>ERZ809296.3588-NODE-3588-length-12938-cov-4.374835_pt1 | contig 12938 bp, 5 predicted proteins | sample MGYA00520511_ERZ809296 | MGnify/ENA primary metagenome ERZ809296 (study PRJEB31576, sample SAMEA3212662) | Homo sapiens | biome: human-gut; feature: human gut; material: fecal | place: Sweden | collected 2012 ... | reverse complement strand
CGTGTGCTCTTCCGATCTGACATTGACCGGATAGACATCTTAAAAGATGCCTCTGCCACGGCTCTTTACGGAGTTCGTGCCGCCAACGGGGTAATCGTGATCACCACCAAAAGAGGCCAATCCGGCCCGCCAAGGGTGAACTTCTCAACGAATCTTTCCGTCGTTGCCCGCCCTAACTATTCCATCATGAAACAAATGAATTCGAAAGACCGCATCGAGGTCTCTGAAGAAATGCAGGAGAAAGCATTACATTTCAACAAATATGACCCGTCTGAAATCGGTTACGAAGGAGCGTTAAGGGACCTGTGGGAGCGTCGCATCACCTACCAGGAATTCAATCAACAAGTAAAAAAACTAAAGGAAATGAACACGGATTGGTACGATCTACTGTTCCACACCTCGTTCACGCAAAGTTATAACCTATCCGTTTCCGGGGGAAACGATCGGGTGAATTATTACATATCAGCCGGGTACAACGATCAAAAAGGTGTGGCAAAACCGGAAAAATACACTCGCTACAACGCCTTGGCAAAAGTGGATGTCAATTTATACCCCAATCTAAAAATAGGGGCAGACGTTTCTTCCGCCCGGGTGAAAAGCAAGCGTACGCATAGTTCTGTCGATTTATACCAATACGCATACGAAACTTCCCGGGCTATTCCCGCCTACAACGAGGACGGAAGTGACTATTTTTACACCACGAAAGAAGGGTTGAAAAACACGGCAAAAGATTATTACTCGCCGGATATTAAATTCAATATATTTCACGAACTGGATCATTCCGGTTACGAGAGTACGACCAGCAACACGTCCATGAATTTCCACCTAGACTGGAAACTGTTCTCCATGTTCAACTGGCACACCCAATTCAACCTGACCACTACTCACACAAATGAACAGGAATGGGTGGACGAACAATCCACGTTCGCACAATCCAAACGGTTGCTCGCATACGGTGTCAAAGAACCCGATGCAAAATTAGCCTCCAATTATTACACAGACACGGAACTTCCCATGGGCGGGATCTTGAATGAAAAAGATTACCGGGGACAGTCCTACCAGTTAACAAGTTCCCTCAGTTACTTCCAAACATTCCAAAAACATGAAATTAATGCCATTGCCGGAATAGAAATCAACTCTAGGAAAATGGACGGTAAAACGGAAACAAATTACGGGTATCTTCGGGAACGGGGACATAAATTCGCCAAGATCGTTCTGGAAAACTACAGCAAGTACAGAAATACCGTAGCCGAAAACTATCCGGCTATCACGGACACTAAAGACAACAAAGTCTCTTTTTACGGAGCCTTTACCTACACGTTCGACAATAGGTACAGTTTCAATTTCAACATCCGAGCTGACGGTTCAAATCAATTCGGGAAAGATATTTCCACCCGTTTTCTACCGATATGGTCCATCTCCGGGAGATGGAACGCCCACGAAGAACTATTCCTTCAAAACGTAAAATGGCTGGAAGTTCTGGCCGTGCGGGGCTCTTTCGGTATACAGGGAAATGTCAACGAGGAGCAAGTTCCCGACATGATCCTGACCATGGGAGGTATGGACAATATCTCGGAGGAGTATTCATCCACGCTATACAAGGTTCCCAATGACCATTTAAAATGGGAAAAGACACAATCCTACAACTTGGGAATCAATCTAGTTGTCTTGAGAGGATTACTTGACGTTACTCTGGAAGGATATAAAAAGACAGGAAAGAATATGATCGTGACCAAGGAAATCACCTCCACGAACGGAGCATCCCGGGTGGCCATCAACCGAGGTTCTCTCCGGAATAAAGGTTGGGAATTATCCGTCGGACTTAAACCTTTAAATCGCAAAGACTACGGAATAAGCCTATCCTTTAATACATCCAAGGTGTACAATAAAGTTACCAACGCTGATAAGGAGCAAAATACTTCTTATACAAATTACGTCAATGGAAGCGTGATTACCAACGGCAAACCGGTAAACACGTTCTACTCCTACCAATTTGATAAATTGGATGCAAATGGTTATCCGACATTCAAAAACTACAACGAACAATATCTGGAAGACGGGGATGGTCATAAAAAAGGTGATTTCATTATCAGCTCTTACGAAGAGGCATACGCTCGGGCTTTCGTCGCTATGGGAAGCCGGGAACCGGACTTAAGCGGTGGTCTTTCTGCCGACTTCCGGTATAAACGTTTCTCTCTAAGCTCCACATTCGCCTTTAACCTAGGCCATAAGGTTCGACTAAATAATCTCTACGTGGCAAATCAAACACTTCCCTATCCTCAGCAAAATATGAGTACAGAATACGTGAACAGATGGCGTAAACCCGGAGATGAAAATCGAACGAACATACCCCGTTTAAGTGATGACGCCTTGAGAATAGGAGAATGGAATGATGCCTACTCAAAAGTATATCCGCAGGATCTGAAATATCCAATCGCAGCATCTTTATGGGAAATGTATAATTATTCAGATTTACGAACAGTATCCAGTAGTTTCTTACGTTGTACGAACCTCTCCTTGAATTACAGATTCCCGGAAGAATGGTGCAAAAGGCTCTTCCTAAATTCATTGAATCTCGGATTCTCTGTTTCCAACCTTTTTGTTATCAAAGATAAAGCCCTCAAAGGACGGGACCCGGAACAAATCAGCCTTGGGGCACGTTCCATTCCACCACAACAAACTTATTCCATGCGGTTATCACTTAATTTTTAATCCCTGAAGTCATGAAAAATATATATTTTATACTCGCAATTCTGGTTCTGTTGACACAAGGATGTAATGATTTCCTTGAACCTAAATCACAGGACAAAGTCGTTCCCAAAACGGTCTCCCAACTACGGGAACTCTTACTCGGAGAGATTATCCAAAACAAAAAAGACTACACCGAATATTTGTCCGTCATGACAGATGATTTCGCAGATCAAGACGGGAACCAGTATGAATATCGCAACCAACTATGGGGATACTACACGTGGCAACGGGAACCCGAAGAGGGAAGGGATCTGGCTACCAGAAATGACGAGGCATGGAGCGAACTATATCATGCCATTTTCACCTGCAATATTATCATCGATAAAACCCCTTCCATGCACGGTACGGATGAAGAAAAGAATCAACTACTGGCAGAGACTTATTTCCTGCGGGCCCAAGCTTATTTCGAGTTGATAAACTTGTACGGAGAACCCTACGAAAGTGCGGAGCAAGCCGAGAAAGCCCTCGGGGTCCCGATCAACGAGGAAATCACGATCATGGATAACATCTATTCCAGAGAAACTCTAGCGAAAGTGTATGCGAAAATAGAATCCGATTTGCACGAGTCAATCACACGTTTTAAAAACACGGAGTGGACCAAGAATGTTGTCCACCCAAGTCTGGACGTAGCTTACCTGTTTGCCTCCCGGCTGCATCTTTACAAAAAGGAGTACCAATCAGCCAAGAATTATGCCGACAGCGTTATTAATAACGAGAGATACCAGCTCTACGACCTACATACGGCCGGCCTGACTTCCTACTCCTATTTTATCAACAGAAATAACCCGGAGATCATGTTCTGTTACGGCATGGTCAGTTTTGATTTTATCTATAATTACTCTTCCACGTATGCAACATACCTTGTCTCCGATAAGCTCATTTCACTTTTTAGCAATGATGACTTGCGCAAAACCACATTTTGGGACAAAAACAAGAAACCACACAAATTCAGTAGCACGAATTCCCAGTCCTACGGGAATACCTACCGCCTGTCAGAAGCCTACCTGAACCGGGCCGAGGCCTTAGTTTTCTTGGGTAAGTGGGAATCAGCCATCACGGATATTAACACAATTAGGGAAAAGCGTATCAAGAACGATTACGAAATCACGGCCACCAACCGGGAGGATGCCCTGAACAAAGTTTGGGAAGAACGCAGAAGAGAACTTTGTTTCGAGAAACATCGCTGGTTCGACCTGAGAAGACAAGGGATGCCGGAACTACGACACATTTTCACGAACGGAGGAAGTCGGAAAGAGTACATTCTACCCACGGGAAGTAAATCCTATACACTACCCATCCCCAAAAAGATCAGAGAACAAAACAAGATTATCGTGAACATTGAACGCCCCGAACAGCAATAAACCTATAAAAAACAAAACCATGAAAAATATCTATATCATACCCCTATTTTTCATCCTTTTAGGATGTCATAATGAAGACAATCCAAAGGTAGAATTACAAGCCGGAAAGTACACGTTAACCGATGATCCCAACGATTACGTGCAGCATTACATTTACGACTTTTACCAGAAATATGGTGTAGTCATCCTGACCAACCCGGATTCCAGTGACTACGTTTATAACTTCAATAATCAAAACCCGATCTCATTAAAAGCCCCGGAACAGGAAAAAGAAGTCCTTAAAACCGGACTGCAATTTATCGAGGAGCAATTCTTGAATATTTATGACGACAATTTCAAAAAGAAATATTTCCCGTTCACGATTCAACTGGCCAATCGTATTGAGTTATGGATACTGGGTGATTATGACTTAGTCAATGCCTATTCAAGCTCCGGCTTTATCGCTATCGCAAACATCAATGACGATCTGACAACTCTCGAGGAAACCACCCGCAACAATTACCGGGGAGATATTAATCAAAGTCTTTGGACCGAATATTTACTAAAGCGTGAGGCATGGTTCGTACCGGGAGCTTTCTACGAGGTAAGCAAGGAGTATTACGGAGACTATAGCCTGTTTGAATCGTACACGGTAGAAGAGGGAATTATTGAGGCCAGAGAATGCGGATTCATCACGTTCGATCCTTATATGTCCGAAACCGAAGACCCGGAAGATTGTCTCTTATTTATCCCAAGTCAAGAGATGGACGTACAACAATACTTCCAATTTTTATTCTCTTCGACAAAAGAAGAATTAGACGAACTCATGGAAGAATATCCCTTGGTAGAACAAAAATATTTACTGTTACAAGATGCTATCCAAAAACAACTGGATATAGACATCTTTTCTTTTTGTCTGCCTTCATAAAACAACTACTCTTTCTCTCTCCCCCCTGTGTCTGGGGGGAAGAGAGAAAGAGTGTTGATTATCAACTGATTTGCGAGTATAGCAAAAGTCATTTTATGAACTCCCTGACGGAGGAGTTTTTTGAATAGAATCTAAAAGCTGCCAACGTCGAAGTCAACGAAAGAGGAGCCATCATTGTGGACGAACATTTGAAGACAACGACACCCCACATCCATACCATAGGAGACGTAAAAGGATTTCATCTTCACGCACCCCTCCATGAGCGAATCATTCAACAACCTTTTCAAATTTAAACTATGAATTAATCCGCTTGTTGCCACGAAGATTTAGACAAAGTAAACCAGAAGGTTGATCCTTGCCCCACTTCTGACATCACCCCGATCTGTCCCCCTAACCGGGTCACGATACTCTCACAGATGGAAAGTCCCAATCCTGTACCCTGTTGGAAAGAGTTCAATTTCACAAATCGCCCGAACACCTCTTTTAACTTGTCCGCAGGAATACCACATCCCGTGTCCGAGACATAAAAATACAACGACTCATCCTCCCGCAACCTGTATCCAACACGAATACTCCCCTTGGCTGTAAATTTTATGGCATTCGTGATCAGATTATTCATTACTTGTATCAAACGGTTTACATCGGAACAAATCACACATTCAGGTAAACACTCCACGAACTCCACAACAACCGAATCATCTTTTAATCGCAAGCGAGCCGCCCGAATAACCTCCATCAACAATACATTCAGGTTTACCTTGGAATAAACGAACTCAAAAACACCAGCCTCGATTTTTGACAAATCCAAAATATCACCAATCAATTGCAACAACAACGTGTTATTATTCTCTATAATCTTGATATACTCCTGTCGCTCGTTCTCATCCTCTGTGTAAGCCAACACGTTAGAAAAACCGACAATCGCGTTCAACGGGGTCCGAATCTCGTGACTCATATTAGCAAGGAAAGCCGACTTCAAATGATTCGAAATTTCAGCCGCCTCTTTCGCTTTCAACAATTCCTCCTCCATCTTCTTGCGTTCATCAATTAATAAAGAGCCCCCAACCAGCAACGTGGGATGCCCCTCTCCATCCCTATCACCCACGGTCACGAAACTCTCGAACCAAACATACTCGTCCGTACCGTCCCAAAACAAGGATCGATGTTCTTCCCGAATAATATTAACCCGATCATAATATAAGTCTAAATAAGCATTATGCATACGAACCCGATCATCTTGATGAACGATCATAATCCCTTCTTTTTCAGTCATCATCCTTGAATCCTTCGTCTTACAATATCCATGAGTCACATATGTAATATCATAACTGATCTCCTTGTTCAACAAATTCCACGTCCACGAGATAAGGCGTGTTGCTCCTAGTACCAATTCATACCTTCGATTCAACGCCTCCAAGGAAACTTGATGTTCCTTCATTTTCAACGAAACCAGATACTCTTCTGTCCGATCGATAAAGAAGACATCCACAAAATTCTTCTCTGAACTCGGGAAAGATAATTTATCGTAATAACGAATTTTATTATTTTCTTCCGGAAAAACAAAAGAGGTGATACGCCCGGATTCTTTATCCATCATATAGTCCAAGAGTTGGTTATCCACATCAGCCTCACTCAAGCGTTTCCCCACAACCCGATCCCGGGTACAATGGAAAACTTCCTCGAAAAGATTGTTAACATCACGAAATATGAAATCAACAACATTCCCCTCTTCATCAAAGATCAATTGCTTACGAATATAAATCACAGGCATATTATCAACCAGTTTTCTATATTGTGAAAGTAACTGAAATTCCCGTTGACGTTGCTGCCGTCTCTGGCACATGACATGAAAACGCATTAAACCAATCGCACCCAGCAAAATAATAAACGCCAAGCCGATAATAATATACTCCTTGTAGAGTTGATAAAAATTAGGCGGGACCTGATAAAACACTACATCTCCCGTGATGCTGTTAGGATCTACACCATGATGTTGTAAATGATGATAATTCAAATAAACTTTCGGCTCTCCCCCGATCCTTCCTTCTACATTCCGGGCTGGCACTCCGTCTAAAATTTGTCGTATCGTTTGAACCGCAACCTTTCCGAAAGTTGATGCAGAAATAAAATATCCACCAGCAAAAGCTCCGGTCTCCATATCCATCTCCGTTAACGTGAACACGGGAGCATCGACAAAACCATATATAATTTTTTGAAGATTATCAGACAGATAGTGGCTCTCGGATTGCTTTTTCCCCACGAACCAAGAGTTGTAAATAATTCCTACTTCCCTACTATATCCCATCAAAGTATCCAACAACTTCTCCGTAGATATGTCAATTGACGTCAACAAATCTAACTTCAATTCGGGAAAATCCTTCTCTAACACGCCACACACTTCCTCCCGAACCATGGCACTAATATAACGATCATCTGAAATAAGAGCTATTTTCTTGACTTCCGGTTGCAACCTCCGGATCAAATCTATTGTATTTTTGACATAGAATGGCTGTTTTATCACGGTCAAGTTATATCCCGCAGTAGCCACTTCTGTTAACACGAATTCCCCTTCTCCCAGAAAATCCTTATTGATAAAATTTTCTAAATTTCTCGGCATAGAATCCCGTGAATAACAGATTACAGTAGGTATATCCTTCCATTCCTTGTCAAATAACGGCTGACACACGAGCCACGCCGGGTCCCCAATAAAAACAACCACTTTAGGTGGCTTTAAATATCGAGACAACAAATATTCCCTCTTTTCTTCCACCTCTTCGATCCTCGTCATCATTGGAATAGACAACTCTTCTGCCTCAACATGAAACCCCGGCGACGAGAATTCATCCAGAATATTTTGGTATAAATTATTCGCCCAAGCCTCATTGAAATTAATCGAGCTAAGCACCAGTATATACTCCCTCCCCCGTGTATTTTCAGCAAACCCTAGAACATACACGCCCAAGAAGAAAAATAGTGCCGTGATCCTCCTCATCATAACTTCAATTCATACATCAGCACCAAAATTACAAAAATAATAATATGTTTACCCCTCTTTTTAGTCTATTTTTTTAATATTTTTTGATAAATATTTAAACGATGTCACAAAATCAATACAATATCTTTAATTTTCCCTCATCAAAAAACGAAGGAAAATTGAAGATATTATACAAAATAAATATTTAACGCCCTCTTCTCACCCATTTCACGGCATCTGCCACAATCATCTGCTTATTCTGCATCATTCGCATACCTCCCTCCGACTTCTCGTCAACCTCTTCCGAACCACCTCCCCGGTCATCCAATACCACCTTTGCCTCTCCTTTCTCCAAATAATACTTCCCTAAAGAGACCCATCCCATCGATTCCTCTGCCGGTTCAACTCGGATTTCATGCCCCCCTGATGAATCATACACGGTATAATATATACATGTACCTTTCTTTCTCGCCTGGAAAAGCATTCCCATTTTAAAGAAATCTCCATTATAAAAATATACCTCGTATTCCCCTGCTTCTGGAATCTGAGTTGTCCATTCAGCTTTATATTTCCCTTCCCCGACACTCTTACAATAAGCATCATGAACCACGGTTCCATAAAAGCGATTATCGACCATTTCCACCCAACGCTCATAATTTCGTCTTGCTTTATCCCAGGATTTCGGTCCTCCCCGTAATAACGTGAACAACTTCTCCCCTTGAGGCTCGACCAGCCTAAAACCTTCATCCCGATTATTCACGATAATTTCTCCGGGCCGAGGTAAAAAGACCGTTGAATCTGCAGGAAAGACTCCCGTCAAGGTATCTCCTTCAAAAGGACGTATTTCATCTGTTAATACCCATCTTCCCGAAGGAATGTTCTGCACCAGCGGGGAAGTGATCATAAGGCCTCGATAATCCATTTTCACCCGGATCTCCTTACACTCGTGTCCTTGAATTAAAAAACTACGGACTTTTTCCCCTTTTATTCTTGCCGCAGAAACCACAAGCACCCCCTCCACATCACCGGGATTATACACTTTAAAACGACCATATGCAGATTTACTTTGCCTTCCCTCCCCACCTTCTTCTTCCGGCAATTCAGTCAACACAACATCTTCCAGTAGCAACACAGGCAAATGATCCCTGGTGTACCACGTCCTTAACCGCTCCTTCAAGTCCATCCCGAACTCCTTCATGAATTCCTCACAAAATAGATCTATATCAACTGTTTCAAACAAATGTTCCTGTAAAAAACGATTATAAAAACCATATAATTTCTCCTCAGACAATTCATGTTTCAAATATTCTTTCAACTCGATCGTCTTCCATTCAATAATTTCTCCTAGCAATTCAGGAGACACCCCCTCGTCCGTAAACGCCTGCATCAAACTATGATCTTTCAAATAGGCAGCGACATCCCGAACTCTCTCCGGGGCCTGCATCGCAGCCGGTAATTTATCCACGGGCATCCCGAACATCTTAATTACCTCCTGTATCGCGGGGAACTCCTCAGAACTCATGAAAAAAGTATTCCCAACAAACATCGGAGCTATTTTATATTTCCCTGATTTAAAAATCATCGCAATATCCCCCTTAAAATTATTCATAGCCACAAAATCCCACTCCTCAACAGGTGGTGGTGTGCTCTCGAAATAAAAAGCACTGGCCATCCGTTCCTGCATAAATATAATCCGCAAAACGAAGCGTTTCACCTTTTTTGAACGAAGCGCTCATTTTTCCAAAACGAAACGTACCTCTGTGGGGTATCCCCCTTTTCAAAAATTTTTCGACTGGCTTACGCCAGTATTATATAATTAGAACGGCGCTGGAACTTCATTCCAACGCCGTTCGTTTTTCGCTTTGTCGCTTCGCTCCGCTTTACGAGATTTCGACGATCGCTTTGTACGCTGCCACGCTTCGCGCTACCACGATTTTTCCGCGGAAGGCGAGACGCGACCCGATGCTCGTGTACGTATACGATGAGTCGTTACCCGCGTGCGCGCACGACACACCGCCACTCGAGCTCGCGTTGTGGCTCGAGCGGTAAACCACACGGCTCTTTGTGGGGTTCTGGTAAGTATAATCGTGATAATATGAACTCACAGAACCGCCTGCAAGTGCTGCTATAGTATCCATATATCTGCCATGAATTACACAAATTGGGTAGAGGTTACCAGAAGACTTCAAGCCCTGAAGCTCGCGCTTTGTGCCATCAGGAAGACCGATGTCCCACTTATAATCTACAGCATTGGTACAGAAGCCTACATTGTCCATCCACTCGGCTTTATTACCGTGCCAATTCTCATAACCAAGTACCACAGGTGTACTAATGGCGGTTCTCGTTTCGTCCCCTTCATTTTTCAGCACATAAGCATTGCCGTTGGGGTAATAAGAACCGTCGCTTGACAGAGTCTGTTTATACCAACTACCGTCAGCATTGGCTGTGGTATCCTGCATTCCGGTTGCATTGGACGCTCCCATCGTACGACCATTAGTATGTGTTCCAGGTCCGCAAATACCTTGAGAATCGCGACCGCCATACTTGGCGAAGAACAGGTTGCCAATATCCTTATGCATCTCCCAATCAACCAACTGGAAGCCTGTGCCTCGGTTACGAGCATAGACGCGGAAGTCTGCTTGGCTGACGGAGCCAGTAGAACCGACGCCACTGATTGAATAAAGGAAGTCATCTTTCAAGTAGGCTTCGTAAACGCCTACAAGACATTCCTCGTGTTCTACCCAGTCGGGCTCTATCGCTTCAATCTTGTCGGATTTTGTAAGCAGGACATAATCAAACGGTGCTGCAGTTGCTATTGTAAACACAAGAGAAACCGCACCTTCTGGTATATCTGTAAAGCAATACATTCCGTCCAATATACCACTATCAGAGGTCGCTTTCATTCGCTTTACCACATTCCCGTCTGCATCGACAAAGATTGCTCCGTACAAGGCCGATGGGAGGCTCGGATAACGAACCTGTTTGTAACCTTGCACATCAACAGTTACAACAGAATCTGAGGACATCACTGTCTCCGCCTCGGTTCGTGTCGTGTAATCCACACTTGAACGGACTGCATACCCTTTCTTGACTGACAGCTCTTCAAATAGAACCTTCACACTCTCTGCCTTTGCCGGGCAAGACTCGTTACTGCTGAAGAACGCGTATTTCTTTTTGTTCAGGTGGTCATTCACCCCTTTGTACCAATAATGAGGTTCGAACATGAATACATTGCCATCACCGCCTGTAAGATCTGCAGGGGTTGCCGACAAGAAATTATCAGCATCTGCATAATAGTTCGAATTCTTGTCGTGCAATTGGCAAATGGTTACCTCACCAGCACCAGTCTTCTTTGCCACACATCTATGGCGTTTGTTCAATATACGGGTGATATGCCCGCTTGCCTCGTAAGTGTTACCATAGGCATACCCAGTAAGATTATCAAGGTTAGTGATATTCTCGCCATCTGAAACAGAATCATCAAACGATATCGCTGTATATTCCGGCAGAATGATGTTCAATTCCGGATAATGCGCTCTCCAAGTCCCCAATTCTTCATCTGACGGGTAGCGAGTCAATGTATAACTACCGACAAGCGAACAGGTATCTACAGCATTACCCTCAGCATCAACACCTTTTTTGTTCAAATAGGTATTGAGCAAACTTCCGTCTCCTTCAATGGATAAGCCTTCTACTCGGATTCTAACGACATTCGTACAGCGTCCTAACAGCGTTTGCCAATTCAAACCAGGACAACCTGCAAAGATGAAGGTTTCTACATTACTGTAGCCGACAACTGTCAAACCACCCATCTGCAAGTTTGGCAGATACTCCAATCTCAATGTGGTTAGCGAGGAAGGGAATATCACTGCTTCAAGAGGTGCACCCTTGGCAAGTTGTATGCTTTTGACAGAAGTCCCGCGTGCATAGAGCACACGAAGGCGGGTCTGACTGGTAAAGTCAAGTTCTGTGGAGGCTTGGCTTCCTGTTCTCACCTTGGCCTGTCCGTTCAGGTTTATCTCAGTCAATTGACGGCAGTTGTCAAGGTTCATATAGAAGTCACCACCAGAACCGGAAGTACTCATATCAAGTATTTGCAAAGCAGTACATTTGTTCAGGTTGATATTGCCCACAAATTGGTTTCCTGCAGTGCTCGTTCTCAATTCACGGATACGGCTTGCTCCATATACACGCATCGGGTCATTAAGAGAAAAGGCATCGGTAAATGTAAGGGTTACACTCTCGCCTTTCTCCGCCTTTTGCGAAGCCTGTATTGATGGGGTATTGTTGGTACCATAGCCGAAATAATAAACCTCATTGGCTACAACAACCATCATTGTTGTGCCATCAGTCGCGGTACGGCTCATGTAGAGGTCTATGTTATCGCTGGTATAGTTACCTGTTTCGTACCTTGCATCGAGCAGGGCAAAACGGTTGGTGATTGTATGGGTACGGTGTGCTTCACGCGAACCTTGCAACGCGTAGATGTAAGGGTATGTAACTATCGAGCCGTTCACCTCCACACCATCTATCTGCGGGTCAATGTACTTCAACTTGCCAGACTTGTTGTAAATGCGCTCACACCAGTTGCCGGCTTGCTCCTTGTTATACATGTCCAACACTCGGGTATTGGTAAGCACCTGGCGCAAGTTCGAAGCGCAGGCTTTCAGCTCGGTTTCCATATTGGCAAGCACCAAACACCACAGCCAACTGTCAAAGCCCTCAAAAGCATAACCGCCCTTTTCTGCATCGTACGTCTCACGGTTCAATGTGTAGAGGTATGCCAAGAAGCAGTCGTTACGCAATAGAAGAGCCGTATCACCGTCATAGAAGGTGATAAACCACAACAAGCCATTCCAAGTACGCATTATCATATTCTTCACTCGCTGGTTGGAAAATTCACTCATATTTGCCCCCTTCCGTCCACTTTAAAGTGATCCCCTAA
>ERZ809296.3572-NODE-3572-length-12996-cov-3.788270_pt1 | contig 12996 bp, 9 predicted proteins | sample MGYA00520511_ERZ809296 | MGnify/ENA primary metagenome ERZ809296 (study PRJEB31576, sample SAMEA3212662) | Homo sapiens | biome: human-gut; feature: human gut; material: fecal | place: Sweden | collected 2012 ... | reverse complement strand
TACACGACGCTCTTCCGATCTGAAGGAAGGCTGATCGTCCATCTCCCGGGAGAATTGGATCATCATCATACAGAAAATATCCGGGCAGCGGTGGATCATATGATCCGCACGACACTTGTCGGAGAAGTGGAATTTGATTTTTCAGAAACCTTATTTATGGACAGTGCCGGAATCGGACTGCTAATAGGCAGATATCAGATGATGCAGGCATTTCATGGGCGGATATTGATCAGCCATGTAAATGAGCAGATTGAAAGAATTCTGGAATTATCCGGTATAGAAAAATATATCCGGCTTGAGAAGGAGGAGACCAGATGAAAAACGAGATGACACTGGCATTTGACAGTATTTCAGAGAATGAAGCTTTTGCACGGGTGGCGGTATCCGCGTTCATCACGCAGTTGAATCCGACACTGGAGGAGGTAGCAGATATCAGAACAGCAGTGTCGGAGGCGGTGACCAATGCCATTATCCATGGATATCCGGATGAAGTCCGGACGGTGATTGTGCGTGCCAGACTTACGGATCAGCTGCTGGAACTCTGGGTGAGTGATGAGGGAACCGGAATTGCGAACGTACAAAAAGCAATGGAACCTTTGTACACAACCAGGCCGGAGCTGGAGCGATCCGGAATGGGTTTTATGTTTATGGAAGCATTTATGGATCAGATTCATGTGGAGTCTGCACCCGGCGTCGGGACGACGGTCTATATGAAAAAGCAGATCGGGCATCAGGATACATAACAGGAGGATTCATATCTTTATGGAAGACACGATGTTTCTGATAGAAAGATCGCACCATGGGGATAAGGAAGCCAGAGAAATACTGGTGCGGGAAAATACAGGACTGGTATGGAGTATTGTCCGGCGCTATATGGGGAGAGGCACGGACAGCGAGGATCTGTTTCAGATCGGAATTATGGGATTGATCAAGGCAATTGACAAATTTGATCTGTCCTACCAGGTGAAGTTTTCTACCTATGCGGTGCCGATGATCGCAGGGGAAATCCGCAGATTTTTGAGGGATGACGGTATTGTTAAGGTCAGCCGCACACTGAAAGAAAACAGTTGGAAGATCCGGAGGGAGTCAGACCTGTTCCGTCAGAGAAAAGGAAGGGAGCCGACTGTGAATGAACTGCAGGAGTGTACCGGGATGACGCCGGAGGAGATCGTACAGGCCATGGATTTTTCCGTGGAAGTGGATTCCATCGACCGTACTGTCCGTCAGAGTGATGGAAGTGAGATCAGCCTTCTGGACAGGCTGCAGGTAGAAAATACCAGGACCGAGGAACTTCTGAATCGGGTGATGCTTGAGCAGCTTCTGGCGGAACTGCCGGAGAAAGAGAGAAGGCTGATTATTATGAGATATTTGCAGGATCGTTCCCAGACAGAAGTGGCACGGATAATGGGAGTGTCCCAGGTGCAGGTGAGCCGTCTGGAAAAGAAAATTCTGAAACAGATGAGGGAGAGACTGACTGGGGAATAAATCCGGTCAAAATAGCACATACTTGTGGAAAACGAAAGGCGGTGCAGGTATGAGTGAGATTCTGTATATGAAAATAGAACGGAACAGCCGGGTAACACATGCAGATGTGAGACTTGGAGACGTGGCAGGGCTGGAGTGCGTGAACCGTTCTGTCACGGCCAGACTAAATGCAATGAGAATTCTCCGGTTCCGGGAGCAGGAAGTGAAGCGGTATGTCATATCTGTCATGAAGGTGATCGAGATGATTCATGAACTGTATCCGCAACTGGAAATACAGAACCTGGGAGAATCAGAATTCATTGTGGAATACGATATTTCGGTGCAGAAATCGGAAATTCTGGAAACCGTAAAAGTGGCAGTACTGTGTGTATTGATATTCATCGGTTCCGCATTCTCTATTATGGTATTTAACAATGATGTGGGTGTTGATGATGTCTTTGCCAGGACCTATGAGCTCCTGACTGGACAGCCATCCAGTGGATATACAGTGATGGAACTGATGTATTCGGTGGGGATTGCCGTTGGCGTAATCGTTTTTTACAATCATTTTGGGAAAAAAAGATTTACGGATGATCCGACACCGATAGAAGTGCAGATGCGTCTGTATGAGAACGATGTGAATACCGCGCTGGCCGCGGAAAGCAGCCGGAGGAATAAAACCATTGATGTGGATTAGGATGATTTTTCTGCCCGGGATGGTTGGTCTTGCCAGCGGTCTTGCAGTGGCAGGTGGCATGTTCGCGCTTCTGATTGCGCTGGGAGTAATTGCAAGATTTGCAGGAAAGACCAATACGGCATCCTGGGTACTTTATTATGAGGATGCCGCCGCATTGGGCGGCATTTTTGGAAATCTGTTCAGTCTGTATCAGTTCCGTATCCCGGTTGGAATTACCGGAGCTGCATTATTTGGGTTGTTTTCCGGAATATTTACCGGTACCTGGGCCATGGCTCTCACAGAGATTGTAGATGCTGTTCCGGTCTTCACCAGACGGATCCATCTGAAAGAAGGAATTCCATGGCTCATTCTTGCCATGGCTCTGGGACGGAGTCTGGGAGCATGGATGCATGCCCGTTTCGGTTATTGAACATCCGGTTCCGGGTGAAACTCAGCCCACTTGTCGTACCAGGCAAGGCAGGCGGCGGTATACTGTTCATTCAGACGGTCCAGGGTTTCCTGCCAGAGAGAGGCTGAAGCAGGATCCGTCCAGGAAAGATATTCATCGTATGTATTCCAGTGTTGTGTCAGTGCTTCCTGCACCTGTTCCACAGGTTCAAAGGACAGTCGGAGCTGCCAGTCTTCATAAGCACGTTCAGTATCCTGCTCACGCAGACGGTGACGCTCCGGAAGAGGCACGCTCTGAAGACCGCTTATGAGGGCCTGCTCTTCCGCACGAATACAGGCGGCGGGATCGGCGGCCGCTGCTCTGGCTTTCCGTTCCAGATAATGCTCATAGCCGAAAGGATAGTAAAGTACGGAATGATCATCAAAGATCAGCAGAGATTCGGCTACCTGACGGATAAAATACCGGTCATGGGATACGAAGAGCAGGGTGCCGGTATAGGCCTGAAATGCGGATTCCAGGGTTTCTCTGGCGGGAATGTCCATGTGGTTGGTCGGCTCATCCAGCAGAAAGAAATTCGGCCTGCTCTGGAAAAGCTCGGCCAGTACCAGACGGGATTTTTCACCGCCGGACAGGGAAGAGACTTTTTTGGAAGCTGCTTTTCCGGAGAAAAGGAATGCCCCGAGAATCTGCCGGACATCCTTCTCTGTAAGAGACGGAAACAGTTCATGGAAATGTTCCGCCACGGTGAGATCGGAAGAAAGAGCAGCGGTCTGCTGGTCAAAATATCCGATCAGGACATTGAGCCCCAGACTGCAGGTACCTTTTACCGGCGGCAGCAGTCCGGCGGCCGTTTTCAGAAAAGTAGACTTTCCGGCACCGTTGGGACCGATGATACCGATCTTCTGTCCGCGTCGAATTCGCAGGGATAATTCCAGCAAAGCCCTGTCATAACCGATCTGCAAATGTTCTGCTTCCAGTACCCATTTGGCACTGCGGATTTCCGGGTCAATGGAACCGGTGAAAATATGTGCGTCATCTTCGACAGGTTTTTCCACCTTCGGCATCCGCTCCAGAATTTTTTTCCGGGAGCGTGCAAAGGCGGCTTTTTTCGGTTTATGTTTGAAGCGTTCGATGAGTTCTTCCAGACGTTCGATTTCTTCCTGCTGCTGTTTCCATGCTTTGGCCTGAAGAGAGTGTTCTTTTTGTTTCTGCGCCTTAAAAGAGGAGTAATTTCCAACATAGCGGTGCAGTTTCCGGTTTTGAAATTCCCAGACGGTATCTGCCGTGCGGTCCAGGAAAAAGCGGTCATGGGATACCATAACGACAGCTCCCGGATAACTGCGCAGATAACCTTCCAGCCATTCAACGGTCTCTACATCCAGATGGTTGGTCGGTTCATCCAGCAGCAGGAGATCCGGTTTTTGCAGAAGCAGACGGATCATTGCGATTTTAGTCTGTTCGCCTCCGGAAAACTGTTCAAGCCGCTTCTTTTTATCTTCCTTTGCAAAACCAAAGCCGGTAAAGACCCGGTCGTATTCCTGCTCCCATGCGAAACGCTCCCGGTCCCATTTATCCGGACAGGGGCAGCATTTCAGAAGTTCTTTTTCCACCGTGACGGACAGATCGGAAAATGCCTGCTGGGACAAAAAACCGGTGGTTGTTTTTCTGGAAGTATAGATTTCCGGGGAAATACTTTTATCGTCCCGGTCAAGTGCCAGTTCACCGGCAAGAAGTCGAAGCAGGGTAGTCTTACCGCATCCGTTTCTGCCGATGACGGCAATTTTTTCGTTTCCGCGGATTTCAAAATGAAAATGGGACAGAACCGTCTGACCGCCGATGCTTAAGGTTCCGTCCTGAATCTGTAACAGCATAATGTCTCCTGTATGAAAGTGTCTGTGGGCACTGTAGTTCTCTTACGTAAATATAGCAGAAAGAGGGCAGCGTTACAAGAATAACCAGAAGATCAGTCCCAGAATCCAGGAGGTGACAACACCGTAAAGAATAACGGGACCAGCGATGGTGAAGATCTTGGAACCGATTCCGAAGACTTGTCCTTCCTTCTTGTATTCGATGGCGGCTGAGGCAACGCCGTTGGCAAACCCGGTGATGGGAACGAGAGCGCCGGCTCCGCCCCATTTAGCAATGGAGGGGTAGAGGTTAAAGCCGGTCAGAAGGACGCTTAAGAGAACGAGAAGAATGGAACACCAGGTTCCGGCAGCCTCCTCTTCAAGCCCCATAGACAGACCGGTGTTGATAAGAAACTGTCCCAGTACACAGATGAGTCCCCCAGTGAGAAATGCTTTTCCCATTTCCAGCGGCAGGCTGTGGGTGGGCGTAACTTCCTTGATATATTTCTGATACTTCTGTTTCTGTTCTTTATTGAGACTGTTCATTGAAAATCTCCTTTCAACAATGTTCCAGCACGATGCCATGAGCAATGCCGGGGATGGAATGACCTTCATTGAAGCTGACCTTGGATAAGAGAGCTCCGGTCGGGAGAAAGAGCACCCGTTTCCATTCGCCGCGTCTGAGTTTTGGCAGAATATAGGATGCCAGCACAGAAGCGGAACAGCCGCAGCCGGAGCCGCCTGCGTGAGTATCCTGGGTATTCGGGTCATAGATCAGGATGCCGCAGTCTTCGTGACGGTCACCAGGTTCAATATTCTGTTCCCGCAGGAGATCCTTTAAAATAGTCTGTCCGACGCTGCCCAGATCACCGGTAATGATCCGGTCATAATCTTCGACGGTTCTGCCTGTATCATGGAGATGCCGGGCAATTGTATCAGCTGCTGCAGGTGCCATGGCGGCACCCATATGCATGGAATCTTTCACCCCATAATCCACGATTTTTCCGGTGGTGATTCCGGTGATGCAGACAGATGAAGGGGAAGAGGACAGGAAGTCTTCGGAGGCAAGGAGAAAGGCTCCCGCGCCGGTAACCGTCCAGGTAGTTGACAGGGGACGCTGTCCGGCATATTCCAGGGGAAATCGAAATTCCTTTTCCGCACTGGCAAAATGACTGGAAGTCAGTGCCATCACACATCCGGCATAACCGGCACTGATACACATGGCAGCCAGGGAGAGACTTTCACCGCAGGTGGAACAGGCACCGTAGAGTCCGAACAGAGGAATCTGCAGTTCCATGATGCCGTAAGAGGTGGCGATGCCCTGGGCCAGAAGATCACCGGCAAAAAGATAGCGGACTTCTTCTTCTGTGAGACCCGTTTTTTCCAGTACTTTTCGTGCGGTCCGAAGCTGTAGCTCGCTTTCTGCCTCCTCCCATGTGTTTTTGCCGAATTTTGGATCTTCCTCGATACAGTCGAAGAGATGTCCGAGCGGTCCGTCACTTTCTTTGCTTCCGACAATGGAAGCTGCCCCGATGATACGGGGAGGACGGTCAAAGAGCAGAGTTGCTTTTCCGGTAATCTGTGCCATATAAGAACCTTCCTTTCTAATATTTATCTATAGTTTGTGTAAATTTTCAAAAAATAGTGCACAAAATGAAAAAAATGTGGTATGCTGATTACAGTTTTGGGCAAATGAGAGAGGAGAATATATGAGAAAAAAGTCGCATATTGCACTGGCAGGTTTTCTGGTACAGGGAATGGACAATGAGGTACTGAACCACAGATGGAAATCTTTCTATTTTGGGAATGTGCTCCCGGATTGTAAATGGTCATTCGTGACTATGCGCCATGAGTATGATGGAACTTTTGAGATGACAGCAGCGCTTTTGAAGTCACTGGCAGAGGAGAGTGGTTACTGGTCCATGGATACGGCATCCTTTGTGACTGATCTGGGGCAGGTATTCCATTTTCTGGCAGATTATTTTACGTATCCTCACAATGCCCATTATCCGGGGAATATTAAAGATCACTGCACTTATGAAAATCAGCTGAAACATGGATTGAGGGCATATATCCGCAGCGGACACGCCGTGTTCGCAGGAGGGTGTCATAGACGGCTGAATTCCGTGGATGACATTTTGGACTATATCCGCGAGATGCATGACGAATATATGAGACAGCCGGGAAGTGTGGAGAATGACTGCAAATATATTACGACAGTCTGCTCCAATGTACTGGTTTCTCTTCCGCAGTTTGCAGGTGTGGCAGCGATGGCATACGCAGGCTGATTGAAAGACCGCATTGCAGGCGGAGAACTTTTGCAGAATGTAAATGTCCTCCTGCCGGCTGCGGTCTTTTTTTATCAGAAAGCAAAAGGAGAAAAAAGATGGCGTTACAGTTGATTCTGGGAAATTCGGGAGCAGGAAAATCCCATTATCTGTTTGAAAAGATCATCGCGGAGTCCATGGAATATCCTAACCGACAGTTTCTGGTGATCGTTCCGGAGCAGTTTACCATGCAGACTCAGAAGGATCTGGTAATGATGCATCCGCGGCATGGCATCATGAATATTGATGTCTTAAGTTTTGACCGTCTGGCGCACCGTGTATTTGAAGAGACAGGTGGGGAATATCGGAAAATTCTGGAAGATACCGGAAAAAATCTGATTTTGCGAAGACTTGCAGAGGAGAAGAAGGGGGAGCTTACACTTCTGGGCGGAAACTTACGGAAGCTTGGTTATATTTCCGAGGTAAAATCCCTGCTTTCCGAATTTGTGCAGTACCGGATTACACCGGAGGATTTGACACAGATGATGGAGCGCAATCAGGATAATCCGCAGCTTTATTATAAGCTGAAGGATATGAAAGTCATCTATGAGAGTTTTCAGGAATATTTAAAAGAAGAGTATCTGACATCGGAACAGCTTCTGGATGTGCTGGAACAGACAGTGGAACAGTCTGCCTCTGTCCGGGGCAGTGTGATTGTACTGGATGGATATACTGGTTTTACTCCGGTACAGATGAAGCTTCTGGGACGGCTTATGAACCTGGCAGAGGAGGTATACATCACACTGACCATGGACAGCAGGGAGTCTGTCCGGGCACATGAGGCGGAGCATCAGCTTTTCTATCTGACGAAAAAGACGATACGGGATCTTTTCCAGACGGCAGAGGATACGAAGACCAGCATCAGAAAAACGGTAGTGCTGGATGGAGAAACGGCATGGAGATTCCGTGAAGCGCCGGCCCTGTCGTTTCTGGAACAGAAGATTTTCCGGCATGAACATTATTTCTGGGGGGATTCTACGGATGCAGTATGTCTCTATGCTGCAGGTACGCCGCGGTCGGAGGCGGACCATATCGGTCGGGAGATCTTAAAGCTGGTTCGGGATGAAGGATTCCGGTACCGGGATATCGCGGTAGTTACCGGTAATCCGGAAGTGTATGCGCCGCTGATGGAGGAGACATTTGCCAGACTTTCCATTCCCGGATTTACGGATCAGAAGCGGGATGTGCTGAAAAACCCCTTTGTGGAATTCTTAAGGGCACTGCTGTCGGCGGTACAGGAAGATTTTTCCTATGAATCCATGTTCCGGTTTCTGCGGAGCGGAATGACGCAGATGACATCGGAAGAGACCGATCAGCTGGAAAATTACGTGCTGGCACGGGGTATCCGGGGAATATCCGGCTGGAAGAAAGAGTGGAAGTACCCGTTAAAAGGCATGCAGGAGGAAGAACTGGATGCTTTAAACGAGCTGCGGCAGAAAGCTATCTGCGGCCTGCAGACACTGAGGGATTGTCTGAAGAAAAAAGACGGGGATGCAGTGTCCATGACCAGAGGGGTCTATGATTATCTGGTGGGGCTTGGAATTCAGGAAAAACTGAAAGGGTATGAACTTCGGTTTGAGAAGGAAGGAAGTTTTAGTCTGGCAAAGGAATACAGCCAGATCTACGGCATGGTCATGGAACTTTTTGACAAGCTGGTGCAGCTTCTTGGTCCATGCCGGATGGATCTTGCAGAATATGCGGAACTTCTGGATGCCGGATTTTCGGAGATGAAGGTCGGACTGATTCCGGCCGGAACTGACCAGGTGGTGGTTGGAGATATGGAGCGAAGCCGCCTGAAAGATGTAAAGGTACTGTTCTTTGCAGGAGTCAACGAGGGCAGTGTACCGAGGGAGAAGAGCCGGGGAGGTCTGCTCTCCGAGATGGACCGTGAGCGTCTGGCGGAACAGGAGGTGGAGCTTGCTCCTACATCCAGACAGGAGACATGTATTCAGAAATTTTATATGTATCTTAATCTTACCAAACCATCACAGCGGCTGATCCTGTCCTGGAGCCTGGCAGATGCGGATGGAAAATCACTCCGGCCTTCCTGGCTGATTGCTTCCATAAAAGAACTGTTCCCGAAAGTAGATATCCGGACAGAAGCGGACAGAACGCTTACCGGACTCCTGGCGCTGCCGGAAGGAAGCCTTACGGAGCTGACAGAGGCGGTGCAGGCGGCGCGGGAACAGAAAGAAACCAGGCTTCAGCAGGCACTGATCCGCTGGTATGCAGAACACAAAGAGTGGCAGCAGAAGCTGGACCGTCTGCTGGATGCGGTTTTTTATGTAAAAAAAGAGCAGCCCATCGGCCATGCGGTGGCAAGAGCGCTGTACGGAACGCTTCTGGAAGGAAGCGTCACCCGGCTGGAACAGTTTGCAGCCTGCGCCTATGCGCATTTTCTACAGTATGGTCTCCGGCTCAGAGAGCGGGAACTGAGCGGCCTGCAGGCAGTAGATATGGGAAATGTATTTCATGATGCACTGAAATATTTTTCTGATACGGTCAGTGGAAGTGAATACGACTGGCTCCATGTACCGGATGAAAAAAGAGACAGCTGGATGGAAGAGTCGCTGGAGCGTGCACTGGAGAAGTACGCAGAGCGGGGACTGGATACGGATGCACAGGATGCCTATGCGGTGGAGCGCATGAAGCGGATCGGAAAGCGGACGGCATGGGCAGTGATGGAACAGCTGAAAAAGGGAATGTTTGTGCCGGAACGGACAGAAGTATCTTTCCGGAATCTGGAGCAGCTGTCCAGTGTGTCGGTGCTGCTCTCGGAAGATGAAAGAATGCGCCTGCAGGGACGCATCGACCGTATTGACGTGTGCAGGCAGGATGGTAATGTCTATGTCCGGGTCATTGACTATAAAAGCGGCATGACGAAATTCGATCTGACCAGCGTCTATTATGGATTACAGCTGCAGCTTGCAGTCTATCTGAATGCGGCAATGGAGATGGAACAGAGGGACAGTACAGGAGAAGTACATCCGGCGGGAATGTTCTACTATCATATTCAGGATCCCATGCTGGATTATGAAGAAGAAAGTGATCCTGTTCTTCGGATTCTGAAAGAGCTGGCGCTCAATGGGATTGTCAACGCGGATCCGCAGATTGTGAATCTGATGGATCGGGAAAGCGGAGGAGGCTCATCGGTGCTTCCTGTGAAGTTCAAAAAAGACGGCGGTTATACGGCTTCTTCTTCGGTAGCGGAAGAAACGCAGCTGCAGCGTCTTTCCCGTCATGTCAGCCGAAAACTCTCAGAATACGGGGAGCGGATTCTGGATGGAGAGATCAGTCTGTCTCCTTATGAACTGAAAGATGATGATGCCTGCAGATTCTGCAGTTTTCACAGTATCTGCGGATTTGACAGGCGTCTGGACGGCTGTGAGAAACGGCGTCTGGAACCGTTGGAGAGGGCAGAAGTATGGAAGAAACTGGAGGAGGAAGAGTCATGAGTATGACATGGACGAAGGATCAGCAGAAGGTCATTGATACAAGAAATACGAATCTGCTGGTATCTGCAGCAGCCGGTTCTGGCAAGACAGCAGTTCTTGTAGAGCGGATTCTTTCTCTGATTACGGACGCAGAGCATCCTGTGGATGTGGACAGACTTCTGATCACTACATTTACCAAAGCAGCAGCCGGGGAGATGAGGGAGCGCATCAGCAGGGCTCTCGCGGAAAGGCTGAAAGAGGATCCGGAAAATGAATGGCTTCAGCGGCAGGAAGCGCTGGTACACCGCGCGCAGATCACGACGATTCATGGATTCTGTCTCTATGTGATCCGAAATTATTTTCATACAATTGGTCTGAATCCTAATTTCCGGATTGCGGATGAAGGAGAGATGAAGCTTTTAAAGCAGGATACGGCGAAAGAGATCATTGATGAATCTCACCGCTCGGGTGATCCGGCATTCCGGAAATTCGCGGACAGCTATGGAAGCGGCAGCAGAGGAAACGGTCTGGAAGAGCTGGTGATCAGTCTTTATGAGTACGCCATTGCCAGTCCGCAGCCGGAACAGTGGCTTCGAAACTGTGTATCCGCGTATGAGATGCCGGAGGATGGAACCTGGGAGGATTTTTCCGGAAATGAAGCAGTTCTTGAGGGGCTTCGTACAGCAGCAGGGGATGTGCTCTCTGTGATCCGGGAGGCGAAGAACGTGGCGCAGATGCCGGGTGGACCTGCGGCTTACTGCGAAGCGCTTTTGTCGGATGAGCAGCAGTTGACAGAACTGGCAGAATGTGTTTCAGTGGAACGGTTCAGGGAACGACTGGAAGGAATTTCCTGGGCACGCCTTCCGAGCAAAAGAGCTAAAGTGATGGCAGATGCGGATGAGGAACTGTGTCAGAATGTGATGGATCTCAGAAATCGGATGAAAGAAGCAGTGAAGGGACTGGGAAAACAGTATTTTCAGATATCGGACGAAGAACAGTTTGCACAGCTTCGTGAAACGGCAGGAAATGTACAGGTTTATGTACAGCTGGCCCTTGCCTTTATGGAGCGGCTGGAGGAGAAGAAACGGAAGAAAAACATTCTGGACTTTGCAGACCAGGAGCATCTGGCACTTAAAATACTGACGAGGGAAGAGGATGGAAAGCTGCTGCCGTCCGAGACAGCGGATGTATTTGCAGAATACTTCGAAGAAATCATGGTGGATGAGTATCAGGATTCCAACATGGTGCAGGAAGCAATACTGGAAAGCATCAGCAGAAGCCGTCTTGGACGGGAAAACAGGTTTATGGTAGGAGATGTCAAACAGAGTATCTACCGGTTCCGCCAGGCAGAGCCTGGACTTTTTTTGGAAAAATATGTGCATTACGGAGAGAAAGACGGAGGAATCCGGGTAGATCTTCATCAGAATTTCCGAAGCCGCAGTACGGTGCTTGACGCAGTCAATGAAGCATTTTACCGCATAATGAGGCCGGAACTGGGTGGGATTGACTATGACGAAGATGCGGCATTAAAAGCGGGGGCGTCTTATCCGGAGGAAGATCATATGACAGCGGAGCTCCTGCTGCTTCAGAAAGAAGAGTGGGAACAGCTTCAGCGGGAATGTCGATGGACGAAAGCAGAAGCAGAGGCCCATATGATTGCCGGAAAGATCAGATACCTTTTCAGGGAGGGCAAGGTCACGGAAGACGGGCAGCTGCGACCGGTTCGTCCGGGTGATATTGCGATTCTTCTGAGAACCATGTCCGGGTGGAGCGAGACATTCGTGCGCGTGCTGCAGGAAGAAGGAATTCCGGCAAGCGCCCAGTCAAGGGAAGGATATTTTCAGACCATGGAAGTGGAGACCCTGTTGGCTTATCTGCGGGTACTTGATAATCCTACACAGGAAATACCGCTGGCAGCATCTCTTCATGGACTGCTGGGAGGATTTTCCTCGGAAGAGCTGGCAAAGATCCGTGCAAGCAGTCCGGAGGGCGGATTTTATGCTGCCTGCAGACAGTACCGGGAACAGGGAGAAGAAGCAGAACTTCGGGATCGTCTTATTTCCTTTTTTGAGCAGGTGGATCGTTACCGTGAGCAGGCTTCCTTTCTCTCTGTTCATGAACTACTCTGGAGAATTCTGATGGAAAGCGGATATCTCATTCAGGTCCGGGCACTGCCGGGAGGAATACAGCGGCAGGCCAATGTGGAGATGCTGCTGGCAAAGGCCCAGGACTATGAGAAGATCAGTTACCATGGACTGTTCCATTTTGTTCGTTATATTGAACGCATGCAGAAGTATCAGATGGATTTTGGAGAAGCGGATATTTCCGGTAAAAGTGGGGAAGCCGTACAGATCATGAGCATCCATCACAGCAAGGGACTGGAATATCCGGTGATATTTGCAGCAGGTATGGGGAAAAGCTTCAACCGTCAGGATGGCCGGGAGAAAATGATTTTCCACAGTCGCTGGGGTGTCGGTCTTGATTATGTGGATACAGAAGCGAGAATGAAATGCCCGACACTGATGAAGCAGTTGATTCGGCGTCAGAATCTTATGGATGGGCTTGGTGAGGAATTGCGTGTCCTCTACGTAGCTATGACCCGTGCAAAAGAAAAGTTGATTCTTACCGGCATGGCATCGGAAAAACTGATCGCTGCCGGACGAAAGGGAGAACGACTTCTGTTTTCAGATCTGATGGGAGCTGAGTGTCCGCTTGCGTGGATACTTCCCGCACTGAATCCGGAGGAGCAGGAGAGCTGTGTGAAGATCAGCATCGTTTCCATGGAACAGGTGATTCGGGAAGCCATTCGGGAGCAGATGGCAGAACAATTGTCCAGGGA
>ERZ809296.3571-NODE-3571-length-12996-cov-27.068078_pt1 | contig 12996 bp, 11 predicted proteins | sample MGYA00520511_ERZ809296 | MGnify/ENA primary metagenome ERZ809296 (study PRJEB31576, sample SAMEA3212662) | Homo sapiens | biome: human-gut; feature: human gut; material: fecal | place: Sweden | collected 2012 ... | reverse complement strand
TGCTTAACTTCAAAATCCTTGCGGTTAATGTGTCAAGTGTTATTGACAATTTCAGTAACAGTGTTTTCGCCTCGTTAATTGCTTCCTCCATTGCCACTGTATCCATGAGCAGTTCTTCGATCTCGTCCGGATCATAGCCGACTTCCAGTAACAATTGTACCTCTTCTTCCGAAACGCCAAATGTACCGCAGTATTCCAGCAACAATTCTTCCCGCTCATCTTCCATCCACCATTTTGCGTAGTCCAGCTGATTCCAATTGTACGGATTGAACAGTGAGTGGATGTAGTCCTGCATGGTAAAGGTACTTCTGCTAAGGTTTCCGGCAGAATTGATCTCTATGATTTCACTCTCTGAAACACCGACTTCACAGCACTTGCCATTCAGATTTACCTTTTTCAAAGAATTATCCAAAATGCTTTTTGTGCTGGCGTAAACGTACAATCCCAGTGCAGGAAAATGATAAACCGTCAAAGGATTATTGCCCTTCACCAGAAACAATGTATTGTCGTTTCTCAAAATTGTAAAGACGAAACTGCCCTCCACAAACTCTGCCATGCGTTTGATATTTTCCGTGTCAAGGTTCTGCCCCTGTTCCAGAAGCTGGACAGCGACGTAGGTGTCGGTTTCGATCGGTGTCGTTGGGAGATGCTGTTCCCGGCGAAGCTCCCTGTCGTTGTACAGCACGCCGTTGTGGGCGAGGGCAAACGACTCTTTGCCGCAGTGCCCCTCGAACGGGTGGTTGTTGCAGTTCCGCTTTTCGCTGCCCTGTGTCGTGAACCGGGTATGCCCGATGACTGCTCGTGTGTCTTTGGGAAAGAACAGCTTGACTTTGTGAGCCGGTTTGGGCTTTTTGTAGGTGACCATGTTCCCATCCCGGACGTAGGCGATGCCCGTTGCGTCTGTGCCACGGACTTCCGCAGCGACCGAGAGAGTGTGTATCAATTTTTTCAAAACAGCATTACTGGTCTTACCCTTGTAATCTAAGAATCCAAACACAGCACACATCTTACATCTCCTCACTTTCTGCTACCATTTCATTGACGTACAGTCTTCTCTCCTTGAGGTACTGGATCAGTTCCGGTTCCCGAATGGAGCTTACAAACTCCGACCAGCTCATGGCATCGATGCCCTCCTCAGACAAAGAAATCGCCGCATCACAGATGTGGTTGACCATCTGCAATGTGGCGATGAAGGTGTTGTATTTGAGTGTCCCTCGGAACAGGCGAAATTCGATGGTGTGGTAGTTATTGAGATTGACCGCAACGTATCTGCCGTTGCATCCGCTTTTGGCTTTCTCCAGGATTTGTTTGCCGGTCTTTTCAAAGCCAAATCGTGCACTCCATCGGCTCATGTTGTAGCTGCTTCTGCGACTGAATGTGAACAACTCGTTCCAATGCTTTTCCACAAAGAACAGGATCCGGCTGATGACATCTTCCTGTTCTGTCTGGTTGTCGCCGAAAGCATTGCGATTGACGTGAACGTGCAGACCACAAGTTGATGTCTGATGAGAACGGTAGCCCATGGAGACTGCCTCCCGGAGGAGTTCCTTCCAGTTCATGGATTCTGTGTGATACTCCAGCGTCATGGGGTGACTTACAATTTCAAAACCATCTTCCAGAGAACCATCCGACTTGATGTAAATATTTTCCTCATGCACATTGGCGATGCTTTTGAGAGTTGCAGCGTTGTCGTTATCTTTGCCGCCTTCATCCACTTCCAGTTCTACACCGAAGTATCGCTTTCCCTGACCGTAGAAAATGGGTGTAGGCTTATAACCGTACTCTTCGATCTCATCCTCAAACTCGTCGAAGCATCTTTCGCAGTAGGGCAAGTCGCTGTGCCAGCAGACGAGGCTTTCCGGAACGATCTGTCCGCAGGATTCGCAGCGGTAGTAGTGGGCATCAAAGCAGTCCTGGCAGAGACAGGTGTCTTCATCGGAGACGCTGTTCTGTTCCCAGATGGTTTCGCCGCAGTGGTCGCAGGTAACACAGTGTTCCTCAACACAGTCATCGCAGAGCAGCTCATCGTCTACTGGTGTGCCCTCTTCCTCGGCAAGCACTCTTCCGCAGTAGTCGCAAATTCTTACTTCTTCCATTTCAAGTTCCTCCAAAAACAAAAATTCCGGTAAGGCTGAAAGATTTACCTTACCGGAATTATAATATATATTTGAGGTTGGGGGTTGATACGGGAAAGACTTCTTTGCTTTCTCCGTAGAAATTGGAGTTGATTTTTTTGATAATCTCATGACTATATATATTATATTATATATATTAGATAATATTTATATAAATTTAAATATATATGGATGAGATCTTAGTTTTGACTTCTCTCGTTAGAGAGTGGCTCTGTGACGAATCTTAGATGAGGAACAGGGACATTGCTCGATGCAATCGGACTGCACGTCAGTGCTGATGCCTGTGTATGGTGGATATAATTTTATTGTATTGAGTTCATTAAGTTAAGCAGACTTTGATAACTGTCTACATCATGATACCTTACTTTACTGGTTGACATTTCATTGAAAAGTTTTTTTGCACATGAAATTTTTGCTTGTTCAATTGGCCGCAATTCAAGACTTTCCATTGTTCCTTTTGTTTCTGCTATAAAGAAAATATGCTTTACTTTACCTTCATAAAACGCAATTGCCCAGTCTGGAGAATAATTTCCAACTGGAGTCGGGATTTGAAAAGTCCTTGGAAGTTTTGCATAAACACAGACTTCTTCTGCTGCATCTAAATCCTCAGCAAACTTTCTTTCAATGCTTTTTTCAGCAGAGCCATCTGTAAATACATAATCCTGAACGGCTTTCTTTGCGAGAAACGCTTTATCAAAACTCTGTGTATTCTTTTCGGCTGTAAAAATCGTACTGTCATATTTTCCCTCAATAGTATTATAAGAAATATGCTCCACGATCATAGTTGCTTTTTGCTCATTAATCAGACGAATCACCTTTGTGATAAACTCTTCTGGATTATTTCTAAACATGTAGAGTTTATCCAGTTTTATGCCCTGTAAAATTGTTGATATCGTTCTGCGAGTAAGTATTGTTCCTTCTGCAATTTTTCCAATCAAATCATATTTAATTCGACTTATTTCATTGTGCTTCAGAATTTGTGTTCTTGATTTCTCACCAGTAAAGGAAGTTCCATGTTCAATTTCATATTCATTTATTTCTGATTTTTGCCGTCCAATTGTTGTAGTGTATTGAAGTTCTGATACAAAAAGTTTCTCATTAATATGAGAAATTGCTTTTCGAATTAGTTCTTTACTATCGAAATCAACAGTATATACATACTTATGATTGATTTCACGCCACAAAGTTTGAAACTCTTTCTTGGCAAAGTTTTCGTTAAGTGGATTATCCTTTACTTTTGTTTCGTGTCCATCACTAAACATATCTTTCAGAACGCTGTCATCATAAACGGACTGAATCAGCATATGAATACCATCTGTCATTGGCTTTAATGTTTCAGGCAACTCTGCAACTGTACCATTTCCAAAATCTTCACGATACTTATCAGTCACTTTCCGTTCCATATCTACATAGCCATTTTGAATGAGATAAAATTCAATGTCATTTGCAGTCCTATCATCAATGATTATTGAAGTATCATTAACTTTAACATATTTTCCCTTGAAGTATTCGCTAGTTGCAACAGTTGGGCGGTCATAAAGAACGGTTTTAATATCCGACTGTAAGTCAGCAACAAATGTTTTATAACTTTCACTTGCAATAACAGTCAATGTATTCACATCATGTACCGTTTCGCCAAGCGTTTGCAAATCCATACGATTTCCACTTTGATTTACACAAAGACGAAGACCACGACCAACTTCCTGACGTTTTGCGATGTTACTGTCAGAATGTTTCAGTGTACAAATTTGAAACACATTCGGATTGTCCCAACCTTCTCTAAGTGCTGAGTGAGAAAAAATAAATCGTGTTGGTTCTTCAAAAGCAAGCAATCTCTCTTTGTTTTTCAGAATTAAATCATATGCAGAAATATCATCGGAAGTTGCATCGGTTTTGATTGTTTTTTCTTTTCCGTTTTTTGCATCATTTACACTTTTACCTGTCTTTTTATCAATGCTAAAATAGCCCTTATGCACGACACTTACATCACTGCAAGTAGATTTTAAGTATTCCTGATACGGTGTGTCAAATAAAGTAATATAATCATTCAGTACATTGATATATTCCTGTTCAAATATCAAACCATATTCCCCAAGCATTTCATTTCCATTTTCATCGTACTTGCGATATTTTGCAACTTCATCGATAAAGAATAAAGATAAACACTTGATTCCCATATTGAAAAGTTTTTCTTCTTTTTCAAAATGAGAGAGAATCGTTTCTCGAATTTGAATGCGACGCATATCTTTTTCAGAAATGTCACCTACAACATCGCCTGTTTGAATTGTTTCACCATTTGTGAATGTAACTGTTCCACGCAATGGATTGATCTCTGAAATGGTATAACCCTTGTACTGTTCCATTTCTTGAGAAACATAGTACAAATCATCACCAACGCTGAGAGTGCGAGTTTCTCGATTGATCGATTTTTGATATTTGATCTCCAGTTCCATTTTTGCCATTGGAGGCTTTTTACTAGAAAGAACAATTTGTTCTAAGTATAGATACCCGTCTGTCCCCCTCAAATTTTTTATATCAAAGCCTTTTACCTCAATCGCTTTTACCAACTTTTTGTTAAAGGCATCTAATGCATCCAACACATAAATTAGATTATGTTGCTTTTTATGTGTTGCAGAATAGTTCAAACTAAAAAGAGGGTTGAAGTTTTTAAGAGCTTTTTGCGTAATATCTCCACCCATTTTCTGTGGCTCATCCAGAATAATGATCGGTCTGTTTGCTGCAATAACATCGATTGGACGACGTGAACTAAATTCATCCCGTTTGGAATAAATGATACGGGATTCCTTACTTCGTCCGCCTTCTTTTAATGAAGTAGCAAATGCTTGTGTGTTGATAATCATAACGTTGATTCCAGAACCACTTGAAAAATGGTCAAGTTCGTTTAGATTTGCACTATTATAGACAAATGGGCGAGCCTTTTTCCCATAATATTCCTGAAAATGAGATGCCGTAATTTCGAAAGACTTCTTTACTCCCTCACGTATAGCAATGCTCGGAACAACTACAATGAACTTACTCCAACCATATCTTCGATTCAGTTCAAACATAGTTTTGATATAAACGTACGTTTTACCAGTTCCAGTTTCCATTTCAATATCGAGGCTACATCTTCCCAAGCCCTTGATTAGAGAAGAGGAGGTTTTAATATTGTTCTGCCGTTGCAATGTTTGAATATTCTGCAAAAGCTGTTCATCGGTCAATTCTACCAGTTCATTTTTATAGCTGGTATCATTCGTTTCGTCATACATTTCTGTTTCTTCATCAGTAAACCCCATCTGCACATTCTGCTGCTTTTTATCACCGAGGTCACGGATATACATAGTTTTTTCATGAAAGCTCTGACCTTGAAAGACTTTGACAACGGCATCTACGGCATCTGTCTGGTATTGTTGGATTTTAAAGTTAAACTTCAATTTAATCCACCTCTTTTTTCGTATTGTTCAAGAATTCTTGTAGAATTAAATTGTGGGAAATTCTTTTCACTGATCTTAACTTTCTTTTTTCTAAATTTTCCGGAGTATAATGCCAAATTTATTTCATCAACATCATGAAGTTGTACAAAATTCGCACCTTCAACTAAAAGAGCAATGCATTTTATATTATCTTTATTTTTACAAATTGCTCTAGATACATTAAATTCAAGTTCCATTGGTATATTGAATTCACTTATAGTTTGATCCTTATAATTTGTTACAACTGCGGAAAAATCTAATAAGTATGAATTTGATATAGTCCCACTTTTTAACTTTATCTGTGCAGAAACTTTAGTAGGAAAATAATCTGTGTTCTTTGTAAATAAGTCAACAACCATTAATATTATTGTTCCTCTTTTTTCTTGTTGCTTTCCAACCGGTATAGCTCTTCCATCAGTCAACGTTCTGAATTCTAATAAATTCACCTTTATTTTTCTTAAGGAATTAATAATTGGCATTGTAATTATTGGTATCCAAGCAGCAGCGCCAACAATACTTAAAATCAATTCAAAATTAATATCCACATCACAGCACCTTCCTTACCGTATCCGGGCTATAAGCCGCAAAAATCTGCTCAAAGTTGGTTGCAACACTGTCATTTGCCATAGAACTATCCCGCATTACAAAATAATATGGCTTCCGCTTTGCAATTTCTGTGATGACATCGATTGTCACATTTTCATCAAAACAAGCCACCAGATAGTTTTCCTCTACGAAAAAGACTTTCTTTCCAGCAATATTTTTTTCTTCTATTTTACTGGAAAGTAGTACACCCAGATCCAGCATAACTTGAAACAGCAGATCTTCCGGTGTTCTATCAGATTTGATATTGTCTTCAAGAGAACTGAACAAAGATGCTTGATATTCCGATGGCGTGTAATACGTATCTTTCATATTACTGCTATCAAGTTTAAGGACACGAAAACCAGTATCCAAACTAGTTGAAGTGAGCGGATTTTCCTCTTTGATTTTCTTTCCGGCACGGCGGATGCGTTCTTCGCCGATTTCACAGATGGTTTTGTATCCTGCTTTATAGGCTTCACTCTTTACGTCAGTCTGTTCAGGCAGTTGCACCATGATGAATTTGCGATGTCCGCCATCTTCTGCATTTAACTGCATGACGGCATGGGCAGTGGTAGCAGAACCAGAGAAAAAGTCGAGGATAAAATCATTTTTTTCTGTCGAGGTAGAAATCAAATACTTAATCAAAGCAGAGGGTTTTGGAAAGCTAAACACTTTGGACCCTAACAGACTGGTAATTTCTTTTGTTCCGTCTTGTGACATTCCTATATTATCTGGTAATTTAGTACTTACAGCTACTTTCCCAAATTTGTTCCCTGCTTTTTTCATATCGTCTTCTTTCCAATAACGCAGGACTGGTTTTTGGATATTTAAAAAATCATAATCACCGGGAAAAACAATTCTGTTTTCGGCATAATAAGTCCTAAATGTGTCTTCAGTGATTGCCCAAGTGCGATTAGGATTTGCTGGATACTGCTCGCTTGTTTTCGGATTAATGATTGTGAAATAGCTGTTTGGTCTTTCACTTGCAGTTGTCTGTTTTGTTAAATCGTGGACTCGCCACGGTCTGCCCGTAAAATCCGGTGTTTCATAGTATTTGCGTTCTTTTCCATCTACACTTGCTACAAAATTGTTGGATTTTGCAAAACATACTATATACTCATAGTCTTGAGAGAAACCAAACGGAACATCAGATTTTGCGGTTCGTTTTCTCCAAGGAATTTGTGCTATAAAATTACTATTTCCAAAAATCTCACCGCAGCATTTCAACAGGTTTTCTACTTCATTATCATCAATTGAAATAAAGATAACTCCATCGTCAGTCAACAAATCTCTTGCAATTTTTAATCTCGGATAGATCATATTCAGCCAGTCGGTGTGAAAACGTCCATTATTTTCTGTATTCTGCACCAAGCGATTGCCATTCTCGTCAAATTGTCCGCTGTTTTCAAGATAATCTTCTGTGCTCTGGGCAAAATCATCTTCGTATACAAAGTCGTTTCCAGTGTTGTAAGGCGGATCGATGTAGATCATCTTAACTTTTCCAAGATATGTTTCCTGCAGTAACTTCAATACTTCAAGATTATCACCCTCGATATAAAGATTTTCCGTATTGTCAAAGTTAACACTTTCCTCTCTGCATGGACGAAGTGTTTTACTGGTTGGGGCATTCGCAAGCAATATCGATTTTTTCTTGTCTGGCCATGTAAACTGATAGCGTTCTTCGTTACCATCTACAACTGTCGTGCTAATTTCCTGCATCAGCACGTCTTTATCAATGGCACGGACTACTTCACCAGTGGTTTCGTCTATGGTTTCCGTGACAGCGTTCGGAAACAATTCTGCAAGTTTTCGGTAATTCTCGTCCGCTCTATTTAGGGTATGCATTTTAGGCTTGTCCATTTATGATTCCTCCATATTCCCAAGAGCAAATAAATTTTTTAATTCAATTGCAATTTCTTCTGCTGTCATCGATGCAGTGGTCAATGCTTTGCGATCAGCAATAATTGGACTATACTCGGTCACTTGCTTCTTAGTTAAGTTATGCCAAATAGGAAGAATTGTTTTTCCATTAATATTTTCCATCTGAAAAAGCCCATTTAGCTCAGCTTTAGTCCAGTATTTATGTTCCGCTATATAATTTGGCGATAATACAACGATACCATATCGTGATTTTGCTAATCCTTTGTCAATTTTCTCCCTCATTGAGTCGCCCCATCTGAGCTTATTTGTATCATACCATACTTTGAGTTCTTGTTTTCTAAGTTCAACTACAAGCTCATCAACAAAATCTTCTTTATCTTCCCAAGCGTGTGATACAAACACATCATACTCTTCATCAGCCAAGTCAGAATTTGATTGTTGGGGTGCAATAACTGATTGTACCAATTGCTGCTGTAAATCATCAATTCTATTTTCATATGATAATTTTAATTGCTGAGTAATTTTTTCTTGTTTCTTTTGTTCATTTTGTTGTTCTTTTTGAAGTTTCAGATTAGCTTCTGAAAGTCTTCTTCTTTTCTCTGCTATCTTTTTTTCAAGATCTGCACTCTCTTTGCTTTTTTTGGCTTTATCTGATTCATAAGATGCGATTTGTCTATTTTTTTTAGCCAAAGAATTCGGAGAAGTATGTTTATTAATAGACCTTTTCAAAGAAATAATTTTCGACTGTAGTATTGCAATGCTTTTATCTTTGTCTGCTTTTTTCTTTTCAAGATCAGCAATTTCTTTTTCTAATCTATTTACTGTTCTTTGATACTGTTCAACTGACATTATTGATCCTCCAGTTTTCCTCTGAATAATTCAAGTGTATCTATCTCTAAAAGGAACTATACTGCACAAATTCTTCCTCTGCGTCTTGTACAACACGCCCGTTTTCTCAGAAAAACGCCCTTATTTTTCCCATTTTCCCATTTTTCCCGCAAGAGAGGGGGTCCCCAAAAATGCTACGCATTTTAACCAGGTCACGGTCAAATCCGCTTTGAACTCCCGAAAAATCAGGCAAAATTTGTAAAAGAAAAACCACGTAACCACGCTATATAACGTGATTACGTGGTTTTCGTAACCTTTCCGATTACGTGTTTTTATGTGGTGGAGGCGACGAGAATTGAACTCGTGTCCGAAAACAAATCCACACAACTTTCTACGAGCGTAGTTTATCTACATTGATTCCCTTTCAAAACCGCCGGTAAACAGGCTGCTAAGAAAGGTAGTTCAAATCCGATCCTGCGGTGTGAACAGGCCGCCGGAACGTTCACCACTGCAATGATGCCGCAGCGTAGGCCGTGGTACTCCTACGGGCGACAGTAGCTGACTTAGGCAGCTACCTGCAGGCTCTTGTTAAAGCTTACAGAAAAGTTCTTTTTAGCGTTTAATTTTAAACGTGCCGCTGTTTAAAGAGATGCGACAATCTCTGCTCGCTTATCATGCTTCATCGTCCCCGTCGAAACCGTTACGCCCCCATTCTGCCAATCTTTACTGGTTGTGTTCCTTTACTGCACGGCGAATTTGCCGCTGGGCATCTTGTTTTGCAGCCGTCTGCCGCTTATCATACAGTTTTTTGCCCTTACAGAGTCCCACCTGTACTTTCACGCGGGAATCCTTAAAATACAGCGAAAGCGGTACCAATGTCAGACCGTCCTGCTTCACCTTGCCGAACATGCGGTTGATCTCCTGACGATGCATCAGTAATTTTCGCACCCGCATAGGGTCTGTCCGGAACAGTCCGTCTTTCTCATAGGGTGTGATATGCATGCCCTTGATAAACAATTCTCCGTCAGAAATATCGCACCAAGCATCTTTCAGATTCACATGCCCCTGCCGGATAGACTTGACCTCGTTCCCCTGCAAAGAAATTCCTGCTTCATAGCGTTCCAGAATGAAATATTCATGCCGTGCCTGCCGATTTTCGCAAATCTGCTTTGTTCCTTTCGTCTGCATGATATGACACTCCTTCCGCAAATGATGATGTTTTCATTATAGCATAATTCTATCTATATGTCAAGCTTTTTTGAAAAAATCTTTGCAAGTCCATTCATTTCTGGTTTGATGTGAAAACTGCATGATCATCCCGATACCAATACTCCGGTCCGCCGGAAAATTGCAGCATTGCACACTTCGAAATGACTTGCTTCAGATGCTCGATTTCATTTTTAGCAGTATGATCCGAGATCACTTTCAGGATATTCACGGAACACCCGTCTGCCCAGCCGCTGTATTGCAAAAAGATATACACCGGTTTCTCGTTCATGACAAGCACATACTCCCGAATCTGAGGATTTCGAATGTGCGGCACTACCATTCTTCCATATTCTTCTGCCAGTGCATTGCGGAATTTTTGATCTTGTTCCCAATCTTCCAGACGAACATTGATCCAATAAACCTGTTTCGCTCTATCGCCATGCACAGTATAGCGATCAAGATACAAAGGAAATCCCTCATAACTGGTAAGCTCCAGCGACTGTAATCGACGCAGCGTGTCATCATCGATATAGAGAAACCGCAACGCACAGGGCAAAAAACGAGAACGCTTATATTCTTCATCATTGGTATCAGGAAAATCCGATCGTTTCATAACGATACCCCCCATTTTCGTTTCCATATCATTTCATAATCTTTTTCCCAAGTATCTTCATCTAAGGCAATACCGCATCAGTTTCTTCACCATTCTCATCTTCCCCTATGCACGGAACAGCTCCGAACCCCTCATATACTCTGCCGTCATTGCAAATCACGCTGACACGATGCCCCTCAATAAGATCAATTTTAGGCAATACCGCACAAAGAGCGTCTGGCGACTTTGCACGCCATCTGCTTGCAAATTTTCCGTCATATTTCACAAAAATGCTCGTGAATACATCAAGTATTCACTCCGCTTTTTGTTTCATCTGACGAAAAATTTGACGACGCATCTGTCGCACAATCTTTGTGCGGTATTGCCTTTACGATTCCATACTGCGAACAATGGCATAAAATCATCACCTCACGCAAACATTCTATCTGAAGTCAGTTCCAGATGTCAATGCTTTTTGAAAACGCTCCCGATTCGCCGGATTCAAAATCACATCATATGGCACTGCATCAATATATGCTCTTTTCTCCCATGCCTGCTCCGGTTCCACCGTAATTTTCGATTCCCGAAATCGCGGGTTGGCACGCAGAAATGCTGTGATCGCCGGATACCACTGATATGTTACAGAGGCAATTCGAAAAGTCACTGCCTCCTGAAACACACCCCACGCACGCACTTTGCACCACGTGTCCTGGTAGACTGCAATCAGCTGCCGTTTCAGCGTGTCGTTCGGCGTGTAGGCATACTGTTCCGCCAGCTTCTGTTGACTGGCGTTTCCGTATTGCTGCACCAGCTTCACAACAGAATCAAACTCAAAAATTTCAGAGGGGTGATGCAATACTTCAATTGCCGTTTCCGATACCGAAAGCAGCCACGCACCACCTAAAACCATGCCATACATATTCAATCACTCCGCCTTAAAGTTATAGACCGGCTGGATTTCCCGCACCACTTCTGCGGTCGGCGTGATTTGTTCCAGAATGGCTTCCTTGCTTTTGTATGCCATAGGGCATTCGTCCAGCGTTTCTGCACTGACAGTCGAGGAATAAATGCCCTCCATTTCCTTCCGATAGGCATGCACGGTAAAAGAATTCTTGGCATCGCTCCGGCTCATCAGTCTGCCGGCTCCGTGAGGAGCAGAACAATTCCACTCGGCATTGCCCTTTCCTCTGCAAATCAGCGAACCGTCCCGCATATTGATCGGAATCAGCAGCAACTCCTCTGCCTGTGCAGAAACCGCCCCTTTCCGAAGAATCCGGTTTTCTATATCGATATAGTTATGAATCGTCGTGAACCGTCCTTGTTCTTTCAGCTTACAGCCTTTCAGAATAGTATCCGTAATTGCCCGACGGTTCCAGTCGGCGAATTCCTGCATGATCTGCATATCGTGAAGATACTGCTCCAGCAGTTCCCCTTCACAGTATGCCAATTCATAGGGAATTTCCCCGTTTTCTTTCAGCAGAGCATACGCCTTGTCCTGATAGTACTTTGCCACCTGTAAGCCGGCATTTCGGCTGCCGGAATGCACTACCAGATACAGTGTGCCGTCCTCTGCCTTGTCCACTTCAATAAAGTGGTTGCCGCCGCCCAGTGTCCCCAGACTGCATTCCGCACGGGGCATGGAAACTGCTTCTTTACAGTACAGTTCTTCCAGTCTGGTATTGGCGATATATTTGTGTGCGGCACTGCGAATCTCAAAGCCGCAGGGAATATTTTTGTGAATGAAACTGTCCAGTTCCGGCAGGTTGATTCTCTTGGCTTTCAGTTCCACCGTTTCCATGCCGCAGCCAATGTCTACACCCACCAGATTCGGCACGATCTTATCCGTAATGGTCATGGTCGTTCCAATGGTACAGCCCTTGCCTGCGTGTACATCAGGCATAATGCGAATCCGGCTGTCCTTGGTGAATTCCTGTGATACCAGCTTCTGAATCTGCCCCTCGGCACCCGCTTCTATGGTATCTGCATAGACGATCGCTGTGTTGTAAGTACCCTCTATTTTAATCATCGAGTTCACTCCCCTTGTGTTTCTGTTTTCTGGAATATTTCTTCTTGTCCGGCAAGACCTGTGTGGCAGGGTTGACATTTCCCCAATCGCCGCGTTTCTGGTCGTTCAGTGCTTTCTGTTTCTTCTTGCTTAGTTTTTCAAATGGTACGAATTTTTCCATGATCGTTTCTCCTTTCGGGTAAAAGTGTGTTTCTTTTCTGTTTTACGAATGCTTAGGAAACACTGAATAAAGCTTGTGCGTAAGATGCGTAGTCAGATTTTTCGGCA
>ERZ809296.3551-NODE-3551-length-13040-cov-8.379130_pt1 | contig 13040 bp, 12 predicted proteins | sample MGYA00520511_ERZ809296 | MGnify/ENA primary metagenome ERZ809296 (study PRJEB31576, sample SAMEA3212662) | Homo sapiens | biome: human-gut; feature: human gut; material: fecal | place: Sweden | collected 2012 ... | reverse complement strand
TCCGGCCAAGCCTCGCCCTGCGCCGACCCCCGCGATGGTGGCGTCCGCCGCGGCCAGGAGGGCCGCCCAGGTGGAGCAGGCCTCGGCGAAGAAGACCCAGACCGCGCTGGAACCTGTCGACCCGCCGCTCAGCCGCTTCGGCGTGCGCCAGGCTTTCGACCTCATCGATCTGCTCTCGAGCTTTGGTGTGGCCCGCGCGTTCGCGTCGCCGGCCGCCCGCGCGCGTCAGAGCCTCACCCCGTGGGCGTCGATGGGTGGGGGCTCGGTGACCCTCGTCGATTCCCTCGACCTGGCTGCCTCCGGCTCGGATGCGCAGGTCGACGCTGAGGTGCGCCTCGGACGCGTCCGTGCCTTCGCGGCTGAGCGTCTGCGCGAGCACGCCGCACCCACGGTCCTGTCTGTCGCGGGAACGGCTCGCGACGCCATCATCGAGGAAATCCGCGCCTACGCGTCGGCTCCCGTCGCCGGCGGAGAGGCCCCGCGCCTAAACGGTGGCCAGGTCCTCGTTGCGCACGTCGAACATGCCGGCGACGCCCCCACGGTCGCCGCCCTCGAAACGCATGGCGTCACCACGAAGGACCCCGCCGCCCACGCGCGCAAGGCCTCCAAGAAGCACTGAGGCGGCCCGGCTGTCACCGAACCGCCTCTAGCGCTCATGAGCGCAGGTCACATGTTGGAGTTCCAGATCGACCGCTTGAGCTTGCTGTCGTCCTTCGCGAACGCGTAGCACTCGACGATGTGATCGCCCTGCGCCCAAAGCTCCTGGTTGGGGCCAACCCACTGGTAGTCAAGGGTGGAGTCCGCGACGGGCTTGCCGACGTAGTACTCGAACATCAGCCCACAGATCTCGTCGCTGGCCTGATCTAGTTCGTCATCGGTCGGGAATTGGTCGCCGCGGAACTCGAATGCGTGGAAGGTCTCCGCGTCGTGCGGCTGGTTGCAGCTGACAATGGTTAGGTCGTCGCTGTTGTTGGTCGCTGGGAACTGGTAGCAATCACCGGCACGCGGACGCGTGATAGGCTCCGCAGCCGCGGAGGTCGGCGGCGTAGCTGTCGGCGACGCGGGTGCGGGCGTGCCTTGCGCAGTCGCGGAGGCCGGCGGCGCTGCTGCTGACGACGCGGGTGCGGGCGTGCCTTGCGAGGGATTGGGGGATCCGGACTTCTGCTTGGAGCATGCGGACAGCCCCAGGCTCAGGATGGCTGCCGAGACACCGAGGATCAGCACTGGGCGCGCGGCGCGGGATGTGAATGAACGTTGGGACATGATTCTCCTTGATGGCGCGTGGTCGATGGGGCGTGCTGGTCGAGGAGGACTCGCGAGACGCACGATAACAATCAAGATACCGGATGGTAGAAGTATCGGGTGGTGTGCGGCCCAAGGCCACGCACCACCCGATGACGTTCGGAGGATTGACGGACCCTACAGGCCCGACTCCTTCACCGACGAGGTGAGCTTCGAATGATCCAACGGACGCGCCAGGCACACGATCGATCGATCGTTTTGCGCCCACGAATCCTTCGTTGGGATCATCCACGTCGCGTCGAGAGACGAGGTCAGATAATCCGACCCCACGTACGCGTCGAACGCGGAAATGCACTCGGTTTCGGCCTGCCGGTTGAGCGCCTCGGCGCCCGGGAAATCCCCGTCCGGCGCGGACGCCAAGGCAAAGACCTCAGCGTCGTGCTCGCGCGTGCAGCTGGTCTTATCGATCGTCGTCGCCGTGGTCGCGCTCTTATCCTCCGGCAGGAGGATGCACTGCCCGACCCGCATGTGCATGACGGACGAATCCGAGCATGCCGCGAGCGGGGCGGCGGCAAGAGCGACGACCGCAGCCGTCACGACGAAGCGACCACGCATCAGTGAACTCCCAGAGGCAGTGCCACGATGAGGTACACGATGCCCGACACCAGAGCGGCGGCCGGCAGGGTGAGGAACCACGCGATGACGATGTTGCCCGCGACGCCCCAGCGAACCGCCGAGAAACGCTTCGTGCAACCCACACCCATGATCGCCGTCGACACGACCTGCGTCGTCGAGATGGGGGCGTGGATGACGTAGGAGCACAGGTACAGGATCGAGGAGGACACCGCCTCGGCCGTGAAGCCGCGAGCCGGATCCAGGTCGATGATCTTGCGGCCGATCGTGCGCATGATGCGTCCGCCGCCGGCCATCGTGCCCAGCGAAATCGCCAGAGCGCCCGAGATCTTCACCCACAGCGGCACGTTCATCTCGCCCGTGATGGGATCGAGGATGTTGTGGTGCTCGCCGTAGCCGCCGGCCAGCAGCGCCATGACGATGATGCCCATCGTCTTCTGCGCGTCCTGGATGCCGTGGCCCAGGGCCATGGCTGCCGAGGAGAAGCGCTGCGCGGCGCGGAAGCGGCGCATCGTGCGGTGATACTGCGCGTTGCGCAGCGCCCACAGTACGAGCTTCATGGCGATGTAGCCGACGACGAAGCCGATGATGGGAGAGGCGAACATCGGGATGACGACGTGGCTCATGATGCCCCACCAGTACACGACCGTGCCGCTCATGAGGCCTGCGCCCACCATGCCGCCGATCAGGGCGTGCGAGGAGGACGAGGGGAGTCCGAACCACCAGGTGATCAGGTTCCAGATGCAGGCGCCCAGCAGGGCCGCCAGGATGATGACCAGGCCTTTTTGCTGCATCTCCGGCAGGGGAGACTCGGCGTAGTCGCTGATCGAAATGATGCCCTTACCGACCGTCTTGGCGACGGCCGTGCCCATCATGGCGCCGATGACGTTCATTGTCGCGGCCATGAGGAGCGCCGCGCGAGGAGTCCACGCGCGCGTCGACACGGAGGTCGCGATCGCGTTCGCCGCGTCGTGGAAGCCGTTTGTGTAGCTGAAGAACAGCGCGACGGCGATGACGACGCAGACGAGGATCAGATTCAGATCCACGGCTCAGGATTCCTTCAGTGCGAGGGACTCGATGACGTTAGCCAGCTCCTCGAATGCGTCGGCGCAGGACTCGAGGCCCTGGACGATGTCCTTGAGCTTGATGATCGTAACCGGGTCGAGGCCCGAGTCGAACAGGGCCGTCAGGGTGCGGCGGTAGGCCAGGTCGCCCTCGTTCTCGAGGCGGTTGACCTCGATCCAGTAGTCGCGCATGTCCACAGGCGACTTGAGTTTGGGCATGTTCTCGGCGGTCAGCGCCGCGCAGTGCTCGATGACCGCGATCTGCTCGTTGAGCAGGGAGACCAGGGAAGTGGGGATGTCGGCGATGCCGTAGACGACCAGGAGATCGCCGGCCTCGTCGATGAAGTCGAGGCAGTCGTCCAGGTGCGACGCCAGCGACTGCAGATCCTCGCGGTCGAAAGGCGTGATGAACGAGGAGTTGATGCGCTGAACGATCGCATGGTTCAGCTCGTCGCCGCGGTGCTCAACCTCGTGGAGCTGATCGCGCAGGGCGATGCGCTCTTCGGGGGAGGCGGCGTAGATGTGCGAGAGGAACTCGACGGCCTGCACGAGCTGGCGGGCCTGAGAGGTCAGATCTTCAAAAAAGTCAGGGCCTTGGGTCTTAGAACGGAGTCCCATGGTGTATTCGGTCCTTCCAATGGTGAACGGCACTGTTGTGCTACCTGTAATCGTCGGTCATTGGGTAGTGAGACTTCAAGTTCAGAGATGGAATTGTGACCCCATATTCGGTGTTCTATCTCACGGCGATGGGTGAATGGACGACTTCCGTCGCATTCACGAGGTCGGGGCGGGGTAGGGCGCCGAGAGTGGGCCTTGTAGATGGGTTAAAGGTCCCTATCGGCCGGGCGGGGTGTGACTCGTTCGACTACGATAAAAGTGTGACTGGGACCAAGCTCCCGCAAGCGCGGGTGTGTGGACCGGCATGATTGATTCTGTCAATCGAGGACGCAACTGCGGCCTCGACAATCCGAAATGCCTCAGGAGGCAAAATGTCCGTGACCGAACAGGACGTGCGTGCAGCCGCTCCGGCGAACGCTCCCGAAGATGTCATCAAGTGGGTTGCTGAAATTGCTGAGCTGACCACGCCTGACGCCATCGAGTTCTCCGACGGCTCCCAGGAGGAGTGGGATCGCCTGACCTCTCAGATGGTCGAGAGCGGCATGTTCACCAAGCTCAACGAGGAGAAGCGCCCCAACTCGTTCCTGGCTCGCTCCAAGCCGTCCGACGTTGCGCGTGTTGAGTCCCGTACCTTCATCTGCTGTGAGAAGGAAGAGGACGCCGGCCCGACGAACCACTGGGCCGACCCCAAGGAAATGAAGGCCACCCTGCACGAGAAGTTCACGGGTGCCATGAAGGGCCGCACCATGTACGTGGTGCCCTTCTCCATGGGTCCCCTCGGTGGCCCCATCTCCCAGCTGGGCATTGAGATCACCGACTCCCCCTACGTTGTCGTCAACATGCGCATCATGACCCGCATGGGTGCTGCTGCCATGGACCTCATCAACGAGGGTCGCGTGTGGGTTCCCGCCGTTCACTCCGTCGGCGCTCCCCTGGAGCCCGGTCAGGAAGACTCGAACTGGCCCTGCAACGACGAGAAGTACATCACCCACTTCCCCGAGACCAACGAGATTTGGTCCTTCGGTTCGGGCTACGGCGGCAACGCCCTGCTCGGCAAGAAGTGCTTCGCCCTGCGTATCGCCTCGACCATGGCAAAGCGTGACGGCTGGATGGCCGAGCACATGCTCGTCCTGCGTCTGACCCGCGAGTCCACCGGCCAGCAGTTCCACGTCACCGCCGCCTTCCCGAGCGCCTGTGGCAAGACCAACCTCGCCATGCTCCAGCCCACGATCCCCGGCTACAAGGTCGAGACCGTCGGCGACGACATCGCGTGGATGCGTCCCGGTGAGGATGGCCGCCTGCGCGCCATCAACCCCGAGGCTGGCTTCTTCGGCGTTGCCCCCGGCACCTCCTACAAGACCAACCCCATGGCCATGGAGACCGGCAAGGCCAACTCCATCTTCACGAACGTCGCCCTGACCGACGACGGCGACGTGTGGTGGGAAGGCATCGACGGCGACGTTCCGGCGCACCTGATCGACTGGCACGGCAACGACTGGACCCCCGAGTCCGGCGAGAAGGCTGCTCACCCGAACAGCCGCTTCACCGTCCCCGCCGCGCAGTGCCCCATCATCTGCCCCGACTGGGAAGCCCCCGAGGGTGTCGCTGTTGACGCCATCCTCTTCGGTGGCCGCCGCGCCACCAACGTCCCGCTGGTTGCCGAGCAGTACGAGCCCGCCCACGGCGTGTTCATCGGCGCCTCCGTGGCCTCCGAGGTCACCGCTGCTGCGACCGACGTCAAGGCCGGCTCGCTGCGCCACGACCCCTTCGCCATGCTGCCCTTCTGCGGCTACAACATGGCCGACTACTGGGGCCACTGGCTGGAGATGCAGGACAAGCTGGGCGAGAAGTTCCCGAAGGTTTACCAGGTCAACTGGTTCCGCAAGGACGAAGAGGGCAACTTCATGTGGCCCGGCTACGGCGACAACTCCCGCGTCCTGGACTGGATCGTTCGCCGCGCCGCCGGCGAGGTCGAGGCCATCGACGGTGTGACCGGCCGCTACCCGAAGTTCGAGGACTTCAACCTTGAGGGCCTGGACATCGACGAGGCCATCTGGGCGAAGCTCTTCGCGATCGACCCCGACGCTTGGGCCGCCGAGATGGACGACACCGAGGAGTACTTCTCGCAGTTCGGCGACAAGCTCCCCGCTGCCATCACCGAGCAGCTGGCCAAGTTCCGCGAGCGCATCGCCGCCGCGAAGCAGGCCTGATCCGCGCGGATCTGAGGGCGAGCCCCGGAGGAAACTCCGGGGCTCGCCCCTTTTTCTCCCCGCGGTGCTGACTGCCGAAACGCAGAGGAAAGATCCCAAGCGGTAGCCAGCTCCCGCCTCGTCGATGAAGAAGTGAAAACTGACCGGGTTGTGTCAACGAGGAGTAGGAGGGGCTACACTGGAACAGCATCCGACCGCGCACGCAAGGAGAGCCCGTGCCCAACTACTTGACGAACGACGAGCTGGCCCACGCGAAGAGCCTGCTCGATCGCATGACCACCATCTACCAGCACACCGTCGTGGGTCAGGAAGGTCTGCGCCGCGCGCTCACCGCCTCGCTGCTCGCCGGTGGCCACGTCCTGGTCGAATCCGTGCCCGGCCTGGCGAAGACGACGGCGGCGCAGACCCTCGCGTCCGCGGTGTCCGGCACGTTCCACCGTATCCAGTGCACGCCCGACCTGATGCCCAACGACATCGTCGGCTCCCAGATCTGGAACCAGGAGCGCGGCGAGATGGTCACCCAGCTGGGCCCCGTCCACGCCAACATGGTCCTCCTCGACGAGATCAACCGTTCCTCGGCGAAGACCCAGTCCGCCATGCTCGAGGCCATGCAGGAACGCCAGACCACGATCGGCGGCGTCAACCACAAGCTGCCCAATCCCTTCATGGTCATGGCCACCCAGAACCCCATCGAAGAAGAGGGCACCTACGTGCTGCCCGAGGCGCAGATGGACCGATTCCTCCTCAAGGAGGTCATCACCTACCCGACGCCCGTCGAAGAGCTCGAGGTTCTCACCCGCATCGACTCCGGCCAGATGAGCGCGCAGGCGTCCGTCGCACCCATCACCCTCGACGACGTGCGCACCCTGCAGGAAGCGCGCCGACGCGTGTTCGTGCACGAGACCCTCAAGGCCTACATCGTCGACATCGTCAACACCACCCGTGGCGCCGGCCCGAACCCGCTGCCCGGGTGGAACAAGCATGTGCGCGTGGGCGCCTCCCCCCGTGGTGGCATCGCCCTCATGCAGATCGCGCAGGCGATCGCCCTCATGGCGGGGCGAAACCACGTCATGCCCGACGACATCAAGGAAATGCGCTACGGCATCCTGCGCCACCGCATCATCCGCACCTTCGACGCACTGGCGGACAACGTCTCCATCGAGGGCCTCATCGACGCCGTGTTCAACGCGGTGCCCGTGCCGTAACGATTCTCCCGCCCGCCGCCAACGCCCTCGAGGAACGCAATGCCTGTACGCTCGCGCGAAATCCACGCGCTCTCCACACGCATCCAGCTGCCCGTCATGCGCAAGCTGCTGTCCATCATGGATGGACAGCACTCCGCGCTGCGGCAGGGACGCGGCTGGGAGTTCATGGACCTGGCTCCCTATCAGCCGGGCGACGACGTGCGCGAAATCGACTGGGCGGCGACGGCTCGCACCGGTTCGCCGGTCATCAAGAGGCACGAGGCCACGGCGAACCTGCAGGTCATGCTCGTCGTCGACACGGGCCGCGAAATGGGTGCTCTCGCCCCGTCGGGTGAGACCAAGGAAGAGATCGCCCTCGCCGCATGCGAGGCGATCGCATGGCTGAGCGTGGCGCGCGGAGATCAGATCGGCCTCGTCGCCGGCGATGCCGAGCGCGTGCGCTTCATGCCCGCCCGATCCGGAAACGCCCACGCCGAAACCATCATGCGCCGCATCGAGGAGGACATCACGCTGTCCTCCCCGCACTCGGATGTGCCCAAACTCCTGGCGCGCGCGCGGACGGTGACCCGACGCCGCAGCCTCATGGTCATCGTCACCGACGCAACCCAGCCCGAGCCGACGCGTCTGTCCGATGACCTCATCAAGTCCCTGTCCGTGCGCCACCAGGTCATCCTCGTGAGCGTCGAGGACATCGACCCGACCTCCCTCGACGAGGGGACGAACGTGGTCGACGTGACCGAAGGGCCTCTCCCGGACTTCCTGCTGCGCGACTCGCAGCTGGCCGGGGAAGCCGCCAATCTCGTGGCGATGCGCCGACACGCGGTCGCTCAAATGCTCGATAAGCGTGGGGTGATCCGCGTGGACGTGGGCTCCAGCGAGGATGTCCCGCGCGCACTCATGCGAGCCCTCGAAAGGGGAGCACATGTCCGGTGATCTCACCAACGGCCTGAACGATCCCGCGCTCTACCCGAACTGGATGTGGATCCTGGGGACGGTGCTCGTTGTCGCCGTCCTGGGGTGGATTGTCTACAGCATCTGGCGCTGGTGGACCTCGCGCATCGGCGAGGTCATGGAACTTCAGACGATCACGGATGCCCGCCGCAAGAAGTACCTCACGTACATCGATCAGATTGCCGACCGCTACGCCGACGGCGACTTGGATGCGCGCGGTGTTCACCTGGCGCTCGCGGGCCTCATGCGTGCCCTGGGCACTGAGCGAACGGGCCGAGACCTCGAGGTCGCAACCGTCTCCGAAGTGCGCGAGCTCGTCCCCGTGTGGCCGGGCCTGGCCGACGTGCTGCAGGCGTGCGAAGTCCCCAGTTTCTCGGGCGATGACATCCCGCAGGGGCAGCCCTCTCACGAGGCCGTCACCAACGTCTTGACCATGGCCGTGGAGGCGGTGAACGTATGAGGTTCTGGTGGTTAATTCCCATCGTCCTGGCGGTTGTCGCAATCGCGACGGTCGTCGGCTGGCTGCTCGCGCGTCGCGCCGGCGTGCGTTCGGGCAAGAAGGGGTGGGTTGCCAACACCGGCTACCTGCGCGGCCTGCCGAAGTACCAGGCGCTCGTGCGTCGCACGCGCGCCTCGCTGGCCATAGCCTTCGTCTGCTTCCTGATCGCCGTCATCGCGACCTCCGTGTCGGCGGGCGCGCCCGTCGACCGCTACGTCAAGCACGACAAGTCAGCGAGCCGCGACATCGTCCTGTGCCTGGACTCGTCCGGATCGATGCTGCCCTACGACTCGAAGATCGGCGGGGCCTTCCGAGAAATCATCTCCCACTTCGAGGGCGAGAGGATCTCGCTGCAGCTGTGGGATGCCTACTCGATGACGATGTTCCCGCTCACCGATGACTACGATATGGCCACCGACGTTCTCCAGGACATGTCGGACACGATCGACACCGGCCTCATCCGAATTGGTGGAAAGATATCTGGAACAAGGGAACTCTTCGAGTACCTGGAGCCCGTCCTGGACGAGAACCAGGAGGTCTCCTCGCTCGTCGGCGACGGTCTGGCCTCGTGCATCATGGGCTTCGACCATAACGACAAGCAGCGCTCCCGCACCATCCTGCTGGCTACCGACAACGAGGTGTACGGCGACGGCGTCTACGACCTGAGCGAGGCGATCGAATTCGCGAAGAGTCAGGGCGTCACGGTCACGGCCCTGTACCCGGGATCGGATATCAGCCTGAGCTCCGAGGCCATACAGCTGCGTGACGAAGTCCGTAAGACCGGTGGCGACTTCTACGATGCATCGTCCCCGTCAGCGGTGGATAGCGTGGTGCGCCAGATCGAGGCCGAACAGAAAGAAGAACTCGACTCCGCTGGAAAGATGATAGAGACGGACCGCCCCGGCGCCGCCTTGGGGTGGACACTCGTCGGCGTCGTGTCCCTGCTCGGTCTGCTGGCGTTCGGGAGGCTCTGACATGATTTTTCGCCCCGTCTTTCACTTGGCCCTCCTGGGCATCGTTGGCGTGCTCGGCGCGCTCTTCGTGTTCCTGTCGGCCAAGCGCGCCACCCGCCGCCACGTCATGGACGTCCTGCGTCGCTTCCTCATCGTTGTCACGGTCATCGTCATGGGCGCAGGCCCGTCGATCCCCGGCGAGGCCCAGGAAGTGACCTCGACCCTCGAGGTCTACTTCGTCATCGACCGCACCGGATCCATGGCCGCCGAGGACTGGGACGGCAGCAAGCCCCGCATCGATGGTGTGCGCAACGACATCTCGATCATGATGAACATCCTCACCGGCTCGCGCTTCTCCATCATGTCGTGGGACTCGAAGGTCCACACGGACCTGCCGCTGACCTCCGACGCCTCCGCGGTCATCTCGTACATGGATTCCTTCGACCGAGAGCTCTCCAGTTCCTCCCAGGGATCGTCGGTGAATCGACCCGCCCAAGACCTCGCCAAGCTCCTGAAGAAGAACAAGGAGCGCCACCCCCAGAATGTGCGAGCCCTCTTCGTTTTATCCGACGGCGAGACCTCCAACCAGGACCACTGGACCAGTGCGCCCTCAGGTGAGGCCAGCGACTGGGATGCCGTCAAGGAGTACATCGACGGCGGCCTTGTCCTCGGCTACGGCACCGAGGCAGGCGGCCCCATGAGGGTGCTGCGCCTGGGCGACAGCAGCTCCCAGAGCGGCGGTGAACCCGAGTACATCCACGACTCCTCGAAGCCTGACAACCCGATCGCCATTTCGAAGATTGACGAGGCCGCCCTCGAGGATGTCGCCTCACGCGTGGGCGTCGACTATGTGCACTCGCCCGACAAATCGGCGATCGAATCGCATGCTCGTTCCGTGCTCGACAAGGCGACGACGATGGCTGAGACGCGCAACCTGAAAGACACGTATCGCTACATCATCTGGCCTTTCGCGCTTCTACTCGGGGCTCTCCTCGCGTGGGAGGGCACCACGCTGGCGCTGCGCGCCCAACAGTTGAGGAACTCCCATGCCATCTGAGAACTCGCAGCCTGAAGCAGACCTCCTCCCCTTTGGTGCACCGCAGGTCGATCCCGTCGATGCGTCCGTTCGCGCGAAGCTCACCAAGGCCTCGTCGGGTAAGCAGAAGATCCAGCGCAACCCCCGTGCGCTGCGCCCTCTGTGGTACTCCATCCCGATCCTCGTCATCGTGCTGACCGTCGCCGCGTACCTGATCGGCCTCTCGCTCTGGTCGCGCTCGTCGCTGAGCCACTGGAAGGCGCAGGAATACGATGTTGCCCAGACGGGCTACGAAGGTCAGATGACGTGGACGAAGATCGGCATCGAGCGATGGGTGGCGCACTACAACCGAGGCACCACTCTCGTGCGTCAGGGGCAGACTGACGAGGGCGTGACGGAGCTGCGTACCGCCTTCGACCTCGTCCCCAAGGCCACCGAGGTCAAGCCCGGCCGACTCGAGCCCTTCTCCTACGAATGCCGCGTTCGCGTCAACCTCGCGATCGGCATCGAGATTCAGGGTGACGCGCAGGCTGCCGCCGGCGCCTACGGAAATGCCGCGACTACCTACCAGGAAGCCGAAGAGACCGTCGCCCCCTGTCAGACCGCCTCCAACTCCAGCCAGAACCAGTCCGATCAGAACCAGTCTGACGACCAGAACCAGTCCGACAACAAGGATCAGTCCGGCAAGCAGGGCCAGTCCGGTGACCAGCAGCAGTCTGGCAAGCAGTCCGATAACCCCGCCGACCAGAACAAGGAACGCGTCGAGGACAAGAAGCAGAAGGCTGAGGAGCAGTCCCAGGAGCAGGGCGACCAGCAGCAGGACCAGCAGAAGGACCAGCAGCAGGACCAGCAGGACAAGGGATCGAAGGATCAACAGACGAACCCGAGTCCCAGCCCGAGCCCCACGCAGAACCCCTACGAGGGGGAGACTCCGGATGAGAAGCAGCGCCGCGAGGAGCTGCAGCACAAGAACGATCAGCGCAACAAGGACCAGCGCGACAAGAAGGATGACCGCCGCAGCGGCAACCCGAATGGCGCCTGGTGAGGGCTGTAAGCCCGTCTCACTTTCGCTGTGACGTGCACCCATAAAACACCACGGTGGCCCGGAAAGCCACCAAACACCGATAGGCTTGAATCGTGAAGGTTCTTCTCGTTGGTAACGGGGGTCGCGAACACGCGATCGCCCGTGCGCTTGTACGAACGTCCACCCCCGAGCATCCTGTTGAGCTTGTCGTCCAGGCGGGTAATCCCGCGCTGGAGCAGCTGGGGCGCTCCCTGACCATGGATCCCCTGGATCCAAAGGATGTCGTCCGTCGCGCCACATCCGAGAACGTCGACCTCGTGGTCGTCGGCCCCGAGGCTCCGCTCGTCGCGGGCGTCGCGGATGCGGTCCTGGACTACGGAATCCCCGTGTTTGGCCCGACGAAGGACGCGGCGCGCCTCGAGGCCTCCAAGTCTTTCGCGAAGCAGGTTATGGCCGATGCCGGCGTGGCCACGGCTCGTGCCTTCACATGCACCACGATGGACGAGGTCGAGGCCGCCTTCGACGACCTGGGTGCCCCCTACGTCGTGAAGGATGACGCGCTTGCCGCCGGTAAGGGCGTCGTCGTGACCACCGACCGCGCCCAGGCCTCGGAGCATGCGCGTGCCTGCCTGTCGCGCGACGGGGGAGCGGTCGTCATCGAGGACTACCTCGACGGCCCCGAGGTCTCCCTCTTCTGTTTCGCCGACGGTGCCACCGTCGTGCCGCTGCAGCCCGCGCAGGACTTCAAGCGCGTGGGTGACGGCAACGAGGGCCCGAACACGGGTGGCATGGGTGCCTACAGCCCCCTCCCGTGGCTCCCCGAAGAGGCCACGCAGCGCATCGTTGACGAGGTGGCCCAGCCCGTCATCACCGAGATGGCGCGTCGCGGCACCCCCTTCCGCGGCCTCCTGTACTGCGGCCTCGCGATGACCTCGAAGGGCATCCGCGTCGTCGAGTTCAACGTGCGTTTCGGCGACCCGGAGACCCAGGCCGTCCTCGAGCGTCTCGACTCCCCGCTGGCCCCCATCCTGTACGCGGCCGCGACCGGCACCCTGGCTAAGGTCCCCGCCCCCGTGTGGAGCGAGGACGCTGCCGTCACGGTCGTCATGGCCTCGGGCGGCTACCCGGGCCCCACGGATACCGGACATGAGATCACCGGTATCGAAGCGGCCGAGGAACTCGACGGCGTCCACGTCATCCACGCCGGTACCTCCGAGGAGATCACCGACGACCCGACCGACGTCGCGGCGGGATGCTGCGGCTTCGAACCGACCTACGCGCTGGTGAACTCCGGCGGCCGAGTCCTCGACGTCGTCGCCCGCGCGGCCACGCTCGACGAGGCGCGGGCGCTCGCCTACCGCGGCGTCGACCTCATCCATTTCGACGGGGAGCACCACCGCAGCGACATTGCGACGTGGCCCGCCGACCTGGTCGTCACCCTCGACTGAGAACCCACTGAGGAGCATCATGACCGCCACCCTCCACGGCTGGACCCCGCTGAGCGCGGGCAAGGTTCGCGACATCTACGCTCCCGACGAGGCCGTGGTTGGCCCTGCGCCGCAGACCGCCACCCCGGCGGGCCGCCCGCGCCACGCGAAGGCTGGC
>ERZ809296.3544-NODE-3544-length-13052-cov-8.889513_pt1 | contig 13052 bp, 9 predicted proteins | sample MGYA00520511_ERZ809296 | MGnify/ENA primary metagenome ERZ809296 (study PRJEB31576, sample SAMEA3212662) | Homo sapiens | biome: human-gut; feature: human gut; material: fecal | place: Sweden | collected 2012 ... | reverse complement strand
TTTCGCACGGCAAAGCCGCCGAATGCAACCCGATTATCGACGCGGCGGATCGTCGGGAGGTGATGGAACGGTGCGCGGAGCGTTTTTCGCCTCCGGAGCTGTTCCGGCTGTTTATCGAGCGTTGCGACCTGCTCGTTTTTCAAGAACACCATGCCGGGGCACAAATGGTCGGACTGATGCGCGAACTGCTGACGGATATGGCCGTGCCGCTGCCCGTGCAGTACGAACTTCTCCATCCCGGCTATGCGAGCCTGCATTATCCGGCCGACCGGAAGCAGTACCGAATATACGGAGGCCCTTACTACGATCCCTATCAGGAGATTCGGCAGAGCGTCGCCTACCTGCGGCGCAATAATTTCGTGATCCGGGCGGAACACCTTCCGATGATCTTCGTGCGCAAATGGCAGTCCGCGCCGCCGGGGTGGTATCATTACCTGACGACCCCGGACGATACGGACATGATATTCCGCCTGCGGGAAACGCCGCGCCACGATCATCTTTCGCTCAAAGTGTTCGCATACGCCTATGCCGTAAGGCATGATATGTGGGCGGGAGGCCGGGAAACCCCGTCGGGGGTCGACGCGATAAGGCGGTTCCGGCAATTCCGGCAACTGTTGGAGATCATAGCCGCCCGGCGGGAAGCGGGGGAGCGGGTGGAATCGTTCGACCTGATGGATTTCGACGAATATGATAAAATGCTCCGCCAAAATAGATAGAATAAAAGATTTGTTTTTGTCTAAAAGACTGTCTGTCTTCGTATTGACACATAGAAATGCAGCGAGGAGCAAAAGGTGAGCTGAAAACCGAAAGGTCGCCATAACATTCTGATACATAACGGAAAGAAACTGCAGGATCGGTTTCCGGTTTCCCGCTCCAAAACAAAAATAGAATCCTTACGACAAGTTTCGGCAAGTCGTAAGGATTTTTCTTTTATACCCGTCGGCGGATCTTTTGCTTCCGCAGGGGGAATTACTTTTCCGGGATGAACAGTCCGGACATGTTCGCCTGTTCGAGGGTGAGGAGCCCGACTTTTTTAGGAATGCCGCCGGCATATCCCGTCAGGCTGCCGTCGCTGCCCACGACCCGGTGGCAGGGGATGATAATGCTGATCGGATTGTGCCCTACGGCACCGCCTATGGCCTGCGCCGACATGGTTTGCTTTCCCTGCTGCCGTGCGATTTCTTCCGCAATATCCTTATAGGTGATTGTTTCCCCGTACGGTATTTGTAGTAATATTTCCCATACGGCCTGCCGGAAGGGCGACCCTTCGGGGCCCAGCGGGGGTGTAAATCCCGGGTTTTTCCCGCTGAAGTAGCAGTCCAGCCACCGCTGTGTCTGGTCGAATACGGGGAGCTGCTTCTCTTCGTGTGCTGCCGGCAGTGTGGCGGCAAAGTATTTTTGCCCGTCGAACCAAAGCCCGGTCAGGCTGTTGCCGTCGGCGGAGACCGTTATCCCGCCGAGGGGCGACTGGTATTTACAAATGTACTGCATGGTGTTATCGGTTAAAGTAAAGGTTGGAATCTTCCGGGGCTTCTTCTCTCGAAGCTATCGTGCAACAGCCCGGGGGCGTAGTACGATTACATTTGGCATGCTTTCATCGGTTATGTGTTTGTCGTTTTGCCTTCGATATTCGGCAGGAAACCCGTGATTATCCCCAACAGGGGCAGCAGGGTGCTGATCCGAAAGATGAATTCGATGCTGGTCTTGTCGGCCAGCCAGCCGAAGAAGGCCGAGCCGAGGCCGCCGAGGCCGAACATCAGCCCGAAAAAGATCCCGGCGACCATCCCGACCTTGCCGGGCATCAGGTCGGTGGCGTAGACCAGGATGGCGGAGAATGCCGAGGAGATGACGAGTCCGATGATGACGGCGAGCACGATCGTGCAGGTCAGGTTCGCATAGGGCAGCAGCAGGGTGAAGGGCGCAGCCCCGAGGATGGAGCCCCAGATCACGTATTTACGCCCGAAACGGTCGCCCAGCGGCCCGCCGGCGACCGTGCCGACAGCCGATGCCCCGAGGAATGTGAAGAGGCAGTACTGCGCCCCCTGCACCGAGATTTCGAATTTATCCATCAGGAAGAATGTGAAGTAGTTGGTCATGCTGGCGATGTAAAAGTATTTCGAGAATACCAGTACGCCCAGGATGCCCAGTGCGAGGCGGATTTTGCGTTTCCCCAGGTGGTGTGCCGGGGCCGCTGCGGCTGCCGCGGGGCGGTTTGCGGTGACGGTGAGGCGAAGTTTATACCACCTCCCGATTCTCGAGAGGATGAGGATGGCGAGGATTGCGGCCAAAGCGAACCAGCCGATCGAGGCCTGCCCGAAGGGGATGACGACCAGCGCGGCCAGCAGCGGCCCCATGGCGCCCCCGGCGTTGCCGCCGACCTGGAATATCGACTGTGCCAGTCCTTTCCGGCCTCCCGAAGCGAGTTGCGCCACCCGGGAGGATTCGGGGTGGAAGACCGAAGAGCCGCAGCCGATCAGTCCTACCGCCAGCAGGATGGGTACGAAGCCCGGGGCGACGGAGAGGGTGAACAGCCCGAGCAGCGTGAAGCACATCCCCGCGGCGAGCGAGTAGGGGCGCGGATGGCGGTCTGCATAGAGTCCGATGAAGGGTTGCAGCAGCGACGAGGTCATCTGGAAAACCAGCGTGATGATTCCGATCTGGGCGAACGTGAAGCCGAATTTCTCCTTCAGGAGCGGGTAGACGGCCGGGATCACCGACTGCATCATGTCGTTCAGCAGGTGGGTGATGCTGATCATGAACAGTATCGGGTAGACTGTTCCGGTCTCCGTGAAGCGCCGCAGGCGTGTGTCCGTGGGTTTTGTAAGCGTCTCCATTGCTGCGGGCTATGGTTCTTCGAGTATCCGCGTGATCGCCTCCCGGGCATTCCGCACGTCCCCGGCAAGGATGTATCCGAGTAACTGCCCGTGCGTGGGCTGGGTGGCGAGCAGGCACTCCGTGTCCCTGTATATATTGCTGAACCTCTTTTTCAGATGGGCGGCCGTCGAGCGGTACAGCTCGCACAGGATTTCGTTGTGCGTGGCCTCGGCCAGGGCGATGTGGAAGTTGACGTCGGCTTCGATACAGGCCTGCAATGCCCCGGCAGCTGCGGTCGCTCCCCGCTCCGCGAGGTGCTTTTCGAGGACTGCGGCGTCGTGTGCCGTTCGCCGTTCGGCGGCTTTTTCGGCGATCGCGACTTCCAGTATTTTCCGCACTTCGTCCAGGTCGTGCAGGTCGGCGCGCCCGAGGCGCCGCTCCATCGGTTCGTCCGGGGGCGTGAGGCGTTCGACAAATGTCCCGGCACCTTGCCGTACCTTCAGGAACCCCATGTTGGACAGGATTCTGACCGCTTCGCGCACGGTCGAGCGGCCGACCCCGAAAATCTGCATCAACTCCGGTTCGGGCGGTAGTTTTTCGCCCACCTCGAATTTTCCGGACATGAATTGCCCCTGCAACCGGCCGGCCAGCTCTTCGGCCAGCGATTTCTTGCTGAGTTGCATGTTCGAACCGGGTTTCATCATATCATCTGATGTTTTGCGCGAAGGTAGGCATTAATTCCGAACCGGCAAAGTTTTCCGGGATCTTTTGCGTGCGGAAAAAGGTTCGGGCAAGGAAGCTTCACCCGCTGTGATCCGAGAAATGCGGATGAAAGTACGAATTTTCATGTGCGGCAATTTTTGCATGTTATTGGTGAAAAGCGAGGTGCTTTCAGAACGGACAAATATCTAAATTTGTAACAATGAATATAGATGAAGACGATACGAAACTTTTCAGGTTGCTCGAGCCCGGGGAGTTCGGTATCTACACACAGTCTGACGAATTACCGGTATCCGATTGTCCGGTATACCTTATGGAAGGGGTCGGAGGCATCTGCCTGTCGGGTACGGCTACGGTACAGGTTTTCAGCCATCGCTTCCGGATCGTGCGCGGGATGGTGCTTGCCCTGTTTCCCTGGCAGTTGATTTCCATCAAGGAGGTAAGCGACGATTTCGGGATCAGGTTTTTCCGCATATCGCACGATATGTTTACCGATACCCTCAGTTCCCTGTGGAGGGCCAGGCCCGGTTTCTTTTTTTACATGCGCACGCATATCGCCTCGGAGCCGCGGGAAGAGTATGTCGGGCGGTTCCTGAATTTCTGCGACTTGCTGGCTTACCGTGCCGAAAATGCTCCCGTCATCTGTCGCCGTGAGTCGGTAATGCAACTTTTGCGGGTGTTCTATTGGGACGTCTACACCATCTATCTCAATGATCCGCAGGCTGAAAAGACTGCTTATACCCATAAGGAAGAACTGGCATTCCGGTTCATGCGGACGGTCGTCGAGGAACATTCTCCCAACAGGGACGTGGCGTATTTCGCCGAGAGGCTCGGGATCACTCCGAAGTACCTGACCAACCTGATGAACGAGATCAGCGGGCAGTCGGCACGGGACTGGATCGTCTGCTTCACGATTTTCGAGATCAAGGCGCTGCTCCGGGAATCGGCGATGGACTTGAAGACGATCGTGGCGCGTGTCAATTTTCCCGACCAGTCTACCCTGAGCCGCTTTTTCCGCAGGTACACGGGCATGTCCCCGTCCCGGTATCGGAAGAATATTCATTTCTGAGCTTTAAGCCGGGCGGAAGCCCGGCTTCTTTTTTTGTAGAATGTAGGGCTGAAATGTTTTAAATGGTAGCCGTATTTGTTGTGCTTTTGGTGTGTATTTCACTAATAATATGCGATTTTCGCCCAAAGTTTGGCGAAATTGGGTTTATTTTTTTACATTTGTCAAGATAGAAATGCGGGCTTCTGCGGAATTTGCTTTCGCAGGGCAGAACGGTAGGTGCGGATGGCTGTCGGAAAAGGATGTGATAAACCAATTTTTTCTCATATGAAAAATTTACGATACCTGTGCCTGCTGTGTGCCCTCGCAGTATGCACCATGTTACCGACCGGCTGTATCGAACGGCCGGATGAAGTTCCCGGCCCGGATGACACGGCCCAAGGCGGAAATAAATACGATTACGCCACGACGCGGGATATTCCTCTTAATCTGGACTATGCCCGCAGGGGCAGCAAGGCGCTGTTTGAAATTTATGCCCAGAACCCTGTGAATGCCGTGGACGGTGCGTTTACTCTGAAACCCGGCGTAAAAGCCCTGCTCAGGGCCTATACCGATAACGACGGTAAATATTCGGGAGTGGTCAACCTCCCGACTGCCGTAGGCAAGGTGTACGTGTATAGCGAATCCTACGGTTTCCCCGCCTGTATCGAGGCCGACGTGACTGCCGGCGGTATTTCGTGCAACGTGCGGCAGTTCTACGAAAAGGCGGCCGGGAAGGTCTCCGGCGCCGCGGTTGCCGACCGGGTTGCGGCGACCCGTGCCGATGCGGCCAATCCTTATAACGTGCAGCAGCTCGGCGACTGGACTTGGGAAGGCAAACCGCTCTACATCCTCGGTACAGTGTATGGTCAGAAACCCTACCTGAATATCGCACCTGATTACGCACAGACACCTGCGGGGATGATGAACCGCATTCAGAACGTACTGATGCCGGGCGTCGACAATTCGAAATACGCCATGCCGACCGGGGTGGTCAACCTCAATGTGACGAAGGATGCCCATCTGACGCTGGTGTTCGCCGCAGAACTGGCAGCATGGCGCAATGCCATCGGTTATTATTATTATGATACGCAGAACCCTCCCCGGACGCAAGCCGAGTTCGATGCGCTGCCCAAGTACGTGGCCTTCCCCAACTGCTCTTCTTTTACGACCAATTTCGACGACCCGGACGATTTGGGGTCGGGTGGCGGCGATTGGACGGCACCCCTGTTTTTCGGCGAACAGCTGCGGCTGACCTGTTTCAGGGGAGGCAAGGCTACCGACATTTTCCCAGCCGGTACGACTGTGGGCTGGTTCATGCTGCCCGATGCGTATGAAATTTCGGCTTATGACTATACCGGAAAACTCGATATCACCGGTTCGAAACACCCGGCGCGCTATTCGAACAATGAGTTCAATGCGGGGAACGGCCGCTATATGGTCAGCCTTTACGACAAAGTGAGCGGCAAAACCGTGCTCGGCTTTGAGGATGGCGGCGACAACGACTATAAGGACGTGCTTTTCTATGTGGACTCCGATCCTGCCGATGCCATTTACGACCCCGACCGCCCGACGACCGACCCCGGTGACGAGAAGTATCCCGACGTGGCGGGCGACCCTGTGGTCGGCACGCTGGCTTTCGAGGATCTGTGGCCGAGCCAGGGCGATTACGACATGAATGACGTGGTGGTCGGGTACAGCACGACCTTCACGGTCGACAAAGACAACCGGATCGTGGCGATCCGGGATGTCGTCACTCCGTTGCACAGCGGCGGTAAACTCCGGAGCGCCTTCGGTTACCAGCTCGACATTCCCGTAACCGCCGTCAAAGGCGTGAAGATCGAAAACGGGTCTTCGACGGCCGGACTCGAAAAGAACCAGGATAAAGCCGTGGTGATACTCTTCGACGACATCGAGCAGGCCGTGGCCCGGGGGCCCGTTAGCGTCGAGATCAAACTGGACGGGAGCCTGTCGATGGACAAGGTGACCCGCAAGTCGCTCTACAACCCGTTCATCTGCGTGAGCGACAAAGGGTTTGTTCCCGGGGCCGTCCGCAAGGAAATACACCTGACCAACTATCCGCCCACGTCGCTGGCCGACCCCTATCCTTTCGGCCGCAACGATGACAAGAGCTCGCTGGACAAGGCGGGGAACCCCATCGGGCCCTATTATTATGCGACTTCCGAGTTGTATCCTTTTGCCATCGACCTGCCCGTTACCGATTACCGGATCCCGGACGAGATGGTGAAAATCGACGTCTTCTATCCCTATTTCGCCGACTGGGTGAAGAGCCGTGGCGAAAAACACAAGGAGTGGTATAAGAACTCCGTGAAATAGACCCGGTATTGCCGGTTCGCACGGAGCCCCTGCATCGCGGGGGCTCCGTGTTGTATGGGGCTGCCGGAACGATATGTGGAATTATTGTGTTACCTTTGCCGAAAAGAATGAACGAACCGAATGGCAAAGATTCTTATTATCGACGACGAAGAACAGTTGCGCAAGCTGCTGGCCCGCATCATCGCTCTGGAAGGTTACGAGGTGGCCGAGGCCGCCGATTGTGCCGGGGGAGCTCAGGATGCTCCGCCGCTATGAACCCGATGTCGTGCTGTGCGACGTCAAGCTGCCCGACGGCAACGGTGTCGAGATGGTCGAACGGATCAAGCAGGCCATGCCGTCGGCCGAGGTCATCCTGCTGACGGCCTACGGCAATATCCCCGACGGCGTGCAGGCCATCAAGAACGGGGCATTCGATTACATAACCAAGGGCGACGACAACAACAAGATACTGCCGCTGCTGAGCCGTGCCACCGAGAAGGCACAGATGCAGCGCCGGCTGGCTCGTCTCGAGGACAAACTCTCCGAAGAGCATTCGTTCGACCGCATCATCGGTTCGTCGGAATCCCTCCGCAGTGCGGTCGCGCTGGCGCGCAAGGTCGCCGTCACGGATACCTCGGTGCTGCTCACGGGTGAAACCGGAACCGGCAAGGAGGTCTTTGCGCAGGCCATCCACCACGCCAGCCCGCGCGCGAAGGGGGCGTTCGTCGCCGTCAACTGTTCGGCTTTCTCCAAGGAACTGCTCGAAAGCGAATTGTTCGGCCACCGTGCCGGCAGCTTCACGGGTGCCACCAAGGATAAGAAAGGGTTGTTCGAGGAGGCCGACAAGGGGACGCTTTTCCTCGACGAGATCGGCGAGATGCCCGTCGAGCTGCAGGCCAAGCTGCTGCGCGTGCTCGAATGCGGCGAGTTCATCAAAATCGGCGAGACCCGCCCGACCAAGGTCGACCTGCGGATCATCGCCGCCACGAACCGCGACCTCGAAAAGGAGATCGCCTCCGGGAATTTCCGCGAAGACCTCTTCTTCCGACTTTCTGTTTTCCGCATCCACCTGCCGTCGCTGCGCGAACGGCCGGGCGATATCGCTGAATATGCCCGGTTCTTTGCGGCGCAATTCGCCGACAGGATGGGGCGCCGGATCGACACGATCGACAAGGGATATATCGCCGCACTGGAACGCCATGCCTGGCACGGCAACGTCCGCGAACTGCGCAACGTCGTGGAGCGCAGCCTGATCATGGCCGAAGGCAACGCCCTCACCGTCGGCTGCCTCTCCCCCGAATTCCATGCCGCGTCGTGCGACGGCTCCGTGCCCGACTCGATGGCGCTCGACGCCCTCGAACGGCACCACATCCTTAGGGTACTCGAATACACGAAAGGCAACAAGGCCGAGGCCGCCCGCCTGCTGGGCATCGGCATCGCCACGCTTTACCGCAAGCTGGAAAGTTACGGCATGAAGCCCTGACGCCGGCGCCAGGCATATCATTCTGAGACGGCCGCCTTATCATTTTGATAGGGCGGCCGTTCTTTTTGGCAGGTATGCCAAAGTCGCATCTGTTTGACAATTAGTCGCATAGTGCCGAAATTCCTGTTTTGGCACTCCCTTCGTATTCCTTTGGACACAAACCGAAAGAAGAAATCGACATGGTAATCGTGATCCTGATCCTGATATTCTGCGGCGCAATGCTGTTGCTGTGCCGGATGCTTTGCGGTTTTACGAAATTGTTGTCTAACTCAAAAAAAGAACGAAGATGAATGGAACTGTGTTGTTCCTGTTGCTGTGCGCCCTCGGGTCGCTGTGTTACTGGTTTTATTCGAAATGTGTGGATTGGTTTGAAAAAATCTGATGAAAAATGTTTACAGGACTGCTTATTCTGAGCATCGTCGGATTCGTCTATCTGATGTACGTGCTCGTAAAACCCGAAAGATTCTGATTGTCTGACCCCGAAAAAACGCAAATAAATGAATACCGAAATTTTAGGCGTTATCCTGCAATGGGTGGCTCTGGTGGTGCTTTGCTATCCGCTGGGACGCTACATTGCCAAAGTATACCGAGGTGAGCGCACGTGGCTCGACTTCATGGCTCCTGTCGAACGGTTCGTCTACCGCGTGTGCGGTATCGACCCCGCGCAGGAGATGGACTGGAAACAGTTTCTCAAGGCGCTGCTGATGGTCAACCTCTTCTGGTTCTTCTGGGGCATGCTGCTGCTGGTTTTCCAGGGCTGGCTGCCGCTCAACCCCGACGGCAACCCCGGGCAGTCGCCCGATCTGGCGTTCAACACCTGTATCTCGTTCATGGTCAACTGCAACCTGCAACATTACAGCGGCGAGACGGGGTTGAGCTATTTCACCCAGCTGTTCGTCATCATGCTCTTCCAGTTCGTCACCGCAGCCTGCGGCATGGCGGCCATGGCAGGTGTCATGAAGGCGCTGGCTGCCAAGACCACGAAGACCATCGGCAACTTCTGGGTGTTCCTTACCAAGAGCGTAACCCGTATTCTGATGCCGTTGTCGCTCGTCGTGGGTATCCTGCTCGTCATCAACGGAACCCCGATGTCGTTCGACGGCAAACAGACCATCACTACGCTCGAAGGCCAGGAGCAGGTCATCTCGCAGGGCCCCACAGCGGCCATCGTGCCTATCAAACAACTGGGCACCAACGGTGGCGGCTATTTCGGCACCAACTCGGCACACCCGCTCGAAAACCCCAATGCCTTTACCAACATCCTCGAGTGCTGGTCGATCCTGATCCTTCCGATGGCGATGGCCTTCGCGTTCGGCTTCTATACGCGCCGCCGTAGGCTCGCCGCATGGATTTTCGCCGTGATGCTCTTCGCTTATATCGCGGGCGTCGTCTTTTCGGTATGGCAAGAGACGGGCGGCAGCCGGCAGATCGACCGGATGGGTATCGCGCAGGAGCTCGGTTCGATGGAGGGCAAGGAGATCCGCATCGGTTCGGCGGCTTCGGCCATGTGGGGCATGACGACGACTGTCACCTCGAACGGGTCGGTCGACTCGATGCACGATTCGCAGACCCCGCTGAGCGGTATGCTGCAAATGCTCAACATGCAGATCAACTGCTGGTTCGGCGGTGTCGGCGTGGGATGGATGAACTACTTCGCATTTCTTATTATCGCGGTCTTCATCAGCGGCCTGATGGTGGGCCGTACCCCCGAGTTCCTTGGCAAGAAGGTCGAGGCGCGAGAGATGAAGATCGCCACGCTGGTCGTGCTGATGCACCCCTTCCTGATCCTCGTCGGCACGGGAATTTCAGCCGCCGTAGCCGCTGCCGACCCGGAGATCGGCTGGCTCAACAACCCCTCGTTCCACGGCCTGAGCGAAATGCTCTACGAGTACACCTCCTCGGCCGCCAACAACGGTTCGGGTTTCGAGGGGCTGGCCGACAATACGCCGTTCTGGAATATTTCGACCGGCATTGCGCTGATCATGGGGCGTTATTTCCCGATCGTGGGGCAGGTCGCCATCGCCGGGCTGCTCGCTTCGAAGAAATATATCCCCGAAAGTGCCGGTACGCTCAAGACCGATACGGGAACCTTCTCGCTGATGACTTTCGCCGTCATCATCATCGTCGCTGCGCTCTCGTTCTTCCCTGCGCTGGCACTGGGCCCGATCGCCGATTACCTGACTTTCTAAAATGTTACGACTATGAAACGAAACAGAAATAATTCCTTGTTCGACCGTACCCTGCTGCGCCAGAGCCTGCGCGCCTCGTTCCAAAAGCTCGACCCGCGCAAGATGGTCAAGAACCCCATCATGTTCACCGTCGAAGCCGTCACCTTCGTCATGTTGCTGCTGATCGTGTGGATTGCCGTGACGGGCAATACCTCGCAGGGGTCGCTGCTCTATAACGTCGTGGTCTTCCTGGTGCTTTTTGCCACGGTGCTCTTCGCCAACTTCGCCGAGGCCATTGCCGAGGCGCGCGGCAAGGCGCAGGCCGACTCGCTGCGCAAGACCCGTGAGGAAACCCCTGCCAAGCGGATCGACCCCGACGGACAGTCGCATATCGTGAGCAGTTCCGACCTCAGGCAGGGTGACCTCTTCGAATGCGTCGCCGGTGACACGGTCGCCGCCGACGGCGAGATCGTCGAGGGGCTCGCTTCGATCGACGAGAGCGCCATCACGGGCGAGTCCGCCCCTGTGATCCGCGAGGCGGGCGGTGACAAAAGTTCCGTCACGGGTGGTACCAAAGTGCTTTCCGACCGCATCCTGGTGAAGGTCACGGCGCGTCCGGGCGAAAGTTTCCTCGACAAGATGATCGCCCTCGTGGAAGGCTCCTCGCGCCAGAAGACGCCCAACGAAATCGCCCTGACCATCCTGCTGGCAGGCTTTACGATCGTGTTCGTCATCGTCTGCGCGACGCTCAAGCCCTTTGCCGATTACGTCGGCGCCAACATCACCGTCGCGGCGTTCATCTCGCTGTTCGTCTGCCTGATCCCGACCACCATCGGCGGCCTGCTTTCGGCCATCGGCATCGCCGGTATGGATCGTGCGCTCCGCGCCAACGTCATCACCAAGTCGGGCAAGGCCGTCGAGACTGCCGGCGACATCGACACACTGCTGCTCGACAAGACCGGTACGATCACCATCGGTAACCGCAAGGCCACGGGCTTCTATCCGGTCGACGGGTTCGGTGCCCGGGAGTTTGTCCGGCTGTGCGTCCTCTCGTCGGTGTCCGATCCGACGCCCGAAGGCAAGTCCATCGTCGAACTGGGTGCCGAGCAGGGCATCAAGACCGATCCCCTGCAACTGGTCGGCGTGCACATGGTGAAGTTCACCGCCGAGACCAAGTGCTCGGGTGTGGACATGCCCGACGGCCGCCGTATCCGCAAGGGCGCTTCGGAAGCGATCCTGCGCATGTGTGCCGAGGCGGGGCACGAATGCCCCGCAGGTATCGAAGCCACCGTGCGCCGTATCTCCGAGAACGGCGGAACGCCGCTCATCGTCTGCGAGGACGAGCGGATCAGGGGTGTGGTCGAATTGCAGGACATCATCAAGACGGGTATCCGCGAGCGTTTCGAGCGTCTGCGCAAGATGGGCGTGAAAACCGTGATGGTGACGGGCGACAACCCGCTGACGGCAAAATACATTGCCGAACAGGCAGGCGTCGACGACTTCATCGCCGAAGCCCGCCCCGAGGATAAACTCGAATACATCCGCCGCGAGCAGCGGGCCGGTAAACTGGTCGCCATGATGGGCGACGGCACGAACGATGCCCCGGCGCTGGCGCAGGCCGACGTGGGCGTGGCGATGAACAGCGGTACGCAGGCCGCCAAGGAGGCCGGCAACATGGTCGACCTGGACAATGACCCCACGAAACTGATCGAGATCGTCGAGATCGGCAAGCAGCTCCTGATGACGCGCGGTACGCTGACCACCTTCTCGATCGCCAACGACGTGGCCAAGTATTTCGCCATCGTCCCGGCGCTGTTCATCGCCTCCATCCCTTCGTTGCAGGCTCTGAACATCATGCACCTCGATTCGCCCGAAAGCGCTATCCTGTCGGCCGTGATTTTCAACGCGGTCATCATCCCGTTGCTGATCCCGCTGGCGCTGCGCGGCGTGACGTACAAGCCGATCGGGGCTTCGGCCCTGCTGCGCCGCAACCTCTTCATCTACGGGCTCGGAGGTGTCATCGTGCCGTTCGTGGGCATCAAACTGATAGATATGTTGGTAAGTGTATTCTTTTAACGTGTTGCAATTATGAAAAACCTTTGGATTTCAGTGAAGATAACGCTGGCAATGTGCCTGTTGCTCGGCGTGGGATATGTACTCGTGCTGCGCGGGGTTTCGGCCCTTGCGGGCCCCAACGGCGGGCAGGCCGAAACACTTACGCTCGATGGCCGGGTCGTCGGCGCCGCGAACGTAGGCCAGCAGTTCACCGGCGGGCGCTATTTCTGGGGGCGTCCCTCGGCCGTGGATTACAACGGCGGCGGCTCGGGCGGCAGCAACAAGGCTACGACCAATCCCGAATACCTGGCCGATGTGGAGCAGCGCGTGCAGGATTTCCTCGCGGCGCATCCTTACCTCTCCCGCGGAGAGGTGCCTTCGGAAATGGTGACAGCCAGCGGTTCGGGCCTCGATCCCGACATCTCGCCCCGCGGGGCGCAGGTAGATCGGA
>ERZ809296.3537-NODE-3537-length-13080-cov-7.313551_pt1 | contig 13080 bp, 10 predicted proteins | sample MGYA00520511_ERZ809296 | MGnify/ENA primary metagenome ERZ809296 (study PRJEB31576, sample SAMEA3212662) | Homo sapiens | biome: human-gut; feature: human gut; material: fecal | place: Sweden | collected 2012 ... | reverse complement strand
TGTCCGGAGTAGCAACCACGGCGTCGAAGTCGAGGAAGCCGCCCTGAACCTTTGCGATCAGGTCGTCATCACCGACGATGTCGGCGCCAGCCTCGGTAGCCTCGGTGGCCTTCGGGCCGCGGGCGAACACGAGAACCTTGGCGGTCTTACCAGTGCCGTGAGGCAGGTTGACAGTACCGCGCACGAGCTGGTCAGCCTTACGCGGGTCAACGCTCAGACGGAACACAGCCTCGACGGTCTGGTCGAAGTTGTAGGAGGGCATGCTCTTGAGCAGAGCGATGGCCTCGTTGGCGGTGTAGAGGTTGTTGCGATCGACGCGCTCAGCGGCTTCGCGGTACTTCTTGGAACGCTTTACCATCTGTCCTTCTCCTTATCAGTCCGTAACCGTGATGCCCATCGAGCGAGCGGTGCCCTCGATGATCTTCATGCCGGCCTCGATATCGCGAGCAGACAGATCTTCCATCTTGATCTCGGCGATTTCGCGAACCTGCGCCTTGGTGACAGAGCCGACCTTGTGGGTCAGCGGGTTCTCGGTGCCCTTCTCAACGCCAGCGGCCTTCTTCAGCAGAGCTGCAGCCGGCGGGGTCTTGAGCACGAAGGTGAAGGAACGATCTTCGTAAACGGTAATCTCGACAGGGATGACCTGACCCATCTTGTCCTGCGTCTGGGCATTGTATGCCTTGCAGAAGTCCATGATGTTCACGCCATGCGAACCCAGAGCCGGGCCCAGCGGCGGGGCCGGGTTGGCCTTGCCAGCCTGGATCTGGAGCTTGATCAGCGCCGAGACTTTCTTCTTGGGAGCCATATTATGGTTCTTCTTTCTATAACGCGGTTCGAATGGTCGCCGTCCTCAGGTTCGGCTGTCTGCCATCATGCTCGGTCTTGATTCATTATTTATCCGTGCATGCTGTAGGCAATCGGCCTGTGGTCGGTCTCCTCCCGCAACTTATATTGCTGTGCTGTGCTAGCGAGTCTCCTCTCCAGACACAAGCTCCCCTATTATGCAAATCCACCCGGACAACACAAAAAGCCCGACCACGATGGTCGGGCTCTGCAAAGTTTGGGGGTTAATCTAGCTTCTGAACCTGGTGGAAGCCAAGCTCCACCGGCGTATCACGGCCGAAGATGGACACGAGCACGGTGAGCTTCTGAGTGGTGGGCTCCACGTCGGAAACAACGGCGGCCATGGTGGCGAAAGGCCCATCGGTGACGGTGACCTGATCGCCAACGGCGTAGGAGACTTCGACCTTGCGCTTCTTGGCGGCGGCGGGCTTGTCGCCGGCGGCCTTGAGTGCCTCGGAAGCAATCATCGGAGCCATCATCGCCACGACTTCCTTGCGGGAGAGCGGCGCCGGATCCTTGGTCGGGCCAACGAAGCCGGTCACGCCTTCGGTCTCACGAACGATACGGCGGGCGTTCTCATCCGGCCACATACGAATCAGCACGTAGCCAGGAACACGCACGCGGGTGATGACCTTCTTGCCCTTTTCGGTGTGCTTCTCGACTTCTTCCATCGGCACCTCGACCTGGAAGATCTGGTCTTCCATGCCGAAGGAGGCGACGCGGGACTCGATGTTGGCCTTCACGCGCTTCTCGTAGCCGGAGTAGGTGTGCAGCACGTACCACTTGCCATCAAGGGAACGCAGGGACTTGGAGAATTCGTCAACGGCCTGCTGACCGGCATCGGTCTCCTCGGCCTGCTCGGATTCGTTGACTTCTTCCTCGTCCTCATCCAGAGAAACGGTCTCGGTCCGAGTGGAAGCAACGGGAGCGGATTCAGTCGCCGCCGGAGCGTCGGACTCAACATCTGCATTGTCGACGGATGCGTCAGATTCTGCGGAAAGGTCAGCGACCGGTTCGACCGGGGCAGCTGCCTCATCGGCAGCAGCTTCGAAAGCCTCGACAACAGGCTCCTCAGCCGGGACGGCGTCGAGGTTCTCGAGATTCAGTTCATCACTCATGCGTTGTTATTCACCTTAGGTTGTGCGGATCAGCCGAACACCCACAGCGTGGCCTTGCCTAGACCGAAGTCCATGCCAGTCACGAGGGCCATCAGCAGCAGCACGAAGATGAATACGGCCAGAGACCAGAAGAACAGTTCCTTGGCGGTAGGGGTCACGACCTTGCGAAGCTCGTCGATGATCTGCTTGATGAACAGACCGATACGCATGAAGACATTCGGCTTGACTGCCTTTTCACTCTTGCTCGTCTTAGCCATTCCGTACCTCGCGTCAGCTGCTTGATTATTAGAAACTTGGCAGGGAAGGCGGGACTCGAACCCACAACCTACGGTTTTGGAGACCGTTGCGCTACCAATTGCGCCACTTCCCTAGGTGAAAATCCACCTCGGCGCGCGTTCCGTAGAGAACGCTTCGCCACGGCGAAACCGCCAAGTCGTTATAATAACGGCTCCGGTGGATTATCGCAAATCGCGTGTCGCGCGCATAGCACGCGACTCTTCTCAGTTAGCCCATTCCTTGAATCGACGCATGCCTTCGGCTAGGTCTTCGTCGGCCAGTGCGTAGGAGAAACGCAGGTAACCGGGAGCACCGAAGGCCTCGCCAGGGACGGCGGCCACGCGGGCCTCATCCAACAGTGCGGCGGCAAAGTCAGCGGACGTATCGGACACTGTGCCTTTGGGACCCAGCGGCTTGCCAAGCAAAGCGGTGATGTCCGCAAAAGCGTAGAACGCGCCGGTCGGAGTCGGGCAGTTGACGCCCTCGATATCGTTCAAGGCGGTCACAATCGCACGGCGGCGCGCGTCGAAGGCCTTACGCATCTCGTGCACCTCATCCAGCGGGCCGGCCACAGCAGCCAAAGCAGCACGCTGGGAGATGTTGGCCACATTGGAGGTCATATGCCCCTGCAGCTTGGTGGCGGCCTTGGCCACCTCAAGCGGAGCGACCATCCAGCCGACACGCCAGCCCGGCATCGCATAGGTCTTGGCCACGCCGTTCAGCACCAGCAACTGCCCGCGGCATTCCGGCACGGCGGCACCGATGTAGGTGGTGTGCGCATCGTCATAGTTCAGGTGCTCGTAGATCTCGTCGGAGATAACCCAAATGTGGTGCTCGACGGCCCAACGACCGATCGCTTCCACGGTTTCCGGCTTCCAGACGGCTCCGGTCGGGTTGTTCGGGGAGTTGACGATGATTGCCTTCGTATGCTCGGTACGGGCCGCTTCCAGCGCCTCAAGCGAGGGCTCGAAGTTCACGTCGGCACCGGCGAATACTTCGACCGGCACACCACCGGCAAGCTTCACAGCCTCGGGGTAGCTGGTCCAGTACGGAGCGGGAATGATGACCTCGTCGCCATCGTTGAGCAAGATCTGGAAGGATTCATACACGGCCTGCTTGCCGCCGTTGGTCACCACGACCTGATCGGCATTGACCTCGTAGCCGGAATCGCGCAGCACCTTAGCCGCAATCGCTTCGCGCAGCTCGGGCAGGCCCGGCGTAGGCGTGTACTTGTAGTTCTTCGGGTCAAGGCAGGCATCTGCCGCAGCCTTGACCACGTTTGCGGGGGTCGGGAAATTCGGTTCACCTGCGCCGAAGCCGATAACGTCAAGTCCGGCGGCCTTCATGGCCTTGGCCTTGGAATCGACGGCGAGCGTAGCGCTCGGTGCCACAGTGTTGATACGGTCGGAAAGAGTCTGCCATTGCGCCATAGTCATGGCTCCCATGCTAAACCTACAGCACGAAAAATCGCCAGAGCCGCACTATGGTGATGGAATCTGTCGTGTGACAGATTCCATCAGTCACACGAGTACAAGATTGTCGCGATGAACCAGTGGGTGGGCGTACTGGGGGCCGAGGAAACGCTTGAGTTGGGCGGTGTTACGCCCGAGCATCTGCGGAATTTCTTCGGAATCGAAGCCGGCGAGGCCTCGGGCCAGGTGTTCGCCGCTTTCGGCATCGATCCAGACCGGATCGCCGGCGGAAAAATCGCCGTGCACTTCGAGCGCGCCGGCCGCCAGCAGCGAGGCACGCCCGCCGCGAATCGCCTGGCCGGCACCCGCATCGACCACAATCGTGCCGCGCGGGTCGGCGGCAAAACCAATCCACAAACGGCGTGATGAGCCGCGGGCCTTAACCGGTGCGAACACGGTGCCCACCGGATCGCCCATCATCGCAGGGCCCGCGTTCGAGGCGCAGGTGAGTACCGTGGGGATGCCCGAGACGGCCGCCACGCGTGCGGCCTCGAGTTTGGTGACCATGCCGCCGGTGCCGACCTTGGAGCCGGAGCCGGAGACCTGGATGTCGCCCAGCGCATCAATCACGTTGGGCACATATTCCACACGGCGGGAGCCGGGCTGCGAGGGCGGTGCAGTGTACAGCGCGTCCACGTCGGTCAATAGCACCAAGGCTTCGGCCCGCACCAGATTGGCCACCAAGGCGGAGAGTCGATCGTTATCGCCGAAACGAATCTCGTTCGAGGCCAACGAATCGTTTTCGTTGATAATCGGCACCACGCCGAGGTCGAGCAGACGGTCCAGCGTGCGTTCCACATTGCGGTACTGGGTGGCCCGAATCGTGTCTTCGGCAGTGATCAGAATCTGGCCGACGCGAATACCGAATCGACCGAACGCAGTCTCGTAGCGGGCCATCAGTAGCCCTTGGCCGACGGCTGCGGTGGCCTGCTGAGTGGCCACGTCCACCGGCCGTGAGTCAAAGCCCAGAGGCCCGAAACCGGCGGCGATAGCACCGGACGAGACCAGCACCACGCGTCCGCCCATCAATCGGGCCTGAGCCAAGGCCGCGGCCAACGCGTCGAGCTTGTCCGGGTCGAGGTGACCGCTCGGCTGGGTCAGCGAGCTGGAGCCGACTTTCACGACAATGGTTCCGGCTGCGGCGATCATGCGCCGTACCTCGGCCTGACTCGGAGTGCTCATTTATTCCTCGGTTTCATCATCTTCGCTGGACTCACCGTGGCCGAACAGGCTGGTTTCGTCATGGCGATCGTCGTCAACGGTCGGGTCGGCCCAGTGGCCGGCCTTGCGTTCGGCCATCATCGCGTCGCGCACGGCGGCACGGGCGTCCATCATCTCGTGGTATTGGGCACGACGTTCGGCGTTGGAGCGGCGGTGCGTGCGCGGGTCCTGCTCCTCGAGACGCAGATCCTTGCCTCGGGCACCGAGGTTGGAGCCGTCGAGCATTTCGGCACCAGCGGAGATGGTCGGATCCCAATCGAATTCGACCATGCGGGCACCGCGACCGATGCGCACTTCGTCGCCGGGGTGAGCACCCTTGCGGCGCAGCTCGTCCTCCACGCCCAGCTTGGCCAAGCGGTCAGCCAGGTAGCCCACGGCCTCGTCGTTGTCGAAGTTGGTCTGCATGACCCAGCGCTCCGGCTTGACGCCACGCACCTCGAAGAACACTTCGCCATTGCCGAGTTCGCGGCGCTCGACCGTGAACTCAAGCGCACTGCCACCCTCGTCAGCGCGACGCGGACGGCGGCCCTTGGTCTCCAATGGCTTGATGACCACGCGAGCCTCCTCTTCGGCCTGCTCGCGATTGGCCACTTCCTCACGCATCTCATGCACCAGCGCAGACAACGCGAAGTTGAGCTCCTTCAGCCCCTCATGAGAGGCAGTGGAGATCTCAAAGACCTTCAGCCCGAGTTTCTCGAACTCCGGACGCACGAACTCGGCCAATTCCTTGGCCTCGGGCACATCGATCTTGTTCAGAATCACGATGCGCGGGCGTTCGGGAATCGGAATGGCGCCCAACGGCAGTTCGAGCTTATCGGCGTAGAGCGCCAACTCGTTTTCCAGCGCGTGGTAGTCGGACATCGGGTCGCGGTCCGGTTCAAGCGTGGCGCAATCGATCACGTGGGCGATGATTTCGGTACGTTCGATATGGCGCAGGAACTCCAGTCCCAGGCCCTTGCCTTCGGAAGCGCCCGGGATCAGGCCCGGCACGTCGGCGATGGTGTATCGAGAGTCACCGGCGATGACGACGCCGAGATTCGGCACCAGCGTGGTGAATGGGTAGTCGGCGATCTTCGGCTTGGCGGAGCTCATCGCCGCAATCAGGGACGACTTTCCGGCCGAGGGGAAACCGACCAGCGCCACGTCGGCGATGGACTTCAGTTCCAGAATTACGTCGCGCTCCTCGCCGAGTTCGCCGAGCAGGGCGAAGCCGGGGGCGCGGCGGGTCTTGTTGGCCAGGGCGATGTTGCCGAGGCCGCCGGCACCGCCTTGGGCGACGACGCAGCGGTCGCCCTCGTGGCGCAGGTCGGCGAGCTGTGCGCCGGGATGCTTGGCTTTGCCTTGCTCGCCGCGCGCCTCAAAGACGACGGTGCCGCAGGGCACGGGCAGAATCAGGTCCTCGCCCTTAGAGCCGTCCTTATTGTCGCCCAAACCCATGGTGCCGCTGCCGGCGACACGATGCGGCATGAAACGATAGTCGAGCAGGCTGGTGGCGTTACGGTCGGCCACGAACACCACAGAACCGCCGTCGCCGCCATTGCCGCCGTTTGGGCCGGCCAACGGCTTGTATTTCTCACGACGGATGCCGGCCGAACCGTTGCCCCCATCGCCGCCCTTGACATGGACGGTTACTCGATCCACAAAATCACTCATATTGATTACCTTACAAAAAAGCCGCGTCCTTACGGGCGCGGCTTGAAAAAAAGCTTGACGCTATATCGCTCAGGCGATGACGTCGACAACCTTGCGGTCGCGACGCACACCGAACTTCACGGAGCCATCGGTGAGGGCGAACAGCGTGTGATCCTTGCCCATGCCGACGTTGTGGCCCGGGTGGAAGTTGGTGCCACGCTGGCGAACGATGATGTTGCCGGCCACGACGGCTTCGCCGCCGAACTTCTTCACGCCGAGGTATTGCGGGTTAGAATCGCGACCGTTGCGAGAGCTGGACGCACCCTTCTTATGTGCCATGATTCATGGTCCTTTCTATAACTCAGGCGATCGCCGTAATCTTGACGATAGTCAGCTTCTGGCGATGACCCTTACGGCGAGCAACACCAGTCTTGTTCTTGTACTTCTGGATGTCAATCTTCGGGCCCTTGGCTTCGTCGTTCACAACCTCAGCCCTGACGGACACCTTGGCCAGATCGGCGGCGGCAAGGGTGACCTTGTCACCATCGACAACGAGGGAGACCGGGAATTCCACGGTATCGCCCTTCTTGGCGTCGAGACGGTTCACGAGGATGACGTCGCCAACCTCGACCTTTTCCTGATGGCCACCGGCCTTCACAATCGCGTACATTATCGTTCCTTTTATGTTTTGGAAAGCTACCTTGCCTAACACGCACCGAGCCTGCGGTCAGACACCGAGTTTCGAATCTACACCACCATGCGGACTAAATCAAATGATTTTTGCCCGCGTGTCAAGCACGACACACCTGTTACTCTTCCGCTTACTCTTCCGCCGTGTTGTTGGCAGCGGCGGCAGCGGCGGCAATCTGAGCCAGTTTGGCTTTGACGTCGGCGCTGGAACCAGCCGGTTCGGGAGCGGGAGCGGTGCCGCGACCGTGCTTGTTGGTTTTGACGAACGGGTCGCCACCGCGAAGCGCGTAGGGATCGTCGTAGTCGGCCGAAACGGTCGGCTGATCATGCAGGATGAAACCACGGCCCTTGCAGGTCGGGCATTCCTCGGAGAACGCCTCGACCAGACCCTGGCCGATGCGCTTGCGGGTCATCTGCACCAAACCAAGCGAGGTGACTTCGGCCACCTGATGCTTGGTGCGGTCGCGTGCCAAGCATTCGACCAAGCGGCGCAACACCAGATCGCGGTTGGCGGGCATGACCATATCCACATAGTCGATCATCACCATGCCGCCGATATCGCGCAGGCGCAGCTGGCGGGCGATCTCTTCAGACGCCTCTAGGTTGCAGCGCGTCACCGTTTCTTCCAAGGACTTGCCCTTGCCGATAAAGCGGCCGGTGTTCACGTCAATGGTAGTCATGGCTTCGGTGCGATCGATGACAATCGAGCCGCCGGACGGCAGGTAGACCTGACGCTCCATGCCCTTACGCAGCTGGGAGTCGATGGACCACTTGTCGAACACGTCCTTGCCTTCATGCTCGGCCGGGTCCCACTTCTCCAGCTTGTCCTTCAAGTCGGGGGCCATGGTGTCAAGGTATTCCTCGATACGGTCGTAGACCTTGTCGCCTTCCACGATGAGCTTGCTGAAGTCGTCGTTGAAGATGTCGCGCACCACGCGGATGGCCACGTCGGGCTCGCCCTGCAGGAGCTTCGGGCGCTTGCCGTGCCAGAATTCCTCGCGCTTGGCGTTGATGCGCTCCCACTGGCGGACCAGTGATTCGAGATCCTTGACGATGGCGTCTTCGGATGCGCCCTCGGCTGCGGTACGGATAATCACGCCCATGTCTTTCGGGACGATCTTGGAGACGATGTTCTTCAGACGGCTGCGTTCGCGCTCCGAAAGCTTGCGGCTCACGCCGGTCATGCCGCCGGATGGCACGAGCACCAGGAAGCGGCCGGCGAGCGTGACCTGAGAGGTCAGGCGGGCACCCTTGTGGCCGATCGGGTCCTTAGTGACCTGCACGAGCACCGGGTCGCCGGACTTGAACGCCAGCTCGATGCGGCGCGGCTGGCCTTCGAGACGAGCGGCATCCCAGTTGACCTCGCCGGCGTAGAGCACGCCGTTGCGGGCCTGGCCGATATCCACGAATGCGGCCTCCATGCTGGGCAGCACGTTCTGCACGCGGCCAAGGTAGATGTTGCCGACGGTCTGTACTTCCTGAATGTCGGAGACGTAATGCTCGACCAGAACATTGTCTTCCACCACGGAAATCTGAGTGTGGTGTTCCTTCTCACGCACCACCATCAGGCGGTCCACGTTCTCGCGGCGTGCGAGGAAGTCCTGTTCCATGAGCTGGCTCTGGCGGCTGCGCTCACGGCGGTTGTCACGGCGGCGCTGCTTCTTGGCCTCGAGACGAGTGGAGCCCTCCACATCAGTGATCTCGTCGATGTATTGCTGCTTGCGGGAGCGGCGGACCAGCGGCTGTTCGCTGTTCTGACTCTGGTCGTCGGTGCCCTCGCCGTTCTTGCCGCCACGACGGCGGCGGCGACGGCGAGTGACGGTCTGCTCCTCATCGTCCTCATCGCGATCGTCACGACGGCGGGAACGCGTATCCTCGGCATCGTTCTCGGCGGTATCGTGCTCGCCGTTGGCACCGGTTTCGCCGCGTGAGCCGCGACGGCGGCGACGGCGCGAACGGGTGCGGGTGGCGTCGGATTCTTCGTCGCCCTCCTCTTCGGCAATCGGCGAGTAGGCGATATCGTCCAGCTCGAGGTCTTCCTCAATCTGCTCGACTTCGGCGGCTGCACGGCGCTCCTGAGCGTTCAGGCGGCGGGAGCGGCGCGAACGGTGGGAGTCGGAGGTGTCATCGGCGTCGAAATCGTCGTGATCGGCGTTGGTATCGCCGGACGCGGCGTCACGGGAAGCATCACGGTCGGCGGCATTGCGGCCACGATCGTCACGGTCGTCACGGCGGCGGCTGCGCGGCTGCGCGTCGTCATCATCGTGGCTGCGCGAGCGGCGGGAGCGACGAGACGGACGTTCGTCGACGTCAACATCGTCATCATGAGTGTCAGCGGTATCGTGCGCATCCACAGCGGCGGGCAGTACCGGTTCCTGGAAGAGCAGGGACGTCATCGGCTTGCCGCGGCGCACGGTCTCGTGGCCAGAGGGCAGGGATTCGACCGCGTCGAACAGGCGCTCATCCGGGGTGTCCTCGTGCGTATCAGCAACTGCACGGCGAGAACGACGGCGAACCGGACGGTCCTCGTCATCATCATCCATATCCATAGACGCACGGCGAGAGCGGGAGCGAACCGGGTGGTCCTCGTAGTCATCATCGTCGGACTGGCGGGAGCGAGAGCGGCGGCGAACCGGGCGGTCCTCGTCGTAATCGTCATCGTCCACAACCGAACGGCGGCGGGAACGTGGGGCGTCATCGAAATCGAAATCATCGGCACTGACAGTGCGGCGCGAACGACGAGGACGATCATCCTCGCTATCCGAGTCGGCCACTGTGGGAGCGGCGCGGCGCGAACGGTGCGAAGTCTCGTCGTCATCATCGGTATCGCTGGAGGATGCGGCGGACGTACGGCGGGCGCGACGCGGCGTTTCGGCGGCATCGTCGGCCGTGGAAACGCGGCGCGTACGGCGGCGGGTTGGGCGTTCGGCGGAATCCTGGGAATCGCTGGATTCATCGGAATCGCTGGAATCGGCTGACTTGGAATCGGCCGCAGTGCTGGCATCGGGAAGCGCGGGGACTTCGAACAGCGGGGTGCGTTCCTGCACTTGCAGTTCCAGAGAAGCGCCGGCGGCACCGGCGCCGCGGACCACGCGACGGCCGCCACGACGACGGCGAACAGGTTCGGCGGGCTGGGAGGCGGCGGCAGGCGCAGCGTTCACGGCTGCAGCCGAATCGGCATTGGATACGGTTGAATTATCGGTTCCGTCGTTGACGAAACCTTCACGGTTGTCAGTGGGCACAATGCTCCTCGCGGCGCGCTGCATCACGACGCCTATTTCCAGGCCTATACGCTTGGCTCACACCACGCTCTCACCGTGGCCGCGCGAAAACGCGCCGCGTAAAGGCAACTTCGTCTCAAGTCTGTCCTGCGGGTGGCGGACACCGGCGCTTGCGTTGTCTCATTCTCGAGAGCCGCAAGGGGATCGACGCCATCTCGCACGCTGATGGTTATGCAGAACCACCATCCTTTAGTATGCCACATATTTTGTGCGGGCGTGGCCCGGCGAGGCTGACGTTCTATCGGCTCCCCTCCCTGCGGTGACAGCTCCCCTCAGAGAGGGGAGCTAGAGAGGTGTCAGACCAGCCAGTCGGTAAGAATTGCGGCCATGGCGGTCAGGTCGGATTCGGGCACCTGCTCGTCGTGCTTGTGAGCCAGCAGCGGGTCACCGGCACCGAGGTTGACGGCCGGAATACCGAGCTGAGAGAAGCGTGCCACGTCGGTCCAGCCGAGCTTGGCCAGCGGGTCGCGGCCAGTGCGCTCCTTAACCAGTCGGACCAGATCCTGGGCGAGCGGGGCGTTCAGGCCCGGGCGCGCGGAGGGGCTTTCGTCCTTCATTTCGATGCCGTAGCCCTCGAACACGCCGCCGGTGGCCACATGCTCGCCATTGCCGAGTTCGGCACCGGCGTCCGCGCCCATCATCAGAGCCTTGGCCTCGGCCAGCGACTTGTCCGGGGCGAAGCGGTAGTTGACGTGTACGCGGCATTCATCCGGAATGACGTTCGTGCCTTTGCCGCCGGAGATCAGCGTGGCGTTGAGGCCCTCGCGATAGTCAAGCCCGTCCACGTTCACGGTGGCCGGCTCGTAGGCGTTGAGTCGGTTCAGGATGTCGGCCGCCTTGTGGATGGCGTTCTCCCCCATCCACGCACGGGCGGAGTGCGCGGCCACGCCGTGGGTCACGACGTCGAAGCGAATCGTACCGTTGCAACCGCCCTCGATGCCGCTGTTGGTGGGCTCGCCGATGATGGCGAAATCGCCGGTGATCCAATCGGGATGGACCTCGACGACTTTGCGTAGGCCATTCTTTTCGGCGACGACTTCCTCATGGTCGTAGAAGACGTAGGTGAGGTCGACTTTCGGGGTGGTTTCCGGCGTGCGGCCGTCGAGCGTGGCGGCGAGGTAGAGCATCACCGCGTCGGAGGCCTTCATATCGGTGGCACCGCGGCCCCACAGCACGCGGTCTTCGGGATGAGCGTGGGCGATTTCTTCGCGAATCAGCGAATCGCCGGGCTTCAGCCACTTTGGTGGGAAATTGTCGATGACCGGCACAGTATCGAGGTGCCCGGCCAAGATCACACGGCTCGGCTTGCCGAAGTCGGTGCTGGCCACCACTGTGTCACCGTGACGGCGGACGGCCAGGTGCTCTTGCTCGTTAAGGAAGGCCTCGACCTCGTCGGTGAGGGGGCCTTCGTGGTCGGACACGGAGAAGTTCTCCATGATCTGGGTGAGCAGGCTGTTCAGCTGCTCGGCAGTGGATGCGGTGCGGTTCAATTCAAGCGTCATGTGAACAGCGTACCGCGTGGGCGGCGGGCCCAGCACACTCACTACATGAGATTTTGCGGCCGAATACATTTTTATGTGCCACACTGGGGTGGCGAAAGGGAGGATTATGCCAGGTCTAATCAGCGCCATGCAAGGCTTCTGCGTTATCGGCATCGTAATCGCGGTGGGATATGTTGCCGCACGAATGCGAATCGGCGGGCCGTCCGCTCAGATGGTGCTCAACCGGTTCTCCTTCTTCGTATCGAGCCCGTGCCTGATGTTCGCGATTCTCTCCAAGGAGCCGATTTTCGACATCTTCCACCCCTCGATTATCGTGGCGTTCTTCTCCGCCGTGCTGGTAGGCGTGGTGTTTTTGGCGCTCAACCGCATGTTCTTCCACTTGAACGCCCCGGACGCCACCATCGGTGCCCTGAATTCGCTGTACCTCAATTCCAATAACATCGGCCTGCCAATCGCCACCTACATTCTGGGCAATCCGGCTCTTGTGGCACCGATTCTGGTCATGCAGCAGGCCATCTTCACACCGGTGGGCCTGACAGTGCTGGACGTGACCACCAAGGGCAAGGTCTCCATCAAGGAAATCGCCAAGCAGCCACTGCATCAGCCGCTGCTTATCGGCTCGCTACTGGGCATTGTGGTCTCTGCGATTTCCGCTAAAAGCGGCTGGTTCCCAGTGCCGAAATTCATTTTCGACCCGATCGACATGATCGGCGATTCGGCTGTGCCAATGATCCTGATGGCGTTCGGCATGTCCCTGCACGGCACCAAGCCGCTGCAGCAGAAGGGCGATCGCCCGGCCATCCTCACGGTCGCGGTCCTCAAGAACATCATCATGCCGATTATCGCGTTCCTGCTCGCCTACTTCGTGATGGGCTTCCGCGGCTCCGAGCTGTACGCCTGCGTGGTGCTTGCCGCCCTGCCCACCGGCCAGAACGTGTACAACTACGCGGCCCGTTACAACGTGGGCCTCACCTTCGCGCGCGACGGCATTCTGATGAGCACCATGACCAGCCCGGTGTTTATCGCGATCATCGCGGCGCTGCTG
>ERZ809296.3536-NODE-3536-length-13083-cov-4.516042_pt1 | contig 13083 bp, 13 predicted proteins | sample MGYA00520511_ERZ809296 | MGnify/ENA primary metagenome ERZ809296 (study PRJEB31576, sample SAMEA3212662) | Homo sapiens | biome: human-gut; feature: human gut; material: fecal | place: Sweden | collected 2012 ... | reverse complement strand
GGGGGCAGTTTTTTAGCGTAGGCCCCGCCTGTCAACAGGCGGGGGCGGTTCGGATAGGAGTAGAAGAAGGGAATTTTTCCTCTGCGTCCCCCGGGAGTTCGCCCTTTTATACACGATACAACGATAAGAGGCAATGCATAATGCCTCGCTCGCCTCCCTCAGTCGCCTTGCGGCGACAGCTCCCTCCATAAATGGAAGGAGCCTTTGTAGTGCGCTTTGAAAAAGAACTGCCGCCGTCGGAAGGGGCAGTTCTTTTTTTCTGTGCTGCCGCATATCCTCCTTCCAACCAAACAAGGAGGCGATACCATGGACTGGCAGGTACCCATCTACGACGGCACCACCCAACGGGGCGTCCTCACCGCCCAACGGCAGGGGCTGCGCACCATTTTCCACGTCCGCTGTCCCAAGTGGGGCGAGGGGGTCTACAAGATCTGGCTCCAAGGGGAGCGGGAAGCATTGCTTTTGGGCACGCTGGTGCCAGAAGGGGAGGTGTTCACGTTGGAGCGGAGCATCTCCAACGCTATGCTCCGAGAGAAGGGGGTGGAGCATGGCTCGGCGGCTATGGTGGTGTCAGAGGGCACGCCGAAAGGGACAGCGGCAGAGGGGACAGGCTCGGAGTGGCGCTCCACCCAGGGGCTGGAGCTGCCGGCGCTGGAGGAAGGGCTGGCACAGGAGATACGAGCGCTGAAAGGGGGGCGCTGGCGTCCCATCGCCGGCGGCATTGCGGTGACCTGTCCCTGGGTCATCGGGCAGCCCATGCCCTGTATGCCGCTCTGTTGCTTTGCGTCCTGGTCGCCGGAGCGGGGCGGGACGCTGGCTTGGATGTTGGATGAGACGGGAAAACCGCTGGGAGGGCAGGTATAAAATCAGGAAGCGGTGGCAGAATAAGGACGCAAACTGTGAAAGGAGATGATACCATGGCCAACCTGACCAGCAAGGAACTGGATGCCCTGGAAGATCAGCTGAACTTTGAACACACTTGCGTCTGCAAGTACCAGGCGGCCGCTCAGGAAACCACTGAGACCGCCTTGCGCAACAGCTTCAACCAGTATGCCGGACAGCATCAGCAGATCTTCAACACCCTGTTGAATTTCCTGCGCTGAACACGAAAGAAAGGAAGGGCTTATCCATGAATGATCAGGAACGTATGACCGACCTGCTGCTGACGGAGAAGAAGATGTCCACCAACTACAACCTTTTTGCCTCCGAATGCATCCACCCCAAGCTGAAGGACACCTTTCTGGACGCCTTGAAGCAGGGACAGACCATCCAGTCTGACCTGTTCTCCGCCGCCCAGAGCCGCGGCTGGTATCAGACCATGCCCGCGGACGGAAACCAGATCAATCAGGCGTATCAGAAGTTCTCCGCTATGAGCTGAACAGGAGAGGCTTCTTCCCACGGAACCTTGGGAAGAAGCCTCTTTTCTCTCGCCGCTTCCTTGCCAAAAAGGAAGGGATATGTTACAATCACAGTAATCTAAATCCGAAGGAAAGAAGGGAATGCATGATGAAATGTCCCTATTGCGGCATGAGAGAGAGCAAGGTCATCGACTCCCGTCCCACGGACGAATGCGATTCCATCCGCCGGCGTCGGGAGTGCCTGTCCTGCGGCAAGCGCTTCACCACCTATGAGACTGTGGAGCGGCTTCCCCTGATGGTCATTAAGAAGGATGGCAGCCGACAGAGTTTTGACAAGGAAAAGGTTTTGCGTGGGATGCTCCGCGCTTGTGAAAAGCGACCAGTGCCGGTGGATACGTTGATGCGTCTGGCGGATGAGATCGAGCAGGAAGTACAGAACTCCCTGGAGCGGGAGATCAGCAGCCGGAAGATCGGTGAGCTGGTCATGGATCGGCTCAAGGGAGTGGACGAGGTGGCTTATGTACGCTTCGCCTCGGTGTATCGCCAGTTCAAGGACATCAACACCTTTATGACCGAATTGAATAAGCTCCTGGCGGAGCGCACCTGAACACACGGAGAGAGCAACCCGTTTTTTCGGATTGCTTTTTCCGTGTTTTCTTGCGTTCAGAGCAGATTGGCCAGAGATAGCTGTTCCACCTCTGCAAGATGCTCTGTCTCTGCGATGAGCACCCCATTGGCGGCGCTGTACTCCTCCTCCGCCTCCTGTTGGAGCAGTTCCAGCACCTCCCGAAATCCGGTGGTCACTGCGTCCACATGGGCGTGGCAGCTGGTGATATACAACAGTCCTGTGTAGCCGTCCCACGTCTCCTGTGCCTGTCGGGTCAGGGCGGTGGCAGAACGCCAGTCGCCGCCCTCTGCCGCTTCTTCCGCCTGATTCAGCAGAGTTACCAGCTGATTGGATGCTTGGGTGGTGCAGCGGATGTTAGCCAAACTCAGGCCAAAGAGGGTCAGTAAGATGCCCAATGAGAGCCACAGTCGTTTCAACGTCTCTTGTCCTCCTTTGGTACATAGTATACTGCGCCGCGCTCATCCACCGTCAGCAAGAACACCTGCTCCGGCTTGCTGTGCCCGTGCTGGGTCAGCTGGTCCTGGAGCCAGGCACGATCCAGGCTGCGCAGGGTCAGATTTTGTGCCAACACCTTGCCATCGCTGATGATAACCAACGGCAAGCCCTGTTCCTCCGGCGTCAGGCACATCTGCGCCGGCGTCATGGGCTGGTGCTGAGGGTAGAGAAGGACGGAGACTTGTCCGGAGTTCTCCAAAATAGCGTATTCCACTGTGGACAGATCGGTGACGCCTTGCAGGCGCAGTTCTTCCAGCAGCTCGTCCAAGGTGAAGCGGGTTTTGGCCATTTCCCGCTGCAAGATCACCCCGTGGTCGATGATGACACTGGGGCGGCCGCAGAGGAGGCTGCGCAGGGGAACGCTCTTGAGGGAGAGGACAGACAGGAGCATGGTCAGGGAAAAGAGGGTCAGGATGGGAATGAGACCGTAGGCCAGGGGGATGCCGAAGTCCTGCATGGGCACGGCGGCTAGATCGGAGATGAGCATGGTGAATACCAGCTCCACCGTTTCCAGCTCTCCTACCTGCTTTTTGCCCATGATGCGGATGCCCACGGTGAGCAGCAGGTATAGGATGATGGTGCGGATGAATGCGATGGCCAAACCTCCCAACTCCTTTCCGACCGAAGCGTTGTTAATATATCCAAAAGGGAAGGGGTATATGTGCCGGAGGGGGAAAGAACGCCGAAAATCACGGAATCCCTTGCAAAAGGGCGTCGGATTATGGCATAATAGTCAGGATAATGAGAATTGGTAGACGGGTGTGTATATTTATACAGAAATTTTGCTGAATAATTTAAGTTTATACACAGACGTTTTTTGGACAGCGACGAAGGAAGGACGGTACGCGATATGCAGGCAACGTTGATATTGGAAAACGGACAGACCTTTGTTGGCACCAGCATTGGCAGCGCAGAGGATCGGGTCTGTGAGATGGTCTTCAACACCTCCATGGTGGGCTATCAGGAGATCCTCACTGACCCCTCTTACGCCGGCCAGGGCGTGGTGATGACCTACCCCTTGATCGGCAACTACGGCGTCAACGAGGAGGACGATGAGAGCTTCCGCCCCTGGGCAGAGGCGTTGATCGTCCGTCATTTGGCGGCCAGAGGCAGCAACTTCCGCTGCCAGGGCAGCTTGGACGATTACTTGAAGGCACACAACATCACGGGCATTGAGAACGTAGACACCCGCGCCATCACCCGCATCCTCCGCAAACAGGGCACCATGAACGGTATGATCACCTGCGCTGAGGACTACAATCTGAACGAAGTGCTCCAGAAGATCAAGGCCTATCGGGTGGAGGGCACCGTTGAAAAGGTGTCCATCCAGGAGAAGGAGGAGTACCCTGGCCAGCCCAATGGCACTGGCTACAAGATCGCCCTGTACGACTTCGGGGAAAAGCGGAACATGACCCGCTGCCTGAACAAACGGGGCTGTGATGTGACCGTTTTCCCCTGCCACACCCCGGCGGAGGAGATTCTCCAGGGCGGTTTTGACGGCGTTATGCTCTCCAACGGCCCCGGCGACCCGGCAGATTGCGTGGACATCATCCAGGAGATCAAGAAGCTGTACCAGTCCGATCTGCCCATCTTCGCCGTCTGCCTGGGGCATCAGCTCATGGCTCTGGCCACCGGTGCCCAGACCGGCCCCCTGCCTTACGGCCATCGGGGCGCCAACCATCCGGTGCGGGACATCCACCGCAAGCGGGTCTTTATCACCTCCCAGAACCACGGCTATTACGTCAGGAAAGAAACTGTCGATCCTGCCATCGCACGGGTGGAGCACGAGAACGTCAACGACGGCACCTGCGAGGGTCTGGGCTATGTGGGGAAGAACATCTTCACCGTCCAGTTCCATCCGGAGGCATCCCCCGGCCCAGTGGATTCCGACTACCTCTTTGACGAGTTTATGGATATGATCGCTCTGGCGAAGAAGGGAGGCATCCGTCATGCCTAAGGATACCAACATCAAAAAAGTATTGGTCATCGGCTCCGGCCCCATCATCATCGGCCAGGCCGCTGAGTTCGACTACTCCGGCACCCAGGCCTGCCGCGCCTTGAAGGAAGAAGGCATCGAGGTGGTGCTGGTCAACTCCAACCCGGCTACCATCATGACCGATAAGGATATTGCCGACCATGTGTATATCGAACCGCTGAATAGTTATTCGCTCACGGAAGTCATCGAAAAAGAGCATCCCGATGCAGTTTTGCCCACCCTGGGCGGTCAGATCGGCCTGAACCTGGCTATGAACCTGTACGAGGACGGCACCTTGGATCGTTACGGCGTCAAGCTCCTGGGCACCTCCGCCGACTCCATCCGTCGGGCAGAGGATCGCCAGGGGTTTAAGGACACCATGGAGTCCATCAACCAGCCCTGCGTGGTCTCCAAGGTAGTCCACACCGTGGAGGACGCAGTGGAGTTCGCAAACTCCATCGGCCTGCCCGTCATCGTCCGTCCCGCCTACACCCTGGGCGGCACCGGCGGCGGCATTGCCTATGACGAGTTCATGCTGCGGGAAATTTGCGACCGTGGTCTGGAGCTGTCCCGTGTCCATGAAGTCCTCATCGAACGCTGTATCGCAGGCTGGAAAGAGATCGAATTTGAAGTCATGCGGGACAGCGCCGGCAACGTCATTACCATCTGCGGCATGGAGAACATCGACCCAGTGGGCGTCCATACCGGCGACTCCATCGTGGTGGCGCCCTGCCAGACCCTGGCCAACAAGGAGTATCAGATGCTCCGTACCGCCGCCCTGGACATCATCAGCGCCCTGGAGATCGAGGGCGGCTGTAACTGTCAGTTCGCCCTGAACCCGGACTCCTTTGAGTATGCGGTCATCGAGGTCAACCCCCGTGTCTCCCGTTCCTCCGCCCTGGCGTCCAAGGCAACCGGCTATCCCATCGCCAAGGTGGCCGCTAAGATCGCCTTGGGCTACACCCTGGACGAGATCCCCAACGCAGTCACCGGCAAGACCACCGCTTGCTTTGAACCCACCCTGGACTATTGCGTCCTGAAAATCCCCCGCCTGCCCTTTGATAAGTTCACCACCGCCAGCCGTACCCTGGGCACCCAGATGAAGGCCACCGGTGAGGTCATGGCTATTGGCAACAGCTTCGAGGCCGGTCTGATGAAGGCCATCCGCTCCCTGGAACAGCACGTCCACTCGTTGCAGCTGCCCAAGCTGAAGGAGCTGAGCGATGACGAAGTACACCAGAAGCTGTCCGACATTGATGACGAACGGATCTTCGTGGTGGCCGAGGCACTCCGCCGCGGCATCACTCCGGAGGAGATCAACGCCATCACCAAGATCGACATCTGGTTTATCGACCGCATCCAGAGCATCGTGGACATGGAGCACAAGCTGGCGGAAGGTCTGCCCGACAGCACCACCCTGCGGATGGCCAAGGAGTTGGGCTTTGCGGATACCTTCATCGCTGAGCTGGTGGGTACCACGGCCAAGGTCATCAAAGAGCTGCGGAAGAAATATGACATCCATCCGTCCTTCAAGATGGTGGATACCTGCGCCGCCGAGTTCGACGCCCAGACGCCTTACTATTATTCCACCTACGATGGGGAAAATGAAGCCATCATGGAGGACAACGGCAAGAAGAAGGTGCTGGTTCTTGGCTCCGGCCCCATCCGGATTGGCCAGGGCATCGAGTTCGACTACTGCTCCGTCCACTCCGTGTGGGCGCTGAAGCGGATGGGGCTTGAGACCATCATCATCAACAACAATCCGGAGACTGTCTCCACCGACTTCGACATCGCCGACCGGCTCTACTTCGAGCCGCTCACCGCCGAGGACGTGGAACATGTGGTGGAATTGGAAAAGCCCTGGGGCGCTGTCGTCCAGTTCGGCGGGCAGACCGCCATCAAGCTGGCCAAGGCGCTGACCGAGATGGGTGTGCCCATCCTGGGCACCTCCGCTGACGGTGTGGATGCTGCGGAGGATAGAGAGCGGTTCGACATCATCCTAAACAAGTGCGAGATCCCCAGAGCGGAGGGCCGTACCGTGTTCACCACCGAGCAGGCGTTGGCTGCTGCCAACGCAGTTGGGTACCCCGTCCTGGTGCGTCCCTCCTACGTCCTGGGCGGCCAGGGCATGGAGATCGCCTATAAGGATCAGGACATTGTTGACTTCATGAAGATCATCAACATGACCGTTCAGGAGCATCCCATTTTGGTGGACAAGTACCTGATGGGTCGAGAGGTGGAAGTGGACGGCGTGTTCGATGGGGAAGATGTGCTCATCCCCGGCATCATGGAACACGTGGAACGTGCCGGTATCCACTCCGGCGACTCCATCGCCGTCTATCCGCCCCTGCACATTGATGAGGTACACAAGCAGACCATCCTCAAGCACACCCGCAACTTGGCCAAGCACCTGGGCGTTATCGGCTTGATCAATGTCCAGTTCATCATCTACAACGACACGGTGTATATCATCGAAGCAAACCCCCGTTCCTCCCGTACCATCCCTTATATCTCCAAGGTCACCAACGTGCCCATCATCGACCTGGCAACGAAAGTCATGCTGGGCGCCAAGCTCAAGGATCTGGGCTATGGCACGGGCATCTATCCGGAGGCGGACTATTTCGCCTGCAAGATGCCGGTGTTCTCCTTTGAGAAGCTCACCGATGTGGACATCAACCTGGGGCCGGAGATGAAGTCCACCGGCGAATGCCTGGGCATTGCCGAGTCCTATCCCCAGGCACTGCTGAAAGCCTTCAAGGGCGCCAACATGAAGGTGCCCAAGAAGGGCAGCCGCGTCATCCTCACCGTCAAGGACGAGGACAAGGGCGAAGCAGTGGGCGTCGCTCGCGAGCTGAACGATCTGGGCGTAGAGCTGTTCGCTACCCAAGGCACCTATGAATACCTGAAAAAGATGGATGTGGACGTTCAGAAGGTCAATCGTCTGGGACAGGCGCACCCCAACCTCCAGGATATGATCCAGTCCGGCAGCGTGGATATGATTATCAACACGCCCCAGCGCCGGAGACAGGCGGGCAGTGACGGCATCAAGATCCGCCGGATGGCCGTGGAGCATTCTATCCTCTGTCTGACCTCTTTGGATACCGCACACGCCATCCTCACCGCGCGGGAGCGAGCCAAGAGTGAAGATCTGACGCCGATTGACATTACTGCGATTTAAGTGTAAAGTAAAAACGCTCCGGCGCTGCTTGGAACGGATGCCGGAGCGTGTATTTCCTTAGAACGAGAGAAAGGGATGGAATGCATGAAGCATGAACTGGTCATTGTACTGGATTTCGGCGGACAGTATAACCAGCTGATCGCCCGCCGTGTCCGTGAGTGCAATGTATATTGTGAAGTCAAGCCCTATACGACCCCCCTGGAAGAACTGAAAGCCATGCACCCCATCGGCTTCATCTTCACCGGCGGCCCCAACAGCGTCTACGACGCAAAAGCACCCCACTACGACCCCGCCATCTTCCAGCTGGGCGTGCCCATCCTGGGCATCTGCTACGGCTGTCAGCTCATGGCGCACACTTTGGGTGGCAAAGTCACCGCTGCCCAGGCGGACAGCGCCAGAGAGTACGGCAAGACCGAGACGTTTTATGAGACCGCCTGCAAGCTGTTCAAGGGTCTGCCCGCCCAGGGCATCTCTTGGATGAGCCACAGCGATTACATGGCCCAGGTGCCCGACGGGTTCCAGCTCATGGCCCACTCCGACGCCTGCCCCAACGTGGCCATCGCCGACGAGACCCGCGGGTTCTACGGCGTGCAGTTCCATCCGGAAGTGAACCATACCGAGCACGGCGTGGACATGATCCGCAATTTCCTCTATGAAGTGTGCCACGCCGCCGGCGATTGGACCATGGGGGACTACTGCAAGCAGGCCATCCAGGCCGTCCGGGAAGAGGTGGGCGACGGCAAAGTTTTGCTGGGTCTGTCCGGCGGGGTGGATTCCTCCGTTGCCGCCGCACTGCTGGCCGAGGCAGTGGGCAATCAGCTCACCTGCGTCTTTGTAGACCACGGCCTCATGCGCAAGAACGAAGGGGACGAGGTGGAAGCCGCCTTTGCCAAGTGGGATCTGAACTTCGTCCGCGTGGATGCCGAGGAGCGGTTCCTGACCAAGCTGGCCGGCGTCAGCGACCCGGAGAAGAAGCGCAAGATCATCGGCGAAGAGTTCATCCGCGTCTTCGAGGAAGAGGCTAAGAAGCTGGGCACCGTCGATTACCTGGTCCAGGGCACCATCTACCCGGACGTCATCGAGTCCGGCGCTGGTGACGCCGACGTCATCAAGAGCCACCATAACGTGGGCGGCCTGCCCAAGAACGTGGACTTCAAGGACATCATCGAGCCCCTGCGGATGCTGTTCAAGGACGAAGTGCGCCAGTTGGGTCGAGAACTGGGTCTGCCTGAGTACCTGGTCATGCGCCAGCCCTTCCCCGGCCCCGGTCTGGCTGTCCGTATCCTGGGCGCCATCACCAAGGAGAAGGCGGACATCCTGCGAGACGCCGACGCCATCTTCCGGGAGGAAGTGGCCAAGGCCGGTTGGGACAGCAAGATCAGCCAGTATTTCGCCGTCCTCACCGATATGCGCTCCGTGGGCGTCATGGGCGACGGCCGTACCTATGACTACACCGTAGCCCTCCGCGGCGTCACCACCAGCGACTTCATGACCGCTGACTGGGCACGCATCCCCTACGAGGTTTTGGATAAGACCTCCGTTCGCATCGTCAACGAGGTGCGGAGCATCAACCGGATCGTGTATGATATTACTTCCAAACCTCCTGGAACCATTGAATGGGAGTGAGTTTTTGAAACTCCGAACCCGTTGCGGCACAACGATTTTGCGGTTTTATATCTCTCTTTTGATAACGATTTGATAACGCTCCCCATAGGCCGTATCATTCTGTATCCCCAGTGGATTGCGGGTAAAGAATGTTCTTTTGCGGCTTATAAGTGAGGACAACCATATTAGAAAGCCCTTACCGATGGCAACGTCGGTAAGGGCTTTTGCTGTCTATTCATCAGTATCGGGGCTATCTTTGAGTGCATCCACCAGGAAATCACTCAATTCCTGTGAGGGAACTTTTGCCCACCGCAGGGTGGTGTCGTACTTGGGGTAGTTGTACCGCCAGCGGTCATAGTCCTCCCTGGTGATCTCCCCGGCCTCCAGCTTCTTGGCCTGCTCCGCCCAGGCGGACAGCATATCAAGCATATTGGCATAGGTCTTGCCTTTGGATTTGTCCAGACGCAGACAAACCTCGCCGTCAATCTCCCCAATAGTCAGCCCCCGAATATCCTCCAAAGCAAAGAGGGTGTGCATCAGGCCGATGTCGGTATCTATGTCAGGGACGGTCAGGGCATCAGGGGAAATATCAAAGAAGTCAGCCAGGGTCTTTGTCAGGTCGGCCTTGGGGGTGCGGCTCCCGGTTTCATACTGTGCCATACGCACATCGGCGGAGCGTTCCGGGAAACCCACCACCATGCCAAGATACTTCTGTGTGATGCCCTTCATGTTGCGGAAGAAACGAATACGTTCACCAATCGCCATAACTGCCAACTCCAATCTATGTAATGGGGACACTTGAAGTATAACAGATATGTTTAGACCAGTCAAGAGAAAAATAAATAAATTTGTTTATATTTTCTCGTTGGAAGGTCTTGACATAACGGAATAGAGTTAGTATAATAGGACTACGTTAAGCAAATAGCGTTAAATCAAAAGAAAGGAGGAATCCATATGGAGAACAGATTCATCCGGGCGGAAGAAGTTGCGGACGAGCTGGGTGTATCGAAGCCCTACGCCTATAAACTCATCCGGCAGCTCAACGAAGAATTGAAGGACAAGGGCTTCATCACCATCGCAGGGCGGGTCAACCGCCAGTATTTCAACGAACGGCTCTACGGGGCCAGAAAGGAAGGGAACTAAATGCCAGTCTTTAAGGACGAAGCAAGAGGAACATGGTACGTCATGGTGCGGTATCAGGACTGGACGGGGGAGCGCAAACAGAAGTGCAAGCGTGGCTTTGCCACCAAACGGGAGGCCCAGGAGTGGGAGCGCAGTTTCCAGATGCAGACCTCCGGCGACCTGGATATGACCTTTGAAGCCTTTACCGAGCTTTACACCAAGGATATGAAACCCCGGCTCAAGGAGAACACCTGGCTGACCAAGGAGAACATCATCCAGAAGAAAATTCTGCCCTACTTTGGCAAGCGGAAGATTAGCGAGATCACCACCAAGGACGTGATCGCATGGCAGAACGAGTTGCTGGCCTACCGGGACGAGAAGCGCAAGCCCTACTCGGCTACCTACCTCAAAACCCTGCACAACCAGCTTAGCGCCATCTTCAATCACGCTGTCCGCTTCTATGAGCTGCGCTCCAATCCCGCCGCCAAGGCTGGGAACATGGGGTCAGAGGAACGGAAGGAAATGCTGTTCTGGACGAAAGCGGAGTACCAGAAGTTTGCAGATGCCATGATGGACAAGCCCGTTTCCTACTACGCCTTTGAAATGCTCTACTGGTGTGGTATTCGGGAGGGGGAACTGCTGGCCCTGACCCCGGCAGACTTTGACTTTGAGGCCGGGACGGTGAAAATCAGCAAGTCCTATCAGCGGCTCCACGGCAAGGACGTCATTACCACGCCAAAGACGAAGAAAAGCAACCGCACCATTAAAATGCCCAACTTCCTCTGTGACGAGATGAAGGATTACCTGGGGATGCTCTACGGTATCAAGAAGAAGGAGCGCATTTTCACCATCACGAAAAGCTATCTCCACCATGAGATGGACAGAGGGGCGAAGTCGGCAGGGGTCAAGCGTATCAGAATCCACGACCTCCGGCATTCGCACATCTCACTTCTGATTGACATGGGCTTCTCCGCTGTGGCGATTGCTGACCGTGTGGGGCATGAGAGTATCGAGATCACCTATCGCTATGCCCACCTGTTTCCGTCCAAGCAGACGGAAATGGCAGACAAATTGGACTTTGAAAGGATGGGAGCGTAATGTCAGCTAAGAATTTGGACACTCACAACCGCTGGAGGAACAAGACCGTGGCCTTCCGGGTATCCCCGGAGGAAAACAAGCAGATTGACGCCGCTGTGCGGCTCTCTGGCCTGACGAAGCAGGACTACATCACCCGGCGGCTCTTAGACCGGGCCGTGGTGGTGCAGGGCAATCCCAGGGTCTACAAGGCCCTGCGTGACCAACTCGCCGCCGTCCTGGGGGAACTGCGGCGCATTGAGGCCGGGGGCGACGTGGGGGATGAACTTCTCGCCACCATTGACCTTATCTCAGTGACGCTGGGCGGCATGAAGGAGGATTGATAGATTGATGGATTCCAGAGAAACGAAAAGGACTGTCCCGGTTCCGTCTGTTGGCGCAGACGGGGAACAGCCCATTTCACAAACACCTACCGCAAGTATAACAGAGGAAACGACAGAAAACAATCCCCCTGAAAAAAATTATGCGGAACTGCTGCGGAAAATGCAGCGCATGAACGACCCGGCGTATCTCCCCACGATTTCCATGAACGAGTTGTACGAGAACGTCTATCAGAGCAGACCGCCCGTCATTGACGGTCTGCTCTATCCGGGGACGTACCTCTTTGCGGGAGCGCCCAAGGTGGGCAAGTCGTTCCTGATGGCCCAGCTTGCCTACCATGTCAGCATGGGCCTCCCCCTGTGGGGCTACCCTGTCCACAAGGGGACTGTCCTCTATCTGGCGTTGGAGGACGACCACCGCCGCTTGCAGGGGCGGCTATACCGAATGTTCGGCACAGAGGGCACCGACAATCTGCTCTTTGCGGTCTACGCCAAACAGCTTGGCGTTGGCCTGGAGGAACAGCTAAAGAAGTTCGTCCGGGAACACCCGAACACCAAGCTGATTATCATTGACACCCTCCAGAAAATCCGGGAGGCTGGTGGGGATAAGTACAGCTACGCCAACGATTACGAGGTGGTGGGTAAGCTGAAACGCCTTGCCGATGATTGCGGCGTCTGCCTCCTGCTGGTACACCACACTCGAAAGCAACAGGCAGATGACAAATTCGATATGATCTCCGGCACCAACGGTCTGCTGGGAGCGGCGGACGGGGCCTTTCTTCTTCAAAAGGAGAAGCGGACAGACGGCAGCGCCGTTCTGGACGTGGCCGGGCGTGACCAGCAAGACCAGCGATTCTATCTTACCAGGGACAAGGAACGGCTGATATGGACGCTGGAGCGTACGGAAACGGAGGCATGGACAGAGCCGCCCGACCCGGTGCTGGAGGCCATAGCCGCCCTTGTGACGGCGGAGAAGCCGACCTGGGGTGGTACGGCCACCGAGCTGGTAGCGGCGCTCCAGACCGACATGAAGCCCAACGCCCTGGCGATGCGGCTAAACGTCCGGGCCGGGAAGCTGCTGATAGACTACCACATCCGCTATGAGAACAGCAGGAGCCACGCCGGGAGAAGTATCAGCCTGACGCTGGAACCGTCCCAGGCGTGACGACCGTGACGGCTGTGACGGCTTTTTTGAGAGTGGCGGCGGTGTCTGAAACATCGTCACGGTCGTCACGGCTGTCACGGGGAGCAGCAAAGTTTAGGCGGGGTGCAGGGTGCCCTTTTCAAAGGGCGGCCCTGCTGGGGGA
>ERZ809296.3527-NODE-3527-length-13108-cov-4.183942_pt1 | contig 13108 bp, 12 predicted proteins | sample MGYA00520511_ERZ809296 | MGnify/ENA primary metagenome ERZ809296 (study PRJEB31576, sample SAMEA3212662) | Homo sapiens | biome: human-gut; feature: human gut; material: fecal | place: Sweden | collected 2012 ... | reverse complement strand
ATAAAACAAGATTTTATGGGATGCAAGGCGATATCTTTTTAAAACAGGCACAAATTTTTATAAAAATATTAAAATGAAAATTATTTTTATGGAAAGTGCACAAAAATAAAAATTATTTTCATCTATTAATTAGATTGAAAAAATATTTCGAAATTGATATACTCAGTCCAGATAAAAACGAGAAAGAAATTCAAAAAGGCAAACATAAGAGAAAAGGAGATCAGACATATGAAAAACAAAGTGACAGCGTTATTACTGGCAACAACAATGGCTATTTCAGGAACAGCAGGAGCATTTACCGTATCAGCAGCAGAAGCAGCAGACAGCGGAACTTTAAAATTATCTGTAACTACAGGTGATGGTTCCACTTCTGATGATAAGATTCCAACACCATGGTACAACAGACTTCTGGCAACAAACTTAATGTTCCGTTCCTTATTCCTGGCAGACAGCAATCTGACAAATGCACAGCCGGATCTGGCAGATTCCTATGAAATCAGCGATGATAAACTGACTTATACCATCACACTGAAAGATGGTCTGAAATGGTCAGATGGTGAAGAGCTGACAGCAGAAGATGTAAAATTCTCTATTGAGACAGCATTGAAAGCAGCAACTATCAACTCTATTTATACTTCTGCATTTAAAAATATTTCAGACATGAGCGTAGACGGAAATACAATTACATTAACGCTTTCTTCCCCATACGCATCCATGATCGATGTACTTGCACAGTTTGCAATTTTACCGGAACACTGCCTGAAGGATGCAGATCCTCTGAAACTGGAATCTGATGCATTCTGGACAGATCCGGTATGCTCCGGTATGTATACTCTTGATGAGCTGAATGTAGGCAACTACTTCACATTAAAGAGAAATGAAAATTACGAAGGGGAAGCACCTAAGATTGCCAATGTAACCTGCTACTTTGTATCTGACTATATCACAGCAGCGCAGGCCGGAAATGCTGATTATGTATACGGAAATGCAGCAGATATGGTAGAAGCACTGGAAGGTATGGATAATTATACAGAGCATGAAGTTGATGTATTGTTCTATAAATATTTCATCTTTAACATGAAAGGTGCAGATGGAAACGTAAACGAAGCAATGGATAATGTTGAAGTTCGTAAAGCACTGGTAGAAGCTATTGACCGTGCAACACTGGCAACTTTATATCCGACTGCAAAAGTTCTCAACAGTGGTGTGCCGAATGATAACGAAGCATACAACGGATTTGAATATACCTTTGATGCTGAAAAAGCAAAATCAGATCTGGAAGCAGCAGGATACGATATGAGCCGTACCTTAAAAATCTGCTACTATAACAATGACCAGACTTCCATTGACCTGATCAACACTGTTGTATATTATCTGGAACAGACCGGAATTACTGTTGAAGCGACATTGTCCAATGATGGAACAACAGACCTGTTTACAACCCGTGACTATGATATCGGATTCAAAGGAAAGAGTGCATTTTCCATCGATGAATGGTACACAGAATATATGAGTACAGATGGACTGTTTTCAAATATCTTTGGCGGTGGTACAGAGTTTGATGATCTGGTAGCTGATCTGTTCAAGGCAACAGAAGAAGAGGAAAGAAATACCGTTCTGAAAGAACTTCAGGATAAAGAGCAGGAAATGGTTTACAAAGTTCCGGCATTCACAGTAGGTACTTATGTATTCACAAGTGACAATGTAAAGATTCCGGACGGCGTAGAATTCTGTAATCCACTTTACATGAGTGATATTGATTTTGCAGAGTGGGAAATAGCTGAATAATTCCTGTTCCGGCAAAAGCGCAGTGATGCTGGATAACAAGTGATCCAAAGGGGGAGAACCTTTCATGTTTCTCCCCTTTATCATTCAGAAAGATAAGTGCAGATGAGGTGATATAGTGTTCAAATATATTGTAAAAAAAATTCTTATGATGATTCCGATGCTGCTGCTGATCAGCTTTATTGTATATTTCGGTCTTCAGCTTACAGGAATCGACCCGATCAACTTTATGGTAAGCCCGGAAATGCTTTCTTCCAATAAAGAAAATGTAGAAGCACTGAGACAGTCTCTTGGATTAAATGATCCGGTGATCGTTCAGTATTTTCGCTGGCTTGGCAACTGTCTCCATGGAGACTTCGGATATTCTCTGAAAGAAGGAAGCTCCATCGCTTCTATTATCGCAGTAAGACTTCCATATACTTTTGAACTTGCAGGATATTCTCTGATTTTTTCCGCAATCATTGGTGTTGGAATTGGTATCATTTCCGCAGTGCGCCAGAATGGTATCATTGATTATGTGGGACGTGTTCTGGCAGTGCTTGGACAGGCAATTCCACAGTTCCTTGTAGGAATTATTCTGATCCAGATTTTCTGTATTAAACTGGGTTGGTTCCCGTCAAGCAACCGTGTCAGTCCGGATGCCACAAATGCAGCACTGGATGCGTTTCAGCATTTATTTTTACCGGTACTGACTCTGACAATCGGTATGGTTGCCGTACTGATGCGTTATGCCAGAAATACCATGCTGGATGTACTGAACAGTGATTATATTAAAACCGCACGTTCCAAAGGAATCCCGGAATGGAAAGTATATCTGAAACATGGATTCAGAAATGCCATGAAACCGGTTCTGGTTATTCTGGTATTCCGTATTCCGATGCTGGTAGGCGGTTCCGTTGTCATTGAAAGTGTATTTTCCTATCCGGGAATCGGACTTACCATGACCAATGCGATTGTTTCCGGTGATTATCCGGTGGTACTGGTAACTACCCTGATTATTGCAGCAGCCATGCTGATCTGTTCTTTCATGGTAGATGTATTGAATGCCCTGTTAGACCCACGTGTACGTCTTGGCGAATAAAGAAGGAGGAGAAAATGATGAGTCAGTCAGCAGTAGATATGAAAAAAGAGAAAAAGACCGCAGCTTCTTCTCTCTTTAAAAAGAATGTAAAGAAATTTATGAATAATAAACTGGCCCTTCTGGGACTGCTGGTTATTGTTATTATGACCGTAGCCTGTATTATCGGCGCAATTGCAGGTGTAGATTATGTCACTCCGCATCTTCCGGATATGAAGAAAGCACCGGGAAACGGATATCTGTTCGGAACAGATACTATGGGACGTGACCTGTTTGCCCGTGTTCTGATCGGAGGCTGTTATTCTATTCTGATCGGTGTTTTCTGTGCAGTGCTTAGTTCTGTGATCGGAGCAATCCTTGGTGCGATCGCAGGATATTTCGGAGGAAAAACAGATGCAGCAATCATCCGTATTTCTGAGATTTTTCAGGCATTTCCGCAGCTCGTACTGGTTATGATGCTGGTTGCCATTGTAAATAAACGAGGACTTGGAAATTTACTATTCATCTTTGTATTTACCGGATGGATGACCACATTCCGTATGGTACGAAATGAGTTTGTATCCATTAAAGGAGAGACTTATGTAAAGGTATGTGAAGCATTTGGCATGAGCCGTATGAACATTATGTTCAAACAGATTCTTCCGAATGTAATGAGCCCGATCATTGTTTCCACTACAACAAACGTAGCATTTTTCATTCTTCAGGAGGCAGCCCTTTCCTTTATCGGACTTGGTGTTGCGGACAGTACACCTACCTGGGGAAATATTCTCAATGCTGCGAAATCAGTATCTGTCGTAACAAACCAGTGGTGGATATGGGTATTCCCGGGACTTGCCATTACTTTATTTGTTCTTGCAATCAATTTCCTGGGTGATGGTATCCGAGATGTCATGGATGCCAAACAGCAGTAAGGAGGAGCTTCATGGATAACCAGAAAATCATATTAAACGTTGAAAATCTTAACACAACGTTTGTATCTGATAAAAAAGAAATTAAAATCGTAAAAAATGTTTCCTTTCAGGTAAAACGAGGAAAAACACTTGCTGTTGTAGGAGAATCCGGATGCGGAAAGAGTGTGACCATGAATTCCATCATGCGTTTTACCGGAAAAAATGCAATCGTAAAAGCAGACAGTATTCAGTATAATGCGCTGCATGATGGAAAGGTGACAGAGTATCATCTTGAAAGTATCACTAAACCGAACGGACCGGAAATGAGAGCATTAAGAGGACCGGACTTATCTATGGTTTTTCAGGATCCGATGTCAAGTCTGAACCCTGTTTATAAAGTGGGTGATCAGGTAGCAGAAGGACTTTTACAGCATAACAAAGGAATGAAAAAAGCAGAAGCAAGAGAAAAAGTTCTGGAAATGTTCCGCAAACTGGGAATCCCGGACCCGGAAGAGCGTATTGACTGCTATCCTCATCAGTTCTCCGGTGGCATGAAGCAGCGTGTGGTAATTGCCATTGCCATGATCTGTAATCCGGAACTGATCATCTGCGATGAACCGACAACTGCACTGGATGTAACCATTCAGGCACAGATTATGGAACTGCTCAAATCCCTTCAGGTAAATGAAGGAAAGTCCATTATCCTGATTACACATAACATGGGTCTTGTGGCAGAAATGGCAGATGAAGTCTGCGTTATGTACATGGGTCGTGTTGTAGAATTTGGAAGTCTGGAGGATATCTTTGATCATACCAGTCATCCTTACACAAAAGCACTTTTACGTAGTGTGCCGGTACTTGGTCTTGGAGATGATCAGAAACTGGAGACAATTCCGGGAGTTACTCCAAACCCGGCTGATCTGAAAGAAGGATGTGAGTTTGCAGACCGTTGTTCTGAGTGTATGGAAAAATGCCGTAAAGGAAAAATTCCGGCATTTGAAGTCAGCCCGGGACATAAAGTCCGCTGCCTGAAATTTGATTCTTATCCGGAGGTGAAATAAGATGGAAACGGAAAAGAAGGAAGTAATTTTTAAAATCAAAAATCTGAAAACCTGGTTTCCTATTACAAAAGGATTCATGAAAAAAGTAGTAGGAAATGTAAAGGCTGTGGACGATGTCAGCATTGAGGTTTATAAAGGTGAGACGCTGGGAATCGTAGGAGAATCCGGCTGTGGAAAATCAACTTTTGGAAAGACCGTTATGATGTTGGAGAAACCGACAGGCGGCGAGGTTTTATTTAACTATAACGGTGAGTATAAAGACATTACAAAATTCAACAAAGATGAAATGTTTGAGTTCAGAAAAAAAGTACAGATGGTTTTCCAGGACCCGTATTCAGCATTGAATCCGCAGAAAAAGATATATACTTCTTTTGAAGAACCTTTAAAAACACACGGCGTAGATTCCGTAGAAGAGCGAGAAAAGATCATGAACCGTGTATTAAAAATGGTTAATATCCAGCCAGATTACCTGATGCGTTTTCCACATGAATTTTCAGGCGGACAGCGTCAACGTCTGTGTATTGCGAGAGCACTGGAAGTAACACCGGAAGTTCTGATCTGTGATGAACCGGTATCCGCACTGGATGTTTCTATTCAGGCGCAGGTGTTAAACCTGATGAAAGAAATTCAGAAGGAATTAAATCTTACTTATCTGTTTATTGCACATGATCTTTCTGTCGTTCAGTATATGTCAGATCGTATCATGGTTATGTATCTTGGAAAGATTGTGGAAGTGGCAGATTCCAAAGCTTTATATGATGAGCCGCTTCATCCGTATACAAAAGCATTGCTTTCTGCGATTCCGGTGGCAGATATTCATCACAAAAAGAAACGCCAGGTACTGGAAGGAGAGGTACCAAGTCCTATTCACAAACCAAGTGGCTGTGCGTTCCACAACAGATGCCCTTACTGTATGGACATCTGTAAAAAAGAAGATCCTGTTCTTCGTTACCATGGAGCTGACGGACACATGACTGCATGTCATTTATATGATGGAAGTGAGGTAAAAGCATGATTTATACAGATTTAAATAATCTTGAACGTTATCTTGGGATGGGAAAACATCTGGATACAGCAATTCATTATATTAAGGAACATTCACTGAATGATCTGAAAAAGGGACGCAATGAAGTTGACGGAGATTTTGCATTTATCAACTGCTTTGAATATGAAACATTACCAGAGGAAAAAACAGCTTTCGAAGCACATGAGAAATATGCAGATATCCATATGGTGATTTCCGGAGAAGAAAAAATGGGAGTCAGTGATATGTCTCTGATGACAGTAACTGCTAAAGATGAAGAAACAGATTCCATCGAATGCCATGGTCCGGTGGAACATTACATGGATCTGACACCGGGAAAGGTACTGATCGTATTTCCGGAAGATGCACATAAAGTAAAAATTATGAAAGACCAGATTTCACAGGTAAGAAAAGCAGTTGGAAAAGTACTGGTCACAGAGTAAATAAAATTGTTTATTCAAATTGGACAGAGGAAAAAATCATCTGTCCGTGCGAATATAGTAAGATTAAAATAAAAAAGAATATCAAAAAGGGAATATGGAAGATAACAGGAGGACTAAGAAAATGAAAGATATTACAAAATATCAGGGAATTATTCCGGCTTTTTATGCGTGCTATGATGACAATGGAGAAATCAGTCCGGAGAGAGTAGAAGCTCTTACCAGACATCTGATTGCAAAAGGCGTGAAAGGTGTTTATGTAGGTGGTTCTTCCGGTGAGTGTATTTATCAGAGCGTTGCAGACAGAAAATTGGTTCTGGAACATGTAATGAAAGCAGCAGAAGGAAAGCTGACAGTGATCGCACATGTGGCATGCAACAATACGACTGACAGTAAAGAACTGGCAGCACATGCAGAATCACTGGGCGTTGACGCAATTGCTGCAATTCCTCCGATTTATTTCCATCTGCCGGAGTATGCGATCGCAGAATACTGGAATGATATTTCCAGTGCGGCACCGAATACAGACTTTGTAATTTATAATATTCCTCAGCTTGCAGGAGTAGCATTGACTATGCCTCTTTTCCGCGAAATGAGAAAGAATCCAAGAGTAGCAGCAGTGAAAAACAGTTCCATGCCTGTACAGGATATCCAGATGTTTAAAATGGAAGGTGGAGAAGGTTTTGTTGTATTTAACGGTCCGGATGAACAGTTAGTGTCAGGTCTTGCCATGGGCGCTGATGGAGGAATCGGCGGTACTTATGCAGTAATGCCGGAACTTTATTTAAAAATCAAAGAGCTGACAGATGCCGGAAAAGTAAAAGAAGCCAGCGAAATCCAGTATGTAGCAGATGCGATCATTTATGCAATGTGTGAATGCCATGGAAATTTATATGCGGTTATGAAAGAAATCCTTCGAATCCGTGAAAACCTGAACATTGGCGGCGTAAGAAAACCATTACCGGAAATCATCCCGGAGGATATGGAACAGATTAAGAAATGTGCCGGCATGATTGACGAAGCGATAAAAAAATACTGCTAATGAAGAATCGTAACTGTTTAGTAATTTTACAGTTACCCAAATTCACAAAAAGGATGGACTTAATCTATGAAAACATTTCTGAGTGCTGACAGGAGATTTCTGAATCCTCAGGCAATGGAAAATGTGGAACTGAAAGCAGCTGTTCCGGCAAAAGATACAGAAAATAATCCGTTATTCACTCAGGATATGCCCTGGGAAATCAGGATTGATAATGGATATCCCAATGTAATTTATGACCGCAGAGAACAGATTTTTCACTGCTATTATACATTATTTACAGAGGATAAAGATACAGAAGGCACTACTTTGCAGGAGCGTACACAGAGAAATTACAGACCGAGAATGGATCGTGTAACTTCTTTGGCATACGCCCGGAGCAAAGATGGAATCCACTGGGAAAAACCTTCATTGGGTCTTGTAGACTGGCGTGGAAGCAAAGAAAATAATCTTCTGTTCCGATATGCGCATGGAACAGGGGTTATGCTTGATGAGCGGGATAAGAATGCCGGACGTAGATTTAAAATGGTGACCAAAGTGGATATTCCGGGACATGGAGCACATATGGCGGTCGGTTTCTCTGAGGATGGAATCCACTGGGGAGAACTGATTCCCTGGCCGGAGTATAATCCACAGGCAGACAGTCATAATTTTCCATTCTGGAATGAAGAAGAGCAATGCTATATGTTGGTTTCCCGCATATGGAAAGACGGAATCCGTGTGACGACCATCAGTCACAGCCAGGATTTTATCCACTGGAGTGAACCCGTAGAAACACTTCGGGGGCGAGGATATGAAAACCAGATTTATTCGATGCCTGTATTTAAAACACATGGATTATATCTGGGTCTGGCTTCGCTGATCCATGAGGGTGACAGAAACGAGAAAAATTTCGACTGTGTGGATTGTGAACTTACCTGGTCTGCGGATGGTAAAAAATTTGATTTTGCAGCAATGGATCAGGCGGTTATTCCAAGAGGTGACGGGCATTATCCGGATGGAGAATTTGATAATTCCTGTATCTATGCATCATCACCTGTGACAGACGGACAGAAAGTATGGATTTACTACATGGGTGGAAATGGACAGCATACAAATTTCCGGGAATCTTCGTTGGGAAGAGCATACTGGGAAGCAGATAAATTTGCCTGCTGGACAGAGAAAAACGAGGGAATGGAGAGCATTCTGACTACGACTACTCTGACCTTAGGTGGAAATTATATAGAAGTGCTGGCAGATGAAGCTGATGCAGAGAAAGACTGGGAGCTTATGGCTTCAGTACATCCGGTCTGGACAGAAAATGCTTATGAAGGACTGGGAATGGAAGATGCTGTGACAGAAAAATCCGGTCGCTGGATTCGTATTTCATGGAAAGGGAAAAAACTTCCGGATAAAAGTGGATGTATTCGATTTCAATTTAAAAATCTGAAAATCTGGGCTGTTCGTGGAGAGCTGGAATATAAAGGCCATCGTCTCTGGGAAGGTGCAGATATGGAAAATGAAGGAATGTAAATAAAAAGTTAATATCCTGACAGATAAGAGGCATTTGAGTTTCATACCTGTCAGGATATTTTTTATGTTTATAAGTTTTACGGAGAGGATATATTTAAACTCTCCGCAGTGGAGAAACCAAGAGCTATAATCGAACCATTTCAAAGTTTCTGTGAAGCAAGATAATAAGCTCCCAGAAGCCCCGCAGAGTTTCCGAGTTCTGCGCTGGAAATCTGTACATGTGCAAAACTGGACATAACCATCTGTGGGATTCGCGCGTGAATCTGTTCCAGAATGTAAGGCTGGACCATGATGCCGCCGCCGAGAACTACGCAGGAAGGGTTAAAAATATGGATCAGGGTTGCAAGACCAAGCACGATCTCATCAATCCATTTATTTACGACTGCTTTAATTTCCGGGCGTTCCAGATTGGCGAAAATCTGGCGGCCGTTGGTAAGAGACGGGTCTACAGCGGAAACCATTTTTACCAGGGCAGTAGCGGAAGCGTAACGTTCATAACATCCGTCAAACGGGTCTGTACCGGCGAGCTTTTCTTCTGCGTGTGTGATGATGGCACCAAATTCTCCTGCTGAGAAGGAAGAACCGTGGTAAACCTGTTTATTTTCAATAATCGCACCACCGACACCGGTTCCATAGGTGAGGCAGAGGAAAGAATCTTTTCCTTTTCCTGCACCGAAGATGGCTTCTCCGAGTGCTGCGCTGTTGACATCATTTTCTACTGCGACAGGAACATGGAAACGCTCCTGAAGGATTTTCTGAAACTGTGTACCTGTGTAATCCGGGATGTTGCTGTTGGCATAAATGATATACCCTTCTTCCGGGTTGACCTGACCGGCGGTGCTGATGCCGATGGCATCAAATGGGAGGGACTGCTCTGCGAGAGTGCAGATGGTTTCGAGGATGTGAGGGCCGCCTTTATAAGCTTCAGTAGGACATTCACTGGTTTCCATAAGGTGTCCGTCCTGACAGATTCCATATTTGATTGCGGTTCCGCCGATGTCAAAAACTAAAATTTTCATAGGGTACTCCTTTCGGTTTTTTGATAGTGGGATTGTGATAAATGGAACAGTTGTTTTAAAATTAGTATAGCATATAGGGGAGATGAAGTCATTACAAAATGAAAAGAAATTTCTATTTAATTGAATAAATAAAATAATTTTCTTAAACAAGAGGAAAAAGGAGAAAAATTTATATGACATTTTTTGCAAAGAATAACCAATCCGGGATATTGGAATGTAAGTGATGTGGGTATATAATTAAAAAAATGGATTACCATGAGTAAATGAACAAGGAGAAGGATGTATGGGTGTGAATTTTATATTGCAAGGGGCAGAAGCAAACATCAGCAGGATTAAGAAGGGAACGGAAATCCTACAGGAAGAATGGAATAAGACAGAGCAGAAAGCGGGGGATGTTTTTTCTGATGTCAGAGTAACTGTAAAGTTTCATGAGGGGATGGAACTGGAAGTGAAACGAATGAAGGCAGATGTGGAAATTGACTGCCACGAACCAGCTCATTTTTTCAGAGGACTGAACTGGGTACTCAATCATCTGGAAAAGGCAGAAGGAGAAAGCGAGAAAAAGGAGAAGGCTTATTTTGCAGGAAACGGACTGATGCTGGACTGTTCCCGAAATGCGGTATTTACTGTGGAGAAAGTAAAAGCAATGATCCGCATTCTGGCAAAGCTGGGCCTGAACCGGCTGTTACTTTATACAGAAGACACGTATGAAGTGCCGGAGCTTCCGTATTTTGGCGTTTACAGAGGAAGATACAGCAGAGAAGAAATCAGAGAGATCGATGAATATGCGCAGATATTTGGGATAGAACTGATTCCATGTATTCAGACACTGGCGCACCTTCATAATGCCCTGAAATGGTCGGAAGCACAAAAAATTATGGATACGCCGGACATTCTGCAGGTAGGAAAAGAAGAGACTTATGAGTTCATTGAGAAGCTTCTGACAGCAGTAAAAGACAGCTTCCATACAAGAAAAATCCATCTGGGAATGGACGAGGCAGTGCAGCTTGGACTGGGAAATTATCTGAAAGAAAATGGCTATAAAAACAGTTCTGAACTGATCAAAGAGCACTGTGCGAGAGTTCTGGAAATCTGTCGCAAGCTGGGACTGGAGCCTATGATCTGGAGTGACATGTACATCACTTCCAATACCGGAAAAAGTTACTACGAAGTACCGGAAAACGCCGATTGCAGTGACTGGAAGAAACCGGCTCCGGAACTTGGTCTGGTATACTGGGACTATTATAATGCGGACACAAAAATTTATGAAAAAATGCTCAATGTACATAAACAGCTTTCCGATAAAATCGTATTTGCAGGCGGATGCTGGATCTGGAACGGGATTGCGCCGAACTATTCCAGAAGCTTTACCTGTACGAAAGCGGCACTTACCACCTGTAAGAAATATGAAGTTCCGGAAGTGTTCTGTACAGCGTGGCTGGACAATGGTGCAGAGACACCTGTGGATGCAATTCTGCCGGGAGCTGCACTGTTTGCACACTTGGGATTCCATGAAGAATTTGACGAAGCAGCATTGGAAGACGAGTTTCAGGATGCTGTGGGAAGCAGCCTGAAAGAGTTTCTGAAACTTGATAAATTTGACCAACTGTTTCTGGGAGATCAGGCGAATATGAAGTCCGAAAATCCATCCAAATATTTGCTGTATCAGGATGCGCTGCTGGGAATTTTTGATTATCATCTGAAGGATGCGGGGGTTTCTGAGTATTATAAAAAGCTGGCAGAAGAACTGAAAAACAGTGCGGAAATATGTAAAAATCACGCAAAATTTTTCGGGTATTATCATTGTCTGGCAGAGGTTCTGGCGCAGAAAGCAGATCTTGGATCAGAGATAAAAGCGGCATATGATGCACATGATTTATCCACACTGAGCCGGATTTGTGAGGAAATCATTCCACATCTTACAGAGAACCTGTGGAAATTAAAAGAGCTCAGAGAAGACCTGTGGATGGCAGATGCGAAACCATTTGGATATGAACTGATCGATCTGAGAATGGGTGGTGTGATCACCCGTCTGGACAGCACCAGACGCAGACTCCACAGCTATGTGGAAGGTAAGATTTCCAGACTGGAAGAACTGGAAACAGAGAGGATTCCGTACTTTGCAGAAGGAGAACCTGCAATCGAAAATCACTGGCAGAGAGCAGTCAGCGGGGCAGATTTTACGGATACAATCTGAGAAAAACAAAAGATTGTGTTTATAGTGTAATAGCCTAAACAGTGATAGAAAAAGTAACAGAATGGAAAAAATCACCGGGCACAGTCCTGCATTATTGTTGGAAAATGTGCGGATCATGTACTTAGAAATTTCAATAATGTGATCAGCGTTTACATTGAAGCTCCCCGTCATGCCTGTGTGGACAGAATCTGCAAAATGCTGAATGTAACACCGAAACGGGCAGAAGAACTGATCAAAAAAACAGATAAATACAGGTATGAATATTACAAATGTTATGCAGGTGATGACTGGAGAAATCCGATCAATTACGACTTCACATTAAACAGCGACAGGATTGGCTGGGAGCGCTGCGTGAAGGGAGTGACACCGGTGTGTCAGAATTCACATAGAATATGGCATGTACTTTTTTGTACAATTTTTGATTAAAAGAAGGGCGTTTTGATAGAAATAAATATCAAAACGCCCTTCTTTTTTTACGTGTGTCCAGCAAAGCTGGACTACACTTGCCGGTGTAAGTCCGGTCACGGTAATCGCCAGTGAGCCGTGTAGTTAAACTCGGTGCGTTGTAGTAATACAGGGTGCTAAGCGAGTGGATAAAGTAACCTTGAAAAAGGTGCGAGCAATCATGCAGACCGTAACATAAAGTGAATTCTGCCGTATCGTTAAAAAAGGTCTCGAAAGAGAAAAAAAGGGAAGTTGAGCCTTGGTAAAATAGGCGAAAACCATGGAACGTGTGGAGAAACTGGAAAACAGCACGGAAGAATCCCTCGGTATATAGGAAACGGTATGTATGAAAAGTGTAGTTCGGAACTGGAGAGACCCTACCCATCACCGAAAGGTAAAGAGAAAGCGTATAAGCTTGCGAAATCGTATTTCTGATGGAAGGGAGTCGGAGGGGAACATAGTACCGATAATGACTGTGCAAGAAAACGCAGTTTATGGGAAGGTTCCCTACTTCATTCATGTTTGTAGAGAGGGTAAGAGTGAGAGAATGTCATGCAGACTAATAACTCCAAAGAAAAAGTTCGACAACTTCAAAACAAACTATATCTGACAGCCAAGA
>ERZ809296.3509-NODE-3509-length-13169-cov-5.684383_pt1 | contig 13169 bp, 9 predicted proteins | sample MGYA00520511_ERZ809296 | MGnify/ENA primary metagenome ERZ809296 (study PRJEB31576, sample SAMEA3212662) | Homo sapiens | biome: human-gut; feature: human gut; material: fecal | place: Sweden | collected 2012 ... | reverse complement strand
GCCGCACCTCGCTCGCCGTATCGGCACTTAGAATTATGCGGTATTGCCTTAAAAATAGTACAAAGAGATAATTCTGTCCTATTATACCATGTTAAGCAGGTGAATACAATCTACAACCCCAAAAACCTGACGATGCAAAAACAAAACCCCAGGCAAGCCAGCGGCGCTGCCTGGGGGAAATGTACTGTAATACCAGAGATAAAGCAGGCTGCGGTTCAGCCGCGCTTCATGCGGCCCAGCAGCAAATAATACCCCGCCCAGTCCAGCTTGCCGAACAGGGGGCTCTGCGTGCGCGCAGCTTCGGACAACATCCATAGCAGACGCAAGCTGTTCCAGCGGCAGGGCAGGTAATAGGGGCTGTAACAGTGCTCATGGCGCATTGTATCCAGCAGGCTTTTCAGCCATGGGCTTTGCAGCGCGGTGCGGGCTTTGGCGCGGCGTGCGGGCATGGCGTCGGGGTCCCGCCGCAAAATGTCCGCGGCACCCTCCGCCAAAACCTGCAATTCCGCGCGGTGCAGCGGCAGCATATCCTGCGGCGGGCAAGCAGCAACGGTGCAGGCGGCGTTCAGCTTGGCAAAATGCTTGGGCCAAATTTCGCAGTAATTGGCGTGGTACTTGGTGGAAAGGGTGCCGGTGCGGCTGCAATCGTAAAAGGTCAGGGCGCTTTCCAGCACAAGGTAGCTGAAATCCGGCTGGCAGCGCCCCAGCAGAGCCAGATAATCCAGCACAAACTGCAAATCTTCGCCAAGGGTATAAGCCTGGTCAAAGGCAAGCTGCCGGGCGTATGTGCGCCGGTAAAGCTTGTTCCACGGCATGGCGATCAGGCAGTCCAGGTGCAGGCGGGCCAGGTCGCTCTGTTGGGCCGGGTGGGCTACTGTGGTTACAGGGGTGGTATCGTCCGGCTGCATGGTGTAGTGCCAGAGCACAAAAGCGTTGGGGGCAGCGGCCTGTGCCGCAAGGGCGGCGGCCAAAGCGCCGGGGCGCAGGACATCGTCACTGTCCAAAAATACAATATACTCGCCGGTGGCGGCCCGTAGCCCGGCATTGCGCGCGCCGGAAACCCCGCGTTCCCTGCGGTGCAGTACCATCACACGGGGATCCTTTGCTGCGTAAGCGTCACAAATTTCGCCGCTGCGGTCTGGACTTTGATCGTCCACCAAGATCAGCCGCAGCCCGCCCGGCAGCTGCTGGGTCAGCACACTTTCGATGCAGCGGGGCAGGGTGGCTTCCGCCTTGTATACCGGAACGATCACACAGATGACGGGCTGTTCCATAGGTGACCTCCAAAATCGTACACAATGCGTACAAAATCATCATAAAAGCGTGCAGAAGAATAGCGCTGTGCCGTCTTTGCACCGGCGGTGCTCATCTGGGCGCGCAGATCCGGGTGTTCGTACAGCATGCGGATGGCAAAGCTCAGCTGCCCGGCTACATTGCCGTCACGGTCCACCAGCACGGCCTGGCTGCCGTCCAGATATTCCGGCATACCGCCGCTACGGGTGGCAAGCACCGGTCGGCCGCAGCCCATGGCTTCCACCGCCACAAGCCCGGCGGCTTCCTCCACCAAGGTGGGCACGCAGACAAGGTCCGCCAGGCGGTAATATTCCGGCATCGAATCATTGGGCACATAGCCAGTAAAGCGCACCCGGTCGCCAAGGGTCTCGGCCTGCTGTTCCAACTTGCGCAAAAACGGGCTTTGCTGGGTACGGCCAAAAAACGGGCTGCCCACAATCAGCAGCTTGATGCGCGGGTCATGGATATTCTCCATCGCTTCCAACAGCTTGTGGATGCCCTTATCCGGCTCCAGGCGGCCGCAGAACAGTACAACAAAATCTTCCGGCGCAAAGCCGAGGGAAGCCCGCAGCGCAGCATCCGCCGGGCCGGGCACAAAGCGGGCGGTATCAATGCAGTTGTGCAGGATGTAGGCATGCTTGCGGTCCAGCTCGCTGGTTTTGAGGTAATCATCGCGGATAAACTCGCTCAGGGCCAGAATACCGCCGTAAATGGCGTCCATCTCATGGCTGCAGCTGGTCTGGCCGTGCAGGTGGGCCAGGCAACGCCGCTTGCCGAACATTTTGCTGATGGCGCTGCACTGGGTCAGGGTGCCGCCCTCCGCCACAATCAGGTCCGGAGTGGGCAGCTCCAGTGCAAGGGAAAGCTGAACCTTTTGATACCACGGGTCATACGGGGCGGCAACACCAAAGCAGCGCTCCAGAAATACCATGGGGTAATACCGGCGCACGCCGCGGGGCTTGGCAACGTACAGCATTTTGGTGTGCTGCAGCCCTTGTGCCTGGGCGGCGGCTTCCGGGTCCGGGATGCTGGCGCACAGCAGGTCCAGCTTGCCCGCCCGTTCATTTTCACGGATCAGGTGGGTGACAAGGGTTTCCACCGCGCCGCCCTGCACAGCAGGAACCGGCAGCTCCGGCGGCGGAACCAGCAAAATGCGCGGTTTGCGCGGTGTATTCGGCGAGCGCAGCGGCAAAATGGACAACCCCTTTTTTCGTTGGTTTGAAAGTTTGGTGTGGACGGAGGAATCGTTAGGAGGTAGGAGTTAGGAGTTTAATTAGGAATGGGGTAGGTAAAGAATAATTAAAAAAGAATAAAGAATAATGGTGGTGGACCGCGGCGCGCAGCGCCGCTCAGGAAATATTAGGCTTTGGAATGTTTGAAAGTGCGTGATGAGCGGCAAAATATTCTGTAGGGCGCGATGCCCTTATCGCGTTGGGGAGAAACGCAAAATGGTTATCGCAAACCTAAAAATTATTTGTAGGGGACGATGCTTGCATCGTCCCGTGGCCGTTTGCCGTGTGTATAACCGTTGATAAAAACGTTATTACGTTAGGTTGGCGGGCGCACAATGTACGCCCCTGCGATCCTATAGGCAAAAACACGCGGTTCAATACATTTTTGGCGTGTTTGATTTTTGTTTACCCGTTCGCTATCCAATCCCTATTTTTATTCTTATATTTTATTATATTAAAGTTTTTTCACCGAAGCCTTTTTTTCAAAAAAGGCTGGAAAGTTCCCGTAAACAATCACTTTGCCGGGCAAAGGCTTTCGGCGGGCATCATGGCCCAGCGGGCGGCGGAAAGCTTTTCGGTCATCTTCATGTGGCGGCAGTTGGGCAGGTAGCTGATCAGCCCCTGCATCAGAAACTGCTCCTTGCTGATGGCCTTGACCAGCTGCGGCTCCGGGTTCTGGCGTACCTTGGCGCACAGGAAAAGATACCGCCGCCAACAGGCAGCATAAGCCGAATCAATCACCGAACGGTCCGCGCCGTTCTCGACATAAAAGCGGTACCGGTCAGCCAGGCCGTCCACCGCGTCAAACGCGCCGGGTTTCAGGCTGGTGCGCATAATGCTGCCGGAACGCAGGCGGTAATTGTACAAAACATCCGGCAGGCACACCACTTTATCGCACCGCCAGAACAGCCGGTGCGCCACAAAATCATCCTCGTGCAGACGGCCCTCCGGGTAATGCAGCAGCTTCCACACCTCGGCGCGGTAAAGCTTGTTCCATGCAACGGTGTAATAAGTGCCGTTGGGGGCATAAAAATCATTCAGCAGATCCTTGCCGCGGAACACACCTTCCTGCGTGGGCGGGGTGAACACCGGCTCCGGCAGGGGCTTGCCGTTCTCCTGTACGTCCTCCACTGCGCAGATCGCCATGTAGGCGTCGTGCGCTTCGCAGGCTTCGTACATCTTTTTCAGGTACGCCGGGCGCACCACATCGTCGCTGTCAATAAAGGCATAATAGCGGCCGCGGGCCATATCAATGCCGGTGTTGCGCGCGCCGGAAAGCCCCTGGTTCTCCTGGTGCACCACTTTAATGCGGTTGTCCCGCTTGGCAAGGCGGTCACACAAAGCGCCGCTGCCATCCGTTGCGCCGTCATCGATCAGCAGCACTTCGATCGTGCCGTAGCTGGCCGGGAAATCCTGGTCCAGAATGCTCTGCACGCACTCTTCCAGCCAGGGCTCTGCGTTGTAAATGGGAACGATCACACTAACTGCAATATGTTCCATCTTGTTTTTCCCCCTCATTCCTCAGTCCGTTTTGCTGCCATGCAGCTTGCCGCGGGCGTGTGCCAGCGTGTAGGTCAGCCCCGGTGCGGCGCAGAACAGCACAGCGCGCGCTTTTTCGGCACCGGGCACATGCGGGCAGCGCAGGATGTCCGGTAAAATGCTGTCCAGATGCTTTTTGTGCTTCAAAAATTCCGGTTTCAGCTTTGCCATGGCTCCGGCCTCGCTGGCCTGGCACCAGAACAGGTAAAACACCTTCCAGTACCATGCCACGGCCCATTCATAATAACCTTTATATTCGGTTTTGTCCGGCTGCGCGGCAAACCAGCCCAGCCAGTTCCAGTACATTTTCAAATCATCCAGCCGCCGCGGCGGAAACAGCACCTCGGTCATCTGGCCGCCGCGCCGCCGGTAGTGGTACAGCACGCGCGGCACACAGTAAACATACGCGCCGTCATACACGCGGTGCAGCTCGCTGGCGTCATCGCCAAAGAACATGGTTTCGTCAAAATGCACGCCTTTATCGCGGAACAGGCGGATGTCAAACAGCTTGTTCCAGCACAGCAGCCCGTAAAAGCCGCCGGTTTTAAAGGTATCCAGCAGCAGCTCCATGGCCATGTGCCGCCCGGCAATGTTGATGTTGACCCCGGCCCCCGGCACGGGCTTTTCCTGTTCGTCCACCGCGTCGGCATTGCAGGAGGCAATGCGCACATCATTTTCGCGGATGGCATTCAAAAGTGTTTCGTAGAGATCCGGATCCACCAGGTCGTCCGAATCCACAAAGCCGATGTAATCCCCGCGGGCATTGTCCAGCCCAACGTTCAAAGCGGAGGCCGGGCCGCCGTTTTCCTTGTGGAACACCCGGATGCGCGGGTCGGTTTTGGCAAGCTCATCACACAGCTCGCCGCAGCCGTTGGGGCTGCCATCCTCCACCAGCAGCAGCTCAAAGTCCGTAAAGCTCTGGGCCAGAATGCTGCGCACCGTGCGGGGGATGTAATCCTTGGCGTCATATACAGTTGTCACAATGGAAATGGTCGGGTTCGGCATGCAAAACGTTCCTCTCATAAAAAGCGGTTTTTCAGCTGGGTATAAGCGGCCAATAGCCAGGCGCTGTGCAAAAATACCCCCAGCCGGTAGGGCAGCGCCAGCAGGCGGTTGGGGTCCGCAGTCAGGCGGGCGCGCAGGACCGCGCGGGCATCAGCATCCTGCAAAATGCGGGCAAACAGCTGCCGCCGCTGGGCAAACGGCATGCGGCCGGGGCAGCCGGTCAGCAGCCCATATTGATTTAACGCGGCACGCACCCGGCTTATTTGCACCAGGCGGTCAATTTCTGGTGCAGGCAGCTTGGCATCCGTCAAGAATGCTTCCAGCACGGGGCGGGTCACAGCCTCGGCGTCCAGCAAATCCCCCCGCAGGGAGCGGGACAGACTGCCCGCAAGCATATCATTCTGATTATAGTATACACCTGCAAGGCAATAAATGGCAGAGTTTTTTTGTAAAAAAAGCAAAAACCGCAAATATTGAAGATTAAACAAAACATCTTCATTGATTTTTAAGCGTGGGTCAAACCGCAGCTTGTTCCGGCGGATCACATCCAGCCAGAACAGCTTGGGGTAGGGGGCGGCGAGGTAGCCGCTTTCAAACAGCAGCGGGTCCAGCGCATCCCCCAGCGCGGCGGGGCCGGCATAGCAGCCGGGGGCCAGCGGATTGGGGGCAGGGCCGCTGGCGCGCACCATGCCGTACAAAATCAGGCCCGGCTGCGCATCAAATGCAGCGGGCAGCGCCTGCCACAGCCCCGGCAGCAGGGTATCGTCCGCATCCACAAACAGCACCCACTCGGCACCGCTGCGGCACAGTGTATCCAACCCCGCGTTGCGCGCGGCGGATGCCCCGCCGTTGGGCTGGTGCAGTGCGGTAACGCGGGGGTCTTGGGCGGCAAGGGCATCACACAACGCGCCGGTGCCGTCCGGGCTGCCGTCCTCCACCAGCACCAGCTGCAAATTGTCCGGTGCACCCTGCAGCACGCTTTCAACCGTCTGGCGCAGCGTGTGCTCGGCCTTATAGCAGGGGATCACCACTCCAATGGCGGGCAGGCTCACAGTGTTCCCTCCCTTTGCAGGACTTTGCGGTAAATTTCAATCATCTGTGCGGTGTTTTTGGCCGCGTCATGGGTCACCCGGGCGCGGATCTGCGCGGCGGTGCCCAGCGCCGTGCCGTGGTCCGGCAGGGCAAGCACCTGTAAAATGGCCGCGCTCAGAGCGGCATCATCCCCGGCGGCACCGTACAGCATCCCCTGCACGCCGCTTTGCAGCATATCCGGGATGCCGCCTGCCGCGCTGGCCACGCAGGGCAGGCCCAGCAGCATGGCTTCGCCCAGACTGTTGGGGCTGTTCTCGCTGTAAGACGGCAACAGGAAGAGATCGGCATCCAGGTAAGCCTGCCGCATGGCGGCGGCATCCAGCGGGCCGGTGTACTGCACATGGTCCGCCAGCCCCAGGCGGCGGATCAGCTGTTTGCACCAGGTCTGGTAGGGGAACATCCAGTCAATCACCGGGCGCAGCAGCGGCCCTTTGTCCAGCGGGGGCCAGCCCGCCACCCGCAGCACCGCGCCGGGGTACTGCGCCAGCACGGCGGGCAGCGCTTTGAGCACGGTATGCAGGTTTTTGAGCGGGTAGTTGCCCTGGCTGAGCAGCAGCACCGGCGCTTCGCCAAAGGTGCGGGGGTGCCACACCGGTGGGGTGTAAAACTCCGGGCGCAGCGTTTCGTTGCAGGGGTAATAACTGGCCTGCGGGGCCAGCTTTTGAACGGCGGAACGGTCGAAGCTGGTGCGCCCGGTCACATGGCGGGCGTTGGCCAGCACGGCGGCTTCGCTCTGGGCAAGGGTGTCAAAACGGGCCTGGTTCACGTCCAGCAGCCCGCCCGGCACATGGCGGTCAATCAAATGCTGCGCCGCGCAGGAGTGCAGCAGCCGTGCTGGCACGCCGTCATTCAAGTGCAGGGCACAGTCAACCATCACGCCCTGGATGCCCACCAGCACCGGTATCCCCGCCGCCTGGGCCGCCTGCTGTATGGTGCGGGCGGCAGCGTACTCGGTGCCCCAGATATGGACAAGATCCGGGGCAATCTTTTTGAGCAGGGCAGAAAAGTTTTCCACACTTCCGGTGGGAACCAGTGCAAAACTTACGCCGTTTTTGCTGCAAACGGTTAAAGTTTCCGCGCGGGCATCCACGCTGGCAACGGTAATGGCCGGGGCGTCCGGTGCGGCGGTCATGCCGCCCAGCGCGCCGGAAAGCCAACCCCCGCCGATCTCTTTTGCCTGCAAACCGCAGGCATCCGCGGCAGCAGGGATGGTGATGCTGACAAGCCAGAGTACCTTCACATTAGCCACCTCACAAATTCAGCTGCAACCGCCTGCGGCACCAGCTCAGGGAAGAGGTCACACACTTCCCCAAAGGGCAGCTGTTTACCGCACACTTCACCCAGCCAGCGGTGCAGAATATCCGCAGCATCAGCCTGGCCTTGGTGCAGCACCAGCGCCAGCGGATAGCGGGCCAGATAGGGCAGGGCAGGGTCGTTTTCGATCACGCAGAGGTGCAAAACTGGCTTGCCCGCAGCAAAGTAGTCAAACAGTTTGCTGGGCAGCTGGTTGGCTACCGCGTTGCCAAGGTTCAAAAGAACATCGGCCTGTGCCTGCATGGTGCGGGCGGTTTCGGCGGGCACGGGGCCGGGCTGTTCAAACTGTTCGCCCAATACAGCCTTGGTCTGGGCAGCGTCCGCGGCAAAGTATTGCCAGCCGCCGCCTGCCATCGTCAGGGTCCAGCCGCTGGCCGGGCCCAGGGCACGGAAAAGTTCCAGCGCAAAGCCCGGCTCCCGCAGGCCGGGATACAAAGAACCGCAGAACACGCAGCGCTTTTTGCTGTCTGCTGCATGGTTCGGCACTGCCGCCGGGGGCACCAGACTGGGAAAATCCAGCACATGAACTTTTTCCGCCGCCGCGGCCAGCGGGGCGCCGGGGGCGTAATCCCCAACGGCCTGCCGGGTGATAAAGGCGGCGGCCAGATGGTTCAGCAGCTCCAGCTCCCGCGGGTAGCCGCCGGGGGCCTGATAATCCCGGTTGGAAGCATAGGGGTCCAGCTGCCAGATGGCCTTTTTGGCCTGCACCTGCGCGGTTTCCAGCGCAAACGCGGCGCGGTAGGGCGCACAAACAGCGCAGATCACCTCAAAATGGAACGCAGCATCCAGCTTTTCCAGCTCCCGGCGGGTATCCACCACCCGGCGCGGGGCGTGCAGCACCAGCTGGCGGAACGCCGCCGCCACCGCCGTGGGGTGGCAGCAAAGCCGCGCCAGCCGCACCGGAATGGGCGAACCGCCACTGCGGCCGTTTTCCAGCGCGGCGTTCATCAGGCGCTCGTCCGCAAAGGCAAGGCAGTGCACGGTGCAGCCGGGCAGCTCCGGCTGGGGATGCAGGCCGTCCCATAGTTCCAGCAGGTGTACGGTGTGCCCGGCAGCACAAAGTACCCCTGCCAAACGCTGTGCCATCAGCACATTGGCAGAGGTTGGGTTTTCCACACTATCCAGTATAAATAAAATACGCATGGTGTTTATCCTGTGCAAAAGGAGTCAGCGCCGGTCTTTTAACATGGTACGGCACACTTTGCGCCACAGCACCGGGCAGTTGATGGTTGCCCACGCCGCCGCGCGGATGGCAAGCGGCAGCCGCGGGTTGCGGCCAAGGTTAGGGTCCTGCAGCCCGGCGCGGATGCCTACCCCCAGCTCGTTGATCTGCACGCGGTAGGCGGCAGCATCGTCCCGCCGCAAAATCATGCTGGCAAGGTAGACCAGTTTTTCGTAATAAAAGGCGTTGGCGCTCTGCTGGATGGCCGGGCTGGCATGCTCGCGGATGAACACGGCGGCCTGGCGCTGCTGGTCAATGCTTTCCGGCGGCAGCGCACGGTGGCTGGCCGAAGCCGCGTGCTGCCGGTAATGGTAGCCTGCAAAATCCACATAGGCACAGCCGTCTGCCGCGCTGAAAATCTGCCAGTTGGCCACAAGGTCTTCGTTGTAGGCAAGACCGTTGTCCATGATCTCGGCGGTGATCAGCTCGTGGGCGTACAGCTTGTTCCACAGCCCAAAGTCCACCCGGTGGTCATGCAGCAGGGCATCCAGATGGGCGGGCGGCTGAAACACCGTGGTCTGGCTGGGCGGCGGGCTTTCCGGAGGAATATCCTCGGTAAAGCAGTCATACCGGCAGCAGGCAATCTGGCAGCGGGTGGTTTGGGCAGCGCGGTACAGCGCATCCAAAAACTGCTTGTGGTAGCAGTCGTCCGCATCACAAAAGGCAAACCACCGGGCGTTCAGGTTCAGCCCCGCGCGCACCCCGGCAGCGCGGGCGGCGGCAACACCGCTCTGGCGCTGGTGGATCACAACAAACCGGGCGTCCCGGCTTTCCCACGCGGCGGCAAGCTCGGCGCTTTCATCGGTGGAGCCGTCATCCACCACAAAACAGGCGAAATCGCCAAAGGTCTGCGCAGCCAGGGATGCCAGACACTGCTGCAAAAACGCAGCGCCGTTATGTACCGGCACCACCACGGCAATGGCAGGGCCTTTGAACTGGGGCTCGGTTTCACTCATGGCTGCACCTCCTTTGTATATTTCTGCGTCTGCTCCAGGTAAAATTTTTGCAGGATGCCCGCGCTGGTGTGTACATCAAATCCGGCGGCAATGGCTTTGGCCTGGGCGTTGGGGTCACGGGTCAGGTCCGCCGCGGCAATGGAATCAGCCCAGGCGGCTTCATTCTGCAAGGGCAGGTAGTGGATGTTGCCGGCAAACGCCGCGCCGGGGTCCACCGTATCGGCCACAAAGCAGGGCAGGCCGGCGGCCTGGGCTTCCACCAGCACAACGGGCAGCCCCTCAAACAAACTGGGCAGCAAAAATACATCCATGGCGTGGTACAGCGCGGCCATATCCTTGCGCACCCCGGCAAAAATTACCCGGTCGCTCAGGTTAAGCTCCTGGGCAAGGGCACGGGTGGAATCAACCAGCTCGCCGGTGCCGATCAGCACCAGCCGGGCGTTGGGCATGCGGCGGCTGACCCCGGCAAAAATGCGCAGCAGCCCGGCATGGTTTTTCTGCTCACAAAAACGGCCCACATGGCCAAACAGAATTTCGCCTTTCTGCACGCCAAGCTCAGCGCGCAGGGCGGCGCGGGCGGCGGGATCGTGGAGGGCGAACACATCGGTCATAATGCCGTTGGGCAGCACGGTGAACGGGTGTTTGCCGTACAGCATCTCCCCGGCGCGCTGGCTGCAGGCAAAGCGGTGGGTCAGGTCGTGGTCAAAGCGGGAACTCATCAGCCGGTCCAGCTGGCCCACCAGGTTGTGCTCATAGGCAGTGTTGTGGCTGTGGCCTGCCCGCACCGGCACCCCGCAGCGGCGGGCCACGGCATTATAAAACATGCCAAAGCCGCTGTAATGCCCGTGGATGACCTTGTATTCCGGGTGCGCGGTAAAAAAGGCGCGCAGGTCATGCAGGTATTTCGGGATATTATTGTCCTGCCGCACCGTCAGCTTGGTAATGTGCCCGCCCAGGGCTTCAATTTCAGCATCATAAAAGCAGGGCTTATCATAGTGGTACAAAAAGTCAAACTGTACCTGGCTGCGGTCCACGGCACGGTAGACATTCATGACAAAGGTTTCCATGCCGCCGGCGTCCATGGCGGGCATGATTTGTAATACGCGGATCGGCGGCAAAGTGCGCCCCTCCTTTTGCGGCTTGCCGGGGGAACATCCACCCGGCAGTGTTTGGCATTATTCCTGTTCCAGCGCTGCCTTGCAGTTCAGCAGTTCGGCCTTTGCATCGTCCGAAAGCACCGGGTATTCGTGGCAGCTCTTCTGCAAAGCATCCAGTACAATCTCGCTGACCAGGTAGCGGGTGTACCATTTCTGGTCAGCCGGGATGGCATACCACGGGCTGTGCTTGGTAGCGGTTGCGGTGATGACTTCATCAAAGGTATCCAGATATTCGTCAAAACGCATCCGCTCTTTCAGGTCGGAGCAGGAGAACTTCCAGTTCTTTTCCGGGCGGTCAATGCGCTCTAAAAAGCGCTTTTTCTGTTCGTCCTTGGAAACGTGCAGAAAGATTTTGACCACGCGGTAGCTGTTCTCGTACAGGTATTCTTCATAGCTGCGGATCTGGCGGTAGCGCTTTTCAAAAAAGTCCTTCTTGCTGTCTTCCAGCACGCGCGGGGCCATCTGGTAGGTCTTTTGCAGGTCGTGGACCTGCACCACCAGAACGTCCTCGTAATAGCTGCGGTTGAAAATGGCAATGCTGCCGCGGGGCGGCAGAGCTTTGTTCACCCGCCACAAAAAGTCGTGGTGCAGTTCCTCGCTGGTGGGCTGCTTGAAGCTGGTTACCTGTACACCCTGGGGGTTCAGGCCGCCCATCACATGCTTTATGGTGCTGTCCTTCCCGGCGGCATCCAGCGCCTGCAGAATGATCACAAGGCCCTCGCGCCCATCGGCGTAAAAGGCGTCCTGCAGGGCGGCCATCTTTTCCAGGTTTTCGGCAGTTTTGGCCAGGATATCTTCTTTCTTTACATGGTCATCCTTGTTGTCGCAGGGCAGCTTGCGCAGCGCGCATGGGTGGGAACCATCAAACAAATAGCGGTCAGCCTTCATCCGGGCGGCCTCCTTTCTGCAAAAGGACAAAATTACACTCTCTCAGTATACCCGTTTTGGCCCCCATGTGCAACCGCAAGATGCAAAAAAGGCATTGCAGACGCGCGGCCCGCAATGCCTTTTTTCATAATTACAAAACAAAATCAGAACGTCAGGTTGCCGAACTCGGAAAGCTTCAGCTGTTCGTTGTGCTGCTCGGCCCAGTTGATGCTCCACGGGCTGCCGAACAGCAGCAGGTGGTTGCCCTTCAGGTCCTCGATGCAGCGGGTGTCGCTGGTCAGGTCCAGTGTTTTGGGGTCCAGCTCGTCCGGGTCGTTCATGATCCAGCGCAGGTGCTCATACGGCAGGGTCTGCATACGGATGTCAACGTTATATTCGTTGCGCAGGCGGTATTCCAGTACTTCCAGCTGCAGCACGCCGACCACGCCGACGATAACTTCCTCCATACCGGAGCCAAGGTCGCGGAAAATCTGGATCGCGCCTTCCTGTGCGATCTGCTCCATGCCTTTCACGAACTGCTTGCGCTTCATCGTGTCCACCTGGGTCACGCGGGCAAAATGTTCCGGTGCAAAGGTGGGGATGCCCGCAAACTGCACATGCTGCTTGCCGGTGCACAGCGTATCGCCAATGGAGAAAATGCCCGGATCAAACAGACCGATGATATCGCCGGCATAGGCTTCGTCCACGATGGCGCGGTCGTCAGCCATCAGGCTGGTGCCGGTAGCAAGCTTGATGTTCTTGCCCTCCTGCACATGGAATGCTTCCATGCCGCGCTCAAACTTGCCGGAGCAGATGCGCAAAAACGCAATGCGGTCGCGGTGATTCTTGTTCATGTTGGCCTGGATTTTGAACACAAAGCCGCTGAACTGCTCGCTGCAGGGATCCACCACATCGCCGGTGGGGGCATCCTTGCGGGGCAGTGGCGGCGGGGTCAGGCGCAGGAACTCTTTCAGGAAAGGTTCCACGCCAAAGTTGGTCAGCGCGGAGCCAAAGAATACGGGGCTCAGCTGGCCGTGCTGCACAGCGTCCAGGTCAAACTCTTCGGCGGCGCCATCCAGCAGCTCAATGTCGTCAGCCAGCTTCTGGTGGTTGGCCGCGCCGATCAATTCGTCCATTTCGGGTGCGCCCAGCTCGGCGGTGATCTCGTCCACCATCTTCACGCCGTTGGCGCGGCCATCGCTTTCAAAAGCCAGCACCTTGCGGGTGTCGCGGTCAAACACGCCCTTGAACTCTTTGCCGCAGCCGATGGGCCAGTTCATCGGGTAGGTTTTGATGCCCAGGATCGTCTCAATGTTTTCCATCAGTTCAAACGGGTCGCGGGCTTCGCGGTCCATCTTGTTGATGAAGGTGAAAATGGGGATATGGCGCAGGGTGCAGACCTTGAACAGCTTGATGGTCTGGGCCTCAACGCCCTTGGCGGCGTCGATGACCATGACGGCGGAGTCCGCCGCCATCAGGGTGCGGTAGGTAT
>ERZ809296.3497-NODE-3497-length-13210-cov-33.535234_pt1 | contig 13210 bp, 10 predicted proteins | sample MGYA00520511_ERZ809296 | MGnify/ENA primary metagenome ERZ809296 (study PRJEB31576, sample SAMEA3212662) | Homo sapiens | biome: human-gut; feature: human gut; material: fecal | place: Sweden | collected 2012 ... | reverse complement strand
ACGTGTGCTCTTCCGATCTGGCGCTGGCGATGACATAGGTGCGCTTGCCGTGCTTGCGGCGCGTCGGGCGCGCGGCGCTCTCGGCGGGCACCAGCTCGCTGTCGGCAATGTCCGGCGCGGTCTCATCCGCGGTCGGCTTGCGCCGCCAGGTCGGCAGGCGGAAGGTCTGTTTGCTCATGAATATCGATCTCCCTTGCAGGTGATGCCTGACGTGCACATCGTCAGGAAAATCACATTTCTTCATGGTTTCATTATACGACGGGGACTTTTTAAATGCATCCTCCGTGCGCGCGAGCGGTAGAAACGTTGGGAGAAGGCCATTCTACCAACGGGAGAATACCAATATTTCGGTAAAAACGCCCCTCTTGCGGCCGAACGCCCGGCGTGGTATACTCATAGCATGGATGATGTGAGAGGCGCGCTCGCCGCCAACCTTGCCGAGCTGAGAAAAGAAGAAAACCTGACCCAGGCCGAGTTTGCCGCGCAGTTCAATTACTCCGACAAGGCCGTGTCCAAGTGGGAGCGGGGCGACTCGCTGCCCGACGTCGTGATGCTCAAGACCATTGCCGACCTCTACGGCCTGCGCGTGGACGATCTGCTGACGGACGGCGGCGTGGCCGCCGCGCGCGCAGAGGCTGCCGGGACCGGCGGCGAGAAGCAGCACGACGCGTACCTCATGCCCAAGGTGCTCATCGCCGCCATGTGGGTGACGATGGTGTGGGTCGTCGCAGTCGTGGTGTTTTTGTATTCGCAGTTCAGCATCGGCAAGATGTACTGGATGGCGTTCGTGTGGGCGGTGCCGGTGTCGTTCGCCGTGGCGTTTCTCTTCTCCCGCCACTGGGAGGGCGAGACGACGCTGCAGTGTGTGTTCGCGTCCCTGTTCGTGTGGAGCACGATCACGGCGTTTTACTTCCAGTACCTGGAGTATAACATCTGGGCAGCGTTCTTCGTCGGCATCCCGGTGCAGATCGCGCTCATCCTCGGCGCCAAGCTCCACCGCGCCGGTGTGCACTGGCTGCGCCGGTGAAAAAAACCGCATACACCGCTTGACGGCCGGCCGCGCACGTGCTATACTCGCTCCGAATGACAGGCCGAAACGGCCGGGCGGCGTCCGCGCCGCAGCAGACAGGATATCACCGCGTCTGTGGGACTCATATGCCCCACAGGCGCTTTTTTTGTGTGAAAGGAGTCTTATTTATGCGCGCACACACTTCTTCTACGCCCGACGACGCCAAGCGCGTGACCATGCAGGTGTCCACCGTCGGCATCGTGTGCAACGCGGCCCTGACGGTGTTCAAGCTCGTCGCCGGCATTGTGGCGCACTCGTCGGCCATAGTGGCCGATGCCGTACACTCGGCGTCCGACATTCTCGGCTCGCTGATCGTGATGATCGGCGCGGTCTTTTCCCACAAGGCGGCCGACGCCAGCCACCCCTACGGGCACGAAAAGCTCGAGTGCATCGCGTCCATCCTGCTGGGCAACATCCTCGTGGTCGTCGGCGCTGCCATCGGCTACGCGGGCGTGATGAAGATCGTCCGCGGCGAGACGCTGGCTGCCCCCGGCGTGCTCGCGCTCATCGCGGCAGTCGTGTCCATCGTCGTGAAGGAGGGGCTGTACTGGTATACCATCGCGGCGGCCAAGCGCATCCGCTCCGTGTCGCTCAAGGCCGAGGCGTGGCACCACCGGTCTGACGCGCTGTCGTCCATCGGCAGCTTTGCGGGCGTGCTCGGCGCGCGGCTCGGCGTGCCCATCCTTGACCCGATCGCATCCATCGTCATCTGCCTGTTCATCTTCAAGGTGGCCTATGGCATCTTCCACGAGAGCATCGACCGGCTCGTCGACCGGGCGTGCGATGTCGACACCGTTGCCGCCATGCGGGAAACGATGCTGCGCACCCCCGGCGTCGTGCGCGTGGACGATCTCAAGACGCGGCTGTTCGGCAGCCGGACGTATGTTGACGCCGAGATCGCGGTCGACGGCGCGCTGCCGCTGCGGGACGCGCACGTCATCGCCGAGGCCGTGCACCACGAGCTTGAGCGCGACTACCCGGATGTCAAGCACTGCACCGTGCACGTCAACCCGGCGTGACGCGGGCGGAAAAACAGGGTTCAAAATGGCAAAGGGCCGTCCGAAAGGGCGGCCCTTTTTGCGCGAAAATTTGCAGAGAAAACCGCAAAATTCGTGCAAAGAAAACGCTAAGAAAATTTTTTGTGCCGTTTTGTCGAGCAGAAATCGCCCATTTGCCCGGATTCGACACGGATGGCCGAAAGTGGTTTACATAATGCAGATTGAGGAGCGAAAAACAGAGACGCCGCAGCGGTTTGCGGCGTCGGTCATCGGCGGCGCGGCAGGGGGCGGACGGCGGCCGTTCGGGCGGATTTGTCACGCGTGACGCGGACGCTACATCACGTGGCACCGTACCTAACCGTACCGTACAGTACCGTACCATACCGTGTCTTATGCTGCAGGAAGAACCCACGACTCAGAAGATCTGACGCTGTCTCTCTCTAAGAAAGCCAAGGGGAAAGAAAGCCGCTGTGGGAAACCGGCGGAAATGTGGGAAACTCTGTGGAAAGTCTGTGGAAAACCTGCCGCAGCGGGGAATGGGGCCGGTGCTGGGCAGGCTGGCCGGGGAGTGGCGTGGTGCGGGACGGTTGGCCGGGGAGCGGCGTGGTGCGGGACGGTTAGCCGGGGAGCGGCGTGGTGCGGGACGGTTGGCCGGGGAGCGACGTGGTGTGGACTTGCGGCTGCTGGGTGCGCTGTGGTGCGGGACGGTTGGCCGGGGAGCGGCGTGGTGCGGGACGGTTGGCTGGGGAGCGGCGTGGTGCGGGGTTGCGGCTGCTGGGTGCGCTGTAGCGATCGTGTGGAGCAGGACGCGGGAGCTGCGCAGGGCGCGCTGGCGGGCTTTCTTTCCGAGAGAAAAAGCACTTGACAAGTTATGCAAAAGCATACTAGACTGGAAGCAGGAGATCACGCAGAAAGCGGCGCGTGATCGACGGCGCCGGAGGGGGCGAGACGTTTCCACGGCATCCGGCGAACAAAGCTCGCCACCTTCTCCTCGGGGAGAAGGCTTGGGGCTGGCACAAAATCTACCCAACGAAAAAACGTGCATGGAAGGGTGGCTTCCATGCACGTTTCGGGTCAGATGGGGTTTCCGGCAGGGCGGGCCGGGGCTTACGCGGCCGAAGCCGGACACAGCCGAAGCCGGACGCAGCCGGAGCCGGACGCAGCCGGGGCCGGACGCAGCCGGGGCCGGACACAGCCGGGGCTTACGCAGGCCGGGGGCCATGCGCCAGACCGGGTCCCCCGGCGGGTCAGCTGTGCTGGCCGTGGGCCGGGTAGTGGATGTGCAGCAGCTCATGCGCGCGGCCCTGGAGCAGGGTGTCGTAGACATAGCCCAGGTCGGGGTTCTGCTGCGGGATGCGCAGGGCGCAGGCTTCGTCGGCCTTGAAGATGGCCTCGGCACGCTCGGCCTTGCGCTTGTTGCAGGCGGGGGGCTGGCCGCCGCCGCCGATGCAGCCGTTCGGGCAGGCCATGACCTCGATGAAGTCGAACTGCTCCTCGCCGGACTCGACCTTGGCGATGAGCCGGTCGGCATTGGCCAGACCGTTGACGACCGCGATGCGGATGGTCAGGTCGCCGGCCGTGACGGTGAACGCCTTGATGCCCTCGAGTCCGCGCACGCCGCACTCGGCAATGGTCTGCAGGGTGTTGGGGCTGGCATCGTCGAGCACGCGGCGGATGACGGCCTCGGTCACGCCGCCGGTCACGCCGAAGATGACGCCGGCGCCGGTGTAGTCGCCGAGCGGGGCGTCGGGCTCCTCGTCCGGAAGGTGGGCAAAGTCGATGCCGGCCTCCTCGATCATGTCGCACAGCTCGCTCGTCGTGATGACGAGGTCGATGAGCCGCTCACCGTCCTTCTCGAGCTCGGGGCGCGCGGCCTCGAACTTCTTGCCGGTGCAGGGCATGATGGCCACGGAATAGACGTTCTCGCCCGCGAACTGCTTGCGGATGAGCGAGCCGAACATCGCCATCGGGCTGCCGCAGGTGCTCACCTGGGGCATGAGGTGCGGGTGGCGGTGCTCCACGTGCTGGATCCAGCCGGGGCAGCAGGAGGTGAACATCGGCAGCTTCGCGCCGGTCTTGACCTTCTCGAGAAACTCCGCCGACTCCTCCATGATCGTCAGGTCGGCCGTGAGGTTCGTGTCGTACACCACGTCGGCGCCGAGGCGGCGCAGCGCGGCGACGAGCTTGCCGGTGCAGGGCTCATTGGCGGGCATGCCGAAGCGCTCGGCCATGCCGGCGCGCACGCTCGGCGCGTACTGCACGACGACCTTGCGGTTCTTATCCTGCAGCATGGACCAGAATTTCTCGGTCTCGTTGCGGATGGTGATCGCACCCGTCGGGCACACGGCCGCGCACTGGCCGCAGCCGACGCAGTCGGTGTCCTTGAGGGTCTTGCCGAAGTCGGCGGAGATGTGCGCCTTCTTGCCGCGGCCGCTGAAATCGACCGCGCCGATGTTCTGGATCTCGGCGCAGGTGCGCACGCACAATCCGCAGAGGATGCACTTGCTCGGGTCGCGCACGATGCTCGGCGAGGAGAGATCCATCGGCTCGGTGCAGTAGGTGTTGGGCTCGAAGCGGTGTGCGTCCACGTGGTAGCGGCGGGCGTACTCCTGCAGCTTGCAGCGGCCGCTCTGGTCGCAGGTCAGGCAGTCGGCCCGGTGGCTGCTCATGAGCAGCTGCAGCGTGGTGCGGCGGCTGTCGAGCACCTGTTTCGTGTGGGTGTTGACGACCATGCCGTCGCGCGGCTGCATGGAGCAGGCCGCGTCCATCTTGCCGCGGTCGTTCTCGACGAGGCACAGGCGGCAGCCGCCGTAGATGGACAGGTTTTCACAGTAACAAAGCGAGGGGATGTCGATGCCGTTGTTGCGGGCGACCTCCAGCACGTTGCGCTCGGTCGTGAACGGGCAGGACACGCCGTCGATGATCATTTTCTTTTCAGCCATTGCTCACGCCTCCTTGATCGCACCGAACGGGCAGCCGGTCTTGCAGGTGCCGCACTTGATGCATTTGTCTGTGTCGATGTGGTGCGGCTTTTTCAGCTCGCCGGTGATGGCACCGGCCGGGCAGTTGCGCGCGCACTTCGTGCAGCCCTTGCACACTGCCGGGTCGATGACATACGTCGTCAGGCTGCGGCAGCTGCCGGTGCGGCACTTCTTGTCGAAGATGTGCTCGCGGTATTCGTCCTCGAAGTTCGCGAGCGTGGACAGCACGGGGTTCGGCGCAGTTTTGCCGAGACCGCACAGGGAGGAGTTCTGGATCATCTTGGCGAGGGAGCGCAGCTCCTCAATGTCGCCGGGTTTGCCGTTGCCCTTCGTGATCCGGGTGAGAATGTCGAGCATACGGGTCGTGCCCTCGCGGCACGGGGTGCACTTGCCGCACGACTCGTTGCAGATGAAGTTCATGAAAAACTGCGCGATGGACACCATGCACGTGTCCTCGTCCATGACGACGAGGCCGCCGGAGCCGATGATCGCGCCGGCCTTTTTCAGCGAGTCAAAGTCCATGGGCAGGTCCATGTGCGCCTCGGTCAGGCAGCCGCCGGACGGGCCGCCGATCTGCACGGCCTTGAACGCTTTGCCGTTTTTGATGCCGCCGCCGATGTCGTACACGACCTCGCGCATCGTCGTGCCCATGGGCACCTCGATCAGGCCGGTGTTGACGACGTTGCCGGTCAGGGCGAAGGCCTTCGTGCCGGAGCTGCCCTCGGTGCCGACGGACTTGAACCAGTCCGCGCCCTTTTTGATGATGTCGGGGACGTTTGCAAACGTCTCAACGTTGTTCAGGCAGGTGGGCTTGCCGTACAGGCCCTTGTCGACGGAGCGCGGGGGCTTCGTGCGCGGCATGCCGCGGTTGCCCTCGATGGACGCGGTCATGGCCGAGCCCTCGCCGCAGACGAACGCGCCTGCGCCGCAGTTGATGTGCATGTGGAAGTTGAAGCCGCTGCCGAGGATGTTGTCGCCCAGCAGGCCGAGCTCCTTGGCCTGCTCGATGGCGATGGTCAGACGGTGCACGGCCATGGGGTACTCGGCGCGGACATAGATGTAGCCCTCGGTGGAGCCGGTGGCCACGCCCGCGACGATCATGCCCTCGATGACCTTGTGCGGATCGCCCTCCATGCAGGAGCGGTCCATGAAGGCGCCGGGGTCGCCCTCGTCGCCGTTGCAGACGATGTACTTGACGGGCTCTTCCGTATGTGCTGCGACCTGCGCCCACTTCTTCCCGGTCGGGAAGCCGGCGCCGCCGCGGCCGCGCAGACCGGAATCGCTCACGGCCTGGACGATCTCGTCCGGCTGCATCTCGAACAGGGCCTTGGCCAGCGCGCCGTAGCCGCCGATGGACAGGTACTCCTCGATGGATTCCGCGTCGATATGGCCGCAGTGCTCAAGCACGCGGCGGGTCTGCTTTTTGTAAAACGGGATGTCCTCCTGACGCTCATACAGCTCGCCGTTCTGGTTGTAGCCCAGGCGCTCGATGAACTCGCCGCCGAGGATGGTCTTCTGGATGATCTCCTCCACGTCGCTGACCTGGCACTTCGTGTACAGCCAGCCCTCCGGCTCAATGCGCACCAGCGGGCCCATCTCGCAAAAGCCGTGGCAGCCGGACTTCTTCAGGCCGATGGCATCGGCATGGTGCTCGGTCAGGGACACCTCGCACGGGATGCCCAGCTCGTCCATGCGTTTTTTGAGCTCATGATAGACGTTCAGGTTGCCGCCGGCGACACAGCCCGTGCCGCAGCAGACGAGGATCTTGCGCTTTTCCGCGTCGCGCGCGGCCATGTAGTCGGCCTGCAGGGCGCGGAACTGCTCCAGGGATTCGATTCTCTGACGCATTATGCACCCTCCTTTTCACGCAGCTCCTCGATGAGATCCACGGCCTTGTCGGGGGTCATGGCCGGGTGCACCGTGTCGTTGACCATGACGACCGGGCTCAGACCGCACGCGCCGAGGCACGACACGATCTCGATGGTGAACAGGCCGTCGTCCGAGGTCGGCTTGCTCTCGCTCAGGCCGGTGGCGTCGTAGAGTGCCTGCAGGACGTTACCGGACTTGCGCACGTGGCACGCCGTGCCGCGGCAGACCTTGAGCACGTACTTGCCCTTCACGTCGAGCGAGAAGTTCTCATAGAACGTCGCCACGCCGTAGATCTTCGACTCGCTGATGCCCACCTTGTCCGCGATGTAGCGCAGCGCGTCTTTCGGCAGATAACGGTATTTTCCCTGCACGTCCTGCATGATCGCAATGATCTGCGAGGCGTCGCAGGCGTGATCTGCGAGGACCTGGTCAATGAATTTGTAATCGATCTGTTCCATTTTTTCAGTTCCCTTTCCAACAAATTTGCACGGGCCGGCTCCTATTCCGGCCGGATGCAGGATTCCCTGCTTCCCATCATACAATATCTATGAAAAATTTTCAATGCCCAGTCCCGTCGTTTTGATAACGACAAACTGCGAGAATTTTTCACAAATCCACACATGTTTCCGCACCTGTGCATCTTTGGGAAAAACCGCCGCAAATGCTTGACACGGCGGCCTTCGCATGGCATAATTGCAGCAAACTATGCGCCCGCGCCGCAAGCTGTGCTTCCGGCCCGGCCGCCGCCGATCCCGCACCGAATCTGACACCGAATCGCCCATGAGGTGGAAGGCTGCGTGCACTGCTGCACCGCCATGCCTTCCGGGCATGGCATTTTTTGTCTCTTCCGGTGGGCGGCAACTACGAAAAGGAGAGATCTGCAATGCAACATCTGCGCAAGCTCACGGCCCTGCTGCTGGCCGTCATCCTGGTGCTCGCCCTCGCCGCCTGCGGTCAGAAGGACGACACCGCCGCCGTCGACAAGGACCTGACCGTCAACGTCGTCTCGCTCAACGGCACGACCGGCTTCGGCATGGCCAAGCTCATGGCCGACAGCAAGGCCGGCACCGCCGCGCTCAACTACAGCTTCACCGTCGAGACCGACCCGAGCAACGCCACCGCCGCGCTCGTCAACGGCACGGCCGACATTGCCGCCCTGCCGACGAACGCCGCCGCCGCGCTCTACAACAAGACCGACGGCGCCGTGCAGGTGCTCGCGCTCAACACGCGCGGTGTGCTCTACGTCGTGACCGACGGCACGGAATCCATCACGTCCTTTGCCGACCTGCGCGGCAAGAACGTCTATGTTCCCGTGCAGAACCCGACGTTCATCTTCCAGTACCTGTGCGAGAAAAATGGCCTGACCGCCGGCACGGACATCACCATCGACAACACCTATGCCCAGCCGGCCGAGCTGAACACGGCGCTCGCCTCCGGCGAGGTGCACATCGCCGTGCTGCCGGAGCCGATGGTCACCATCGCCCGCGCGGCCAACCCGGATCTCACCGCCGCGCTCGACCTGACCGCCGAGTGGGACAAGGTCTCCGAGGCCGGCAGTCTCGTGCAGGGCTGTGTCGTCGTGCGCAAGGCGTTTGCAGACGCTCACCCGAACGAGGTCAAGGCCTTCCTCGACGAATACAAGGCGTCCATCGAGTACCTGACGGCCGAGCCCGACCAGGCCGGCCAGATGATCGAGGAGGCCGGCATCTTCGCCAAGGCCGCCGTGGCCGCCAAGGCTATCCCGAACTGCAACGTCTGCTTCGTGTCCGGCGCGGACATGCAGGCGCCGCTGACGGAGTTTCTCACGGCGCTGAGCACCGTCGCCCCGCAGAGCATCGGCGGCAAGGTGCCGGGCGATGACTTCTACTGCATCCTGAAATGAAGCGCTTTGCCCGCGGCGCGCTGACGCTCGCGTTCTGGCTGGCGGTGTGGGCGGCACTGGCGCTGCTCGTGCACCGGGAGCTGCTGCTGCCCGCGCCGTGGGTCGTCGTGCGCAGGCTGTGCGAGCTGGCCGCGACCGGAGCGTTCTGGCGCATCACGGCCGTGTCCATCGGGCGCGTGCTGCTCGGCGTGCTGGGGGCGGTCGTGCTCGGCGTGGCGACGGCCGTCGCCTGCACGGCGTCGAAAACGGCCGATGCGCTGCTGCGCCCGCTCATGACGGTCGTCAAGTCCACGCCGGTGGCGTCGTTCGTCGTGCTCGCACTCATCTGGATCGCGCGCGACTGGCTGCCGGTGTTCATCGCGCTGCTCATGGTGCTGCCCGTCGTGTGGAGCAATGTCTGCACCGGCATCCGCAGCGCCGACCCCGCGCTGCTCGAGCTGGCGCGGGTGTACGGCTGGCCGCGCGGGCGCGTCCTGCGGCGGATCTATGTGCCGGGCGTGCGGCCGCACTTTCTGGCCGCGCTGCGCTCCGGCCTCGGCTTCGGCTGGAAGGCCGGCATCGCCGCCGAGGTGCTCACCGTGCCGCACAGCGCCATCGGCCGCATGATCTATGAATCGAAGCTGTATCTACAGACCACCGACCTCTTCGCGTGGACGCTCGCGGTCATCCTGCTCAGCGTCGGGCTTGAGCGGCTGGTGCTGTGCGCGCTCACCCCGCGCGGGAAAGGAGGCGGCGGCGCATGATCGAGACGCGTGACCTCACCGTGACGTATGGCGGCCGCGCCGTCCTGCGGGAGGTGGACCTCACCGTGCCCGACGGCGCGCACATCGCGCTCATGGGCCCGTCCGGCTGCGGCAAGACGACGCTGCTGCGCGTGCTCGCCGGGCTGCAGACGCCGGACGCCGGCGCCGTGCGCGTGGAGCCCGGGCGCATGGCCTGCGTCTTTCAGGAGCCGCGGCTGCTGCCGTGGCGCACGGCGGCCGAAAACGTCAACGCCGTGCTCTCCGACCGGGCGCAGACCATGCCGCAGGCGCTGGCGTGGCTCGAGCGGCTGGAGCTGGGCGATGCGCGCGATCAGTACCCAGCGGCGCTCTCCGGCGGCATGCAGCAGCGCGTGGCCATCGCGCGGGCGCTGGCGTATGACGCGCCGGTGCTGCTGCTCGACGAGCCGTTTCGCGGCCTGGACGCGGCGCTGCGCGCGCGTGTGACCGCGCTCATCGCGGACGCGGCGAAAGACAAGACCCTCGTGCTCGCCACGCACGACGCGGCCGACGCCGCCGCGCTCGGCTGCGCGGTGTATGCGTATGCGGACGGGACGTTCCGCCGGGCCGATCCCTGAGCCGCAGAAGGGTGCGGCTTTTTTAAGCCTTCCCCTCAAGGAGAAGGCGACGCACGACCGGTGCCCCCACAAGGGACCGGACATAAAAACTCCGCCCCGCGTCGTTTCGACGCGGGGCGGAGTTTCTTTTACTTGTGCTATGCAGCCCTTACGCGGCCTTCGCGGTCTTGGCCGCGCGCCACGCCTCGAACTTGGCGCGCATGCGGTCGTTCAGGCGGCAGAACGCCTTCATCACCGGCCACGACAGCAGGCCGAACACGACGAGGATGAGCGCGCTCTGCAGGTTCAGCTTCTGCAGGCTGAAGAGCGTCGGGAAGCCGAAATACGCGATCACGAACAGCACGCCGAGCACGACGATCATCACCTTGCGGATGGTGTTGTACGGCTGGCACGTGCGGTGCACCATCATGAGGCCGACGATGCCCATGACGCCGGTGCAGATCGTGATCATGGCCGTATCGTCGAGCTGGAAGGCGATATAAAACAGTAGAATGCCCACGACCATCGCCAGATCCGTCATCGCGGCCGGCAGCGCGCGGAAGAGCACGTTGCGCAAAAACTTGCCCTTGACGAGGCTCTCGTTCGGTTCCATGGCGAGGATGAACGACGGGATGCCGATGGTCACGGCGCTCACGAGCGTGAGCTGCGCGGGGCTGAACGGATACGGCAGCGTGGCAAAGAGCGTGAAAAACGCGAGGAAGAACGAGAAAATGTTCTTGACCAGATACAGCGACGCGCTGCGCTCGATGTTGTTGATGACGCGGCGGCCCTCCGCCACGACTGACGGCATGGAGGCAAAGTTCGAATCAAGCAGCACGATGTGCGACACCTGGCACGCCACGTCGCTGCCTGAGGCCATGGCGATGGAGCAGTCGGCCTCCTTGAGCGCGAGCACGTCGTTGACGCCGTCGCCCGTCATGGCCACGGTGTGGCCGTCGGCCTTGAGCGCCTGCACGAGGCTGCGCTTCTGCGCGGGGGTCACGCGGCCGAAGACCGTGTACTTGCCCGCCGCGTCGCGGATGGCTTCCTCGGTCGTGAGCGTGCGCGCGTCGACGAAGCGGTCGGCGTTTTCGATGCCGGCGCGCTTGGCCACCTCGGACACCGTGCGCGCATTGTCGCCGGAGATGACCTTCACGGCCACGCCCTGGCTGGCAAAGTAGCCGAACGTCTCCGGCGCCTCGGCGCGGATCTTGTTCGAGAGCAGGATCAGCGCGATGGGCAGCAGGTCGGCGCTCAGCGTCTCGTCCGAGAGCGCGCCGTCATACATGCCCAGCAGCAGCACGCGGCAGCCCTTGGCGGAATAGCCCTCGATCTGCTCCTGATACGGGTTTTCCCGCCCGGCGAGCAGCACGTCCGGCGCGCCGAGCAGATAGGTTTCTTCGGCGTGGAACGACACGCCGCCGTATTTCTTCGCCGACGAGAACGGCAGCGTCGCCGTCGCGTCCTGCGTCTTTTCGCCCGTGAAGTAGCGCCGCAGGGCCGCCATCGTGTCGTTGTCGGCCTGCATGGCGTAAACGTAGTCGGACATAATCATGCGGATGTCCTCGAGCGTGAAGCGGTCGTCGCACAGGGGGCAGACGTCCTCGACGATCATCTTGTTTTCCGTCACGGTGCCGGTTTTGTCCACGCACAGCGTGTCCACGCGCGCGAGCGTCTCGATGCAACCGAGCTCGTGCACGAGGGTCTTGCGCTGGGCCAGACGCACGACGCCGGCCACGAGCGCGAGGCTGGTCAGCAGATACAGCCCCTCGGGGATCATGCCGATGATGGAGCCGACCGTGCTCGTCACGGCGATGGGCGCGGCGCGGCCGAGCCACACGAACTCCTTAATAAACATCACCACGCCGAGCGGGATGACGAGGATGCCGATCCACTTGACGAGGTTCTGCAGCGAGCGCATCATCTCCGACTGCTGCGGCTTCTTGGCGCGCTTGGCCTCCTGCGTCAGGCGCGAGACGTAGGAATCCGCGCCGACGTCCGTCAGCTGCGCGCGGCACATGCCGCTGACGACGAAGCTGCCCGACAGGAGCTTGTCGCCGGGGTTTTTCTTAATTTCATCCGATTCGCCCGTGATGAGCGCCTCGTTGACGTAGCAGCTGTCGGCCGCCACCACGGCGTCGGCATAGATCTGGTTGCCGGCGGCGAAGACGACGATGTCGTCGCGCACGAGCTGCGCGGTGTCCACGGTCACGCGCCTGCCGTCGCGCACGGCGACGGCCTTTGGGGACGCGAGAATGTTGAGCTTATCGAGCGTTTTCTTCGAGCGGATCTCCTGAATGATGCCGATGGCGGTGTTGACGATGATGACGCCCATGAACGTCAGGTTCAGCCACTGCTGCACCGCGATCACGCACAGCGCCAGCAGGAAAAACAGCATATTAAAATAGGTAAAGATATTGCTCAGGACGATCTGCTTGACCGTCTTGCCCGGCGGGTCGACGGGCGCGTTCGTCCAGCCGGCGTCCGTGCGCTCGCGCACCTGCGCGCTCGTCAGGCCCTGCTGCGGGTCGGGGTGCGCGATGGGCACGTCCCGCCGCTCCGGCGTCTCGGGCGCGGGGGCGCGCTTGTCTTTGATTTTTTCGATCAGATTGGCCAAAGGTCTGCCTCCAGAATGAGAATACCCAATATTATAGCGTCTCGCGCGGCGGAAAGGAACAACTGTTTGTGAATATTTGCTTAAAAATGGCGCAAATTTTCGGCAGCCTGCACGGTGTGGCGCAGCAGCAGCGCGGTCGTCACGCTGCCGATGCCGCCGGGCACGGGCGTGCAGACGGCGATGGCCGCAGCATCGGGCGCCACGTCGCCACGCAGCGTGCCGTCCGGCAGCGCAGTCGCGCCCGCGTCGAGCACGATCTGCCCCGGGCGCACAAAGTCCCGCGTGATGAGCCCCGGCGCGCCCGCCGCGGCGAGCAGAATGTCCGCGTCCCGGCAGCGGGCGGCGAGATCGGGCGTTTTCCGGTGGCAGAGCGTCACGGTCGCGTCCGCGCGCGTGAGCAGCAGCGCGGCCGGCCGGCCGATCACCAGGCTCCGGCCCACGACGGTCACGCGCCAGATCGGAAGAGCACACGTCTG
>ERZ809296.3494-NODE-3494-length-13216-cov-6.751615_pt1 | contig 13216 bp, 9 predicted proteins | sample MGYA00520511_ERZ809296 | MGnify/ENA primary metagenome ERZ809296 (study PRJEB31576, sample SAMEA3212662) | Homo sapiens | biome: human-gut; feature: human gut; material: fecal | place: Sweden | collected 2012 ... | reverse complement strand
ACACTTTTTCTGTTGGTTCAGCCAACAACAAAGGTCAGGGTGTAAGTCGCCTTGGTGCTCCCGTCGGGTCCGGTGACCTCGATGGTGGTCTTGCCGGAGGCGGGCACGCTCACCGGGCAGCGGCTGGAGACCGACTTCCCGTTGACCTTCAGATCCTTGATCCGGTTGGACATGGCCACGGGCGTAAAGGTAACGGTGCTCTGAAGGGCCCCCACCTTTACCTCGTAGTCATACTCATAGGGCACGAACTTGTTGGGGATGGCGTACTTCAGACGGCCGTCCTCCAGCTTGTCGTCCACAGTGTCGAAGCCGGTCTTGTACTTGAAGTCGTGGCCCACCAGGGTGGCATCCTTGAAATAAATGTTGCTGAGATGGGCGTTAGTCTTGTAGTCAAAATACAGCCCATCTTCCGGCTGTGCGTTCTCACCGGTGCGATCGATCTCAAGACGATAGTAGGTCTTACCGTCATAAACGCCCTTATACTGAGCATGGATGTGCTTGCCGCTCTGAGTCAGGCCAGTCCAGTTCAGCGTCTCATACTCGTTGCCGTCCTGAGCCATCAGAGTGCCGTCGCCGCGGCGGTTATCAGTCAAAGCTGCGCCGCCAAAGTCCACAAACTTCTGGAGGCACTGCTCCCACATGGTCAGGTAGTCGCCGCCCATTCCGATGCGGTTGTGGCCGGTGTACAGCTCCTTGACCTGAGCGCCGTCCTTGGTATAGATGTCCATCAGCTGCTGGTGCAGGGACAGGAGCAGATCCTGCTTCACACCGGTAGCACCGGTATTGTCTGCCACCCAGTAGCGGTTGACGGCGTAGATGTCGGAGGAGAAGAGCAGACCGTTGGCCCGGTCATAGATCAGGATGGATGCGTCCTCATGGCCGGGAAGATGAACTACCTCGAACTTACAGTTGCCCAGATCGAAGACATAGCCCTCATCAATCAGGTGCACCTTGTCTCCGGTGTAGCTTCCGGTCCTCTCTGTATCGACCACCGCATTGGCGCTGGTGTACTTCTTGTTGTACTCCTGGATGCTCCAATCCCCGCCGGCAGGGCCGACGCGGTCACACATGTAAATGTCCATCCCCTGCTCATAAGCATAAGGCATGGCACCGGAGTGATCGCCGTGGTTGTGGCCCAGCACGAAGACAAAGGGCTTGGTCGCCACTTCCTTCACCCGGTCGATCAGTGAGATATTTGTATTGGTAGGCATCAGGCCGTCATACAGAATGCCCATCTTGCTGCCCTCGATATAGTAGGCCGCTGCCTGGAAGTTGTCGAAGTAGCGGTAGACCGCGGGGAAGTTTTCCCCGGCGTCATGCAGCTTGTCAAAGGCAAAGTCGTGCCACGCGGGACGCTCGATCCGCCACATGAACTTGGTGACAGGGCTGTCCTCCATGCCGGGCTTGGTGGCATAGCACTCCACGTCCACGATAAGCCAAGTCGCGTCGTAAGGCAGGTCCTTGTTGTTGTTCAGGCCAAAGCAGGGGTCAGTGGAGTAGCCGGGGATATAGTCATACCAGTCGCTCCAGCCGGTGCCCACGTACACGCCCACGCCGCGGTCCTGGACAAACAGGCCGTTCAGCTCGGGGTGGGAGTACTTGTCCACCTTACAGCGCCAATGGACCACGGCATCCTGGGTGGAGGTGAACCACTCGGGACGGACACGGACGAACTTCCGGTTGCTCACCGGCATGGCCCACACGGGGCAGACCACGCGCCTGTCAATGGATTCGATGATGATGCGTGCCTCGGTGTCGGTGATGCCATCGGTGGGATTCAGGGTGGTGTTGCTGCGGCCCCGCATAAAGTTGCGGCCCACCAGGATATTCAGAGCGTCATAGCAGTTCTTGTCGATCTTGTTGGTGTCATCGAACTTGGAGATGTAATCGGCACTCAGCTTGGACATCTTGAAAGCGCTGACCAGGATCACAGCCGCGTCCTCCCGGGTCATCTCGGACATGGGATAGAAGCAGTCCTCGGGGGAGGTGGCGGTGAGCACGCCCATATCCAGGGCGGACTCGATGGCTTTCACATAGTCATTGTCGCCAGTGACATCATAGAAGTTGCGCACCCGCTCCGTGGTCATGACCTCGCCCTTGTCATTGATGTCCGTGCCGTCGTCCATCACGGCGTTGTAGTGGGGCCAGCCGAAATATTTGGCCAGGCGGATCATAAAGTCGCCCCGGGTCATGGGGTGATCCACCTCGATGGCGTGGGCTCCGGCGGTCTGGCCGGTGTGCAGGGTCACGGCATAGGTGGTGCTCCCCAATGTCCAGGAGATCTCCACATCGTAGCCGCCCACGCCGTCCCGCATGATGGTGGTTCCGTCCGGGTCCACAGAGACCAGGTGCTTATTGGTGGTGCGCCAGGTGCCCTCGCTCTGCACCTTGCCGTCCTTCACCGCCACCAGCTTGATGGGCTGGACAAACTCCAGAGTATAGGTCTTGCTCTTCATGTTCTCAGCCACGCCATCGATATAGATGCCGTCGCCCTGCTTGCCGACCTGCTGCTTGGTGGTGGTGTCCGCCGCGGAAGCCGCGGTGATGATCCCGCCGGGCAGAATGGTGGCGATCCCCAGGCCCGCAGCCCCGATGGCCAGACCCTTTACAAAGTCTCGGCGGGTAATGCCGCTGCTCTGCACGTTCTCCTTTTTACCACTCACTTTGTATTCCTCCTCATTTCTCAATTTGCAATATCACTCCGGGCGGGGCGCGTCCCCTCAATGCTTCACGCTCTGTCTCCGCCGTCCCGGTGGTTGCACACGCTCAATCTAGATCTTCCTCCTGCTCTGCCAGCTTGCGGCGGAACAGGATCTTGCACAGGATGATGCTGGCGTAGAACAGGATCATCAGCGGGATGGCCACCAGGACCTGGGATGTCACGTCAGGCGGCGTGATGACGGCGGCCACGATCAGGATGATCAGCACTACATATTTAAAGTTCTTCTGCAGCGTCTTGGGCTTGACCAGCCCCACGCCGGTGAGGGCCACCAGCACAATGGGGGTCTCGAAGATCACGCCGAAGATCAGCATGGTGGAAATGACATAGCTGACATACTCCTGCACTGACACCATGGCAGTCACAGTCCCGGAGGTATTCAGCCGTGCAAAAAAGCCCAGCAGGATGGGCAGCACGATGGTGAAGGCGAACAGGGCACCCAGGCAGAACAGCAGCAGCCCCACCGTGATGATCAGGTTGAAGCCCATCTGTTCCGCCCGCTTCAGCCCCGGCTGGAGGAAGCGCCAGATGTGATAGATGATGACAGGGATGATGATCACCACGCCCCCCACCAGGGAGATCCGCACGTAGGTCATCATCAGCTCAGCCGGTGCAATGTACACAAAGGAGAAGTTCTCTCCCCGGGAGAGCAGCAGGTTGGTGAACCACTCCGCCTGGCTCAGGCAGAGTGCCACCCCCACCAGAAAGCAGACCGCGCAGATGGTCAGCCGGCGGCGCAGCTCATTCAGGTGGGCCAGCAGGGACATCCTGCCCCCCTGGGGCACGTCATCCTCCAGCTCGTCCGTCTCCTCTCCGTATTCCTCCCGTTCCTTCCGATCCGTTTCAGCGCCCGGACCGTCCTTCGCTCTGGTTTTCTTCTTGTCCTGCTCTAATGTGGCGCGGCTCATGGATGGGCTCAGGACTCTTTGCTGTCGTGCTTCTCTTCAGCCTTCTCCGCGGCGGCGCTGCTCCGCTTAAAGTTTCCAATGGTCTGCCCAATGGCCTTGCCCAGCTTCGGCAGCTTGGTGGGCCCGAAGATCAGCAGAGCCACCGCCAGGATCAGCAGTATCTCCACCGTACCAAATTTTCCAAACATTACAATCCGCTCTCCTTTATTCTTGACAATTTCTGCCGCCGGAACTGCTCAGCCCTCCTTGGCCTGCTCCGGCTGCTCCACTTCTTCGGCAGGCTCCGCCTGCTCTGCTTCTTCGGCGGGCTCCTCTACAGGCTCCGCCTCCTGCTCGTTCTCCGTCTGCTTCTGAGGCTTCTCCTCCTGCTTCTTTCCGGACTTTTTCTCCTCTTCCTCTTCCTCCAGCAGTTCGTCCCAGTTGTTGCTGTCTGCATAGTGACGCAGTGTTCCCACCGCCTTGCCCGCCATCTTGCCCAGCGCGGGCAGCTTCGACGGGCCGAAGATGATCAGCGCCACCACGAGCACGACGATCAGCTCTCCTGTTCCGATATGCATCGTTCAACTTCCTCCCTTTCATCCCGCTCAGCCCATTGTCAGAGCGGCTGATGCGCTTTTAATGCCTAAACCGTCCGACATGGCCATTTTTGAGCTGTTTCACAAAAAACACCCTAGCCGGACAGCGCTCCCTTTATGCATGAGATTCATTTTTGTGAAAGCCTGTCCCATGTGTTCTTGTCAGTTTCAGACAACTTCGTGTCCTCTGAGGCTCTATTTTATCATTCATTCTGCCCGAAGTTAAATCTATTTTTTGCATCTACCCGTTTTACATTTTCATAATATCTAATTTATTCATTATTTTTGTTTATTTTTTCATTGTTTTAAAAGGATTTCTGGTAGACTCATCCAATTTTCCGTTAACAATTTTGTAACAAATATCCGAATCGCTTTTCACTTTCCGCTGGATTGAAAAATATTTTCTCTCCCCCCTCCACCTGTGCCAGCCTTCTGATGGACCTCCCCTCTTTACTCAGCACAAAATTGGCAATCCTGTACAAAATTCAATTTCAAAATTTGTACATTATAGTCATGCCTATATGACATTCTCCTGTGTCCCTTCATTGTCTGAATCTGAATCAAAACGCCGTGTTCCTCTATTCCGTTCCTTGCCGCTCCGCTCGCTCTCTCTGTGCGGGCATGGGCTGCTGAGCCGATAATATTCTTTAACGCAGATTTCACACTTCAGCTGTTTTGGACTTAACGCAGAGCCGCTAGAATAACCTTGACCCAGCGGTCACAAACTGTCCAAGAGAAATTGGGAGGAACAAACAAACATGAAAAAAATCGCAACCGCACTTCTGTCCTGTGCCCTGTCCGCCGCCACGCTGGCCGGCTGCGCCGCCAACGCCGCCCAGGTCCCGCAGGAGTCTCAGGAACCGCATACCGCCGCTCTGACTGCCACTGCGGCCGCGTCCGTCAAGTCCCCTAAATACGTCTTCCTGTTCATCGGGGACGGCATGAGCTACCCCCAGATCCAGTCCACCTCCGACTACCTGGGTGCCCTGAAGGACGCTGACTACTGGCAGGCCCAGCCCAGTCTGGATGACAACCAGGGCGCCATCCTCGACGGCCCCGAGTACCTCAACTTTATGAACTTTGAGGCTGCCGGCTCCGCCGTCACCTATGACTCCAACTCCTTCGCCCCCGACTCCGCTTCCACCGCCACCTCCATCTCCACCGGCCACAAGACCTACTCTGGCTCTATCAATGTGGATGAAACCGGCACCATCGAGTATGAGACCATTGCCGAGCAGCTGAAAGCCCAGAAGGGCTGGGAGATCGGCGTCATCACCTCCGTCAACCTGAACCACGCCACCCCTGCCGCCTTCTATGCCCATCAGGCCAGCCGCAGCAGCTACTATGAGATCGGCCTGGAGCTGGTCGAGTCTGGCTTCGACTACTTTGCCGGCGGCGGACTGCTCAAGCCCACCGGCAGCAGCGGAGACCAGACCGACCTGTATGAGTTGGCCCAGGAGGCCGGCTACACCGTGGCCAAGACCCACGCCGAGGCCGACGCCATCGGCACCAATACAGAGAAAGCCATCATCATCGACGAGGACCTGGCCGACTCCGACGCCATGGCCTATGAGCTGGACCGCACCGACGACATGTGGGCTCTGGCTGACTATGTAGCCAAGGGCATCGAAGTGCTGGACAACGACACCGGCTTCTTTATGATGTGCGAGGGCGGCAAGATCGACTGGGCCTGCCACGCCAACGACGCCGCCTCCTCCATCCACGATACCCAGGCCCTGGCCGATGCGGTACAGGTGGCCATCGACTTCGCCAAGGAGCATGCTGACGAGACCCTCATCCTGGTCACCGGCGACCATGAGACCGGCGGCCTGACCATCGGCTTCGCCGGAACCGACTACGACACTTATCTGGATCTGCTGGAGAACCAAAAGATCTCCTTCGCCAAGTACGACAGCGACTATGTGGCCTCCTATAAGGCCAACAAGACCCCCTTTGGGACCGTGCTGGCCGACATTGAGAAGCTCTTTGGCCTGAAGGCCCAGGGCGAGGAGGGCGACAAGCTGGTCCTCACCGCCTATGAGATGGAGCAGCTGCGGGCCGCCTATGAAAAGAGCATCAACGGTACCGCCTCCAGTCAGTACGACCAAGCGGAGTATGTGCTCTACGGCACCTACGAGCCCCTCTCTGTCACCATCACCCACATCATCAACAACAAGTCCGGCATCTCCTTCACCTCTTACAGCCACACCGGTCTGCCCGTGGCAGTCCTGGCCGAGGGCGCAGGCAGCGAGATGTTCAACGGCTACTATGACAACACCGACATCTACAACAAGCTGGCCGACCTGTTGAACATCGCCTGAGCCGGTCCAGGCAGCCCCTCCAGCGCCCCTTCCGGGCCCGCCTCCGGCATATTTGCCGGGGGCGGGCCGCCCCTGTGTTCTGGAATGAGACATTTTCCTGTCCCCCGAAATCATGCGAAAAGGAGTTTTCATCCATGCTCGACCGCCTCAGATCCCATTCTTTTTCCTACCAAGCTCCTGTGCTGGTATGCCTGCTGGCCATCCTGCTCCTTCTGGTCCTGCCCACTGGCTTTGAGGGCGCCCTGATCTACCAGGAGGCGGAGCGCTGCACCGCCCGGGTGCTGGAGACAGACAACTCCGCCATCATCGACACCGGCCTGGTCCGCTCTGGTGAGCAGCGCTGCCAGCTTGAGATCCTGGACGGCAGATTTCAGGGAAGGACGGTCACCGGGATCAACATGCTCAACGGCTCTCTGGAGCAGGACAAGCTCTTCTCTCCCGGGGACAGGGCCCAGGTGGTGGTGAGCCACGACGGGGACACCATCACCAATGTCACCATGAGCGACCACTACCGCCTGGGCTGGGAGGCCCTGATGGCCGCCGGCTTTGCCCTCTTCCTCATCCTGTTCGCTGGGCGCACCGGGGTGCGTGCCATCGCCTCCTTCGTACTGACGGTGCTCTGCCTGTGGAAGCTCCTGGTCCCCCTCTACCTCAAGGGCTGGAACCCCATCTGGGTCGGGCTGGCCATCACCCTCTTTCTCACCATTTTGATCATCGCTCTGGTGTACGGCTTTGACCGGCGGTGCTGGGCGGCGGTATCCGGCTCCTTTCTTGGCATCCTGGTCACCTGTGTGCTGGGCATCCTCTTTACCGACCTGTTCCAGATCCACGGGGCAGTGATGTCCTACTCCGAGAGCCTGCTCTACTCCGGCTACGCCCACCTGAGCCTGACCCAGATCTTTATGGCCTCCATCTTCATCGGGGCCTCCGGAGCGGTGATGGACCTGAGCGTGGACATTACCTCCGCCGTCCACGAGGTGGTGGAGAAGCGTCCCGACCTGAGCTGGCAGGAGGCCGCCCGCTCCGGCCTCAACGTGGGCCGGGCCGCCATGGGCACCATGACCACCACCCTGCTCTTCGCCTACTCCGGCGGCTACATCGCCCTGCTCATGGTCTTCATGGCCCAGGGCACCCCGGTTGACCACATCCTGAACTACAAGTATGTGGCGGCGGAGATCATCCACACCGTCATCGGCTCCTTCGGTCTGGTCACCGTGGCCCCCTTCACCGCCCTGTGCGCCGGACTTTTCCTGGCCCGGCGCGGCGGCCATCCTCAGCCCCAGGAGGAGGCAGATGGATGATCTGCCGGAGCCCCCTGCTCTCCATGGGAGTACCCTTCTGAAATGCCTGCCGATGCTGCCGGGCTTCTGAGTCCCTCCTCTGCGGCCTGAAGATGCTGGTTTCTGCGGTACTTGCACCGGGGCATCCTGCGGGCCCCTGTGCTGTGAAGTGGTGACACAGCCGCTCCGGGCATCTCCAGCTTTGATCACTTTTGTGACGTTCAGAACGTGACCTGCTCTGAGTGGCATGCGGTGTGCGCCGTCGGGAGTCAATGCCCGCGCCCTGATGGTGCCGCTGAGACTTACATAATACGCGCCTCTTCCTTGTGCTCCGGGGCTGGGCGTGGTACACTAGAAGCATCCCAAAATTCAGAAAACAGGAGGGCTTTCCATGGAACTGCGCGCTGTCACAGGGGACATCACCAAATTGCAGGTGGACGCCATCGTCAATGCCGCCAATACCTCCCTGCTGGGAGGCGGCGGGGTGGACGGGGCCATTCACCGGGCGGCCGGGCCGGAGCTGCTGGCCGAGTGCCGCACTCTGCACGGCTGTCCCACCGGCCAGGCCAAGGCCACTGGAGGCTACCGCCTGCCTGCCCGATACGTCATCCACACAGTGGGCCCCGTGTGGCACGGAGGCGGGCATGGGGAGGCAGAACTGCTGGCGGACTGCTATCGAAACTCCATGGCTCTGGCCCTGGAGCTGGGCTGCCGCACCGCGGCCTTCCCTGCCATCAGCACCGGGGTGTACCGCTATCCGCCGGATCAGGCCGCCCGGATCGCGGTGGACACTGTCCGCCGCTTCCTGGAGGAGCATCCGGAGGGGCCCCAGGTCACCTTTGTCTGTTTTGACGCCAGGACCGAGGACCTCTATCAGGCCCAGCTGGCCGAGCTCTGAATCGTTTGGGAGGACCGAAGGGGCCTCCCAAATATTTTTTCATCCTGTTGTTTTGTCGGCGCACGACGAAACACGACGAATAGCGCCGCCGTTTCAGGGCATCATAAGCCCGGGGCCAAGACCTCCATACAGGTTTTACATACTTTTTTCCTCCCTGCGGTGGCGGCACCAGGCGGAGTGTGATAGGCTGAAAAAAACAAACGGGGGGCGTTGATGACGAGGCGAAAATCGGAACTTCCCCGCGCGGTGCTGCTGTGCGCGGGTCTGCTGCTGGGGGCAGCCCTGCTGGGCATGGGACAGAGCCGTGCCGGAGAGACTCCCTACTGCCGCATGGAGCTGCCCCCGGGCTATGCCTTGGTCCAGCCGGAGGACGGCGGCCCTGTCTCGCTCACCAAGGACGGCGCAGTCACTGGCGGGCTGCGGCTTCTAGGGGGCGGCGGGGATCGGGCGCTGGAGCACGACATTCTGTGGTCCTCCTACCGCTACGGGACCGGAGCATACAGCCGCTCCGGAGTGGTGTGTCAGGAAGGGGAGCGGCTGGTCCGCTACTTTGTGGACTGCGGCGACTCTGGGATCTGTGAGCTGTGGTTGGACCGGAGGCGGGTGCTCCCTGTGGAGGAGGAGCAACTCCTGGACCGGTTCACAGGCATGGCATAAGAGTCGAAAGGCGTCCATCCGCAGTGTGCGGATGGACGCCACAGACTGTCGAAAAAGCGGCAGAGCCGCTTTTTCGAGAAAGTAAGCACGCAAGATAGGCCTTGATTCCTCTCGGAAAAGTCGTCCTATCTTGCGTGAGAGGTGTCATTTCCGAGGTACACGCCCCCGGAAATGACGTGCTCCAATTTGATTCCGGTGCCTGCGGGCGCCGGAACTCCTTGCAGGAGGGCTTTTTGACAAGCTGAGGCGTCCATCCGCAGTGTGCGGATGGACGCCACCTTTTATCATGTCTCCGGCTCTGCCCAATTCAGGCTGCGGCCCACGGCTTTGTGCCATCCAGCCAGCAGAGACCGGCGGACGGGCTCCTCCATCTGGGGCTGATACAGTCTGTCCAGGGTCCACTGGGCGCGAATCTCATCCAGACTGTCCCACACCCCCACCGCAAGGCCCGCCAGATAGGCAGCCCCCAGAGCGGTGGTCTCCCGGATCATGGGGCGGCGGACCGGCTTGTCCAGGATATCCGCCTGGAACTGCATCAAAAACCGGTCCCGGCTGGCCCCGCCGTCCACTCGGAGTTCGGCCAGGGGCAGGCCGGTGTCCTGCTCCATGGCCCGGACCAGATCCCAGCTCTGGTAGGCGATGGACTCCTGGGCCGCTCGGATAATGTGTTCCCGGGTCGTGCCCCGGGTGAGCCCCACCAGGCAGCCCCTGGCATACATATCCCAATAGGGGGCTCCCAGGCCGGTGAAGGCCGGGACCAGATAGACCCCGCCGGTATCCGGCACCTTCTGGGCGTAGTACTCCGCATCCCGGGACTCGCTGAAAAACCGCAGCTCGTCCCGTACCCACTGGATCACCGCTCCGCCCACGAAGACAGAGCCCTCCAGTGCATACTGCACCGAACCGTTGAGGCCCACAGCGATGGTGGTGAGCAGACCGTTCCTGCTCCGGCACAGCTCCCGCCCAGTGTTCATCAGGAGGAAGCAGCCAGTCCCATAGGTGTTTTTGGCCTCCCCTGGAGAGAAGCAGGCCTGCCCGAACAGGGCCGCCTGCTGGTCACCGGCGATGCCGGCGATAGGGACCTCCACTCCCTGGAGGTTCACAGTGCCATACACCGCGCTGGAGTCCCTCACCTGAGGCAGCATCTCCATGGGGATGTCCAGCGTCCGGCAGATGTGCTCATCCCAGCACAGGCGCTGGATGTCGAAGAGCATGGTACGGCTGGCGTTGGTATAGTCGGTGACGTGGACCCGGCCGCCGGTGAGCTTCCAGATAAGCCAGGAGTCCACCGTTCCAAAGAGCAGCTCCCCCCGACGGGCCCGCTCCCTTGCCCCCTCCACGTGGTCCAGGACCCACTTCAGTTTGGTGGCGGAAAAATAGGCATCCGGCAGCAGGCCGGTGTGTTCCCGGATGTAGGAGGTGAGCTCGTCATCCGCCTTCAGCTCCTCGCACAGGGCCGCGGTGCGGCGGCACTGCCAGACGATGGCGTTGTACACCGGCCTGCCTGTCTCCCGGTCCCAAACGATGGTGGTCTCCCGCTGGTTGGTGATCCCGATAGCCGCCACCTGGGCGGGGTCCACCCCGCTCTGGGCCAGCACCTCGGTGAGGACACTGTATTGGCTGGAATAGATCTCCATGGGATCATGCTCCACCCAGCCGGGCTTTGGGTAGTGCTGTCCAAATTCCCGCTGGGCCAGGCCGACAATATTCTGCTGCCGGTCGAACAGGATGCATCGGCTGCTGGTGGTGCCTTGATCCAGGGCGAGAACATAGGGGCGGTCAGACATAACAACACGGCCTTTCCTGGTGAATGGTGGTGGTTTGCCTCCATTATGTCAGAAATGTTCTAGATTGTAAAGGGGCGGCCGCGGGAAAGGACGGCCGGGCGCGGAGGCGCACCGGAAGAACGGCAGTCGCATAGAATGGGCTGTGGCAAAGCCACGCAATCTTGAATGAAGAAAAGGAGACCCAAATGAACCGTTATCTTCCTTCAGACAGAAGTCTGACACGCTGGGACTCCATGTGCTCCCAGGGTACGGGCAGCCGCTGCTCGTGCTCCTGCCCGCCTTCCTGCCAGCCCGTCTGTCCCGGGCCAGGTCCCAGTCCCTGCCCGCCCATCTGCCCCGGGCCTGGGCCTGCTCCCTGCCCGCCTATCTGCCCTGGGCCTGGCCCTGCTCCCTGCCCGCCTATCTGCCCCGGGCCCATCCCGCCCGTCGGGACCGGCCCCACTGGCCCCACCGGCCCGCAGGGTATCCCTGGACCTAACGGTGCCACTGGCCCTACCGGCCCTCAGGGTATTCCCGGGCCCTCACCTGTCAAGTAAGCAAAAAGCCACTTCCTCCAATACGACAAATAAATGGCAGACTTATGATAGATATTATCACAAGTCTGCCATTTATGATTTCAAATTGTCGCGATCGTGTTTTAAGATACTTCAACAAGGGGCTTATCTGATAGGATCACACCGCCTTCCTGTCCGTTTGATCTTTCAAGAGATCCAAGCATTTTTTATAATCATCTAAATATTTCCATTGTATTTCAATTTGGTCCGCCCTGTAGATCCGAATGGAGCGGATCAGGGCATCTACGATCTCCTGGGTCAAAGACTCGACCTGCTCGCAGGGGCGGAACAGCCAAACAAAGCCATTCTCTGTGGCATTTCCCAGCAGCTCCCTCATCTGTTCAGTAAGCTGTCTGTTCTGTGCCTCCAGCTCTTGGATCTGTCTGCTTAGGTGGTCACGTCTTGTCTTATACTGTTCAGTCGAGATCACCCCATCGTTCAGCTGCTCAAACAGCTCTATTCGGGACCGATTTGATGCTTTGATCCGCTTTTCTAACGCTCTGATCTGCTGTTCCAGTATGGATACACGTGTACCGCGATTTTTCTTTGCCTGCTGAATCAGCTGGCCCGTATCCACAACGATCCTGGCCTGCTGCCGGATCGCAAGCAGGACCGCGTCTATCAGGTCCTGCTCCATCAGTCTGCCTTCCATGCAGTTGGGAGAATCGCGGAATTTCCTGGTATTGCAATAAAAGTATCGGACCGTGGTGTTGCTGCGGCGCATGGCCCTGCCGCATCCCGCACAGTGCAGCTTTTTATAGAACAAGTGCGGCGGTGCTGTCATTTTTCTCTTTTCCAAATGGTCGATACACCGCCGCGCCTCCTGAAACTCGTTTTCGGAGACAATGGCCTCAAAACAGTCGGGAACGATGATCCAGTCCTCCCTTTTTGTTTTCCGGCGCTGCTTGCTGCCGACCCGAAGATTGGGGCGCATACCGCTGATGGCCTTGCCGGTGTATCGTTCCTCATAGAGAATGGACAGCACCACAAAATTGTTCCAAAAACCATCCTCCAGGGCCGCTATCTTTTTGCCCGGATACTTCTGCCTCATGTAGATCAGGGGAGAGGGCACATCTTCCAGATTAAGCGTTCTGGCAATTTCCGTGGTGCAAAAGCCCGCCAGGGTCATATCGAAAATACGCCGGACCACTTTGGCCGCTGGCGGGTCGATCACCAGTCTATGCTTATCTTCACTGCTTTTCACATAGCCGTAGGGAGCAACGCTGCAAAAGTAATCGCCACGCCGGAGGCGGGCATATCGGCTGCTCTTTACCTTTCGGGAAATATCCCGGCTGTAAAGATCGTGAACCAGAGCTTTGCAGGCGATGTCCAGGCCCCCGGTTGAGCCAATGTATTCGTTGCTGTCATAGCCGTCGTTGACAGATATAAAACGGACCCCAAGAAAGGGAAACACCTGTTCCAGATAGCTCCCGACCTCTTTGTAATTCCGGCCAAAACGGGAGAGATCTTCTTGTGTCAAGTAGGGACTAAAAAAATTTTGAGAATTTACAAGCCGT
>ERZ809296.3488-NODE-3488-length-13240-cov-11.883049_pt1 | contig 13240 bp, 15 predicted proteins | sample MGYA00520511_ERZ809296 | MGnify/ENA primary metagenome ERZ809296 (study PRJEB31576, sample SAMEA3212662) | Homo sapiens | biome: human-gut; feature: human gut; material: fecal | place: Sweden | collected 2012 ... | reverse complement strand
TGGCTTTTAATCAGAAACAATGTCCTGATTTACTGTTTTAAGGTTGCTTCTTTTACAGAAGCGTTCTTGAATGATACAACATTTTTATCAAGCAAAAACGTTGCTTGGTAACGACTCGTTTCACAAATCATTACTTTTCTCAAAATCTTTCAAGGTTTTTCACTGTTCAGTTATCAATGTTCATTTACGCATGTTTTGTTATGCGTTTTTTGTTTTCCGCTCATCGCGGTCAGCTCGATTATATTACCATGATGTAAGTTTGTTGTCAACACTTTTTACATCTTTTTTAAAAAATATTTTCAAGCGAACGGAGAAGGAGGGATTTGAACCCTCGCGCCGCTATTAACGACCTGCACCCTTTCCAGGGGTGTCCCTTCGGCCAGCTTGGGTACTTCTCCATATAGCTGCTCAATTCATTTTCTCTCCCGAGAAGTTATGATATTGACACAGAAAAAGAATTCTTTCGAATTCTTTTTCAAACGGCTTAACCGCCTAGCGGAGAGGATGGGATTCGAACCCATGTGCCCTTGCGGACAAACGGTTTTCAAGACCGCCTCGTTATGACCACTTCGATACCTCTCCGTATGTTTTATTTTTGCACTTGAACCAGCGCAAGACATATATTATCATCATTGCCACCTGATGTCAACCATTATTTTTCTTTTTTTTCAAAAACATTTCTGCAATGGCCAGATCTTCCGGTGTGGTAATCTTAATATTGGCGTAATTTCCAGGAATAATGCGAATTTTATGTCCCGTCATGTATTCCACAATCATCGCATCATCTGTGATATTCGGAACAATTTTTTCCTTTTTCTGCTTTGTTTCCAACAGTATATACGCATTGCGCAGTAATTCTGTCGAAAAGCTCTGAGGGGTCTGCATTGCCCAAAGTGTATCTCGATCCGGAGTGTCCGTTACATACCCTTTTTTGACAATCTTTATGGTATCTTTGACTGGTGTTGCAAGAACACAGGCATCCTCCTGCTCCACCATCTGCATGGACTTTTCTATATCTTCTGCGCTAATCATTGGTCTGGCTCCATCATGAATCAATACATAATCTGCATTCTGTGCTTTTTTTAACCCTTCCAAAACAGAAAGATAACGTTCGGCTCCACCCGGAACAACATCTTTTACTTTTGTGAGATGATATTTTTGTACAATATTCTCTGTGCAAAATGCAACGTCTTCTGCCCCTGTCACAAGAATGACATCATCTACCCGGCTTTCTTCAAAAGCTTTCAGGGCATAATAAATAACCGGATATCCAAGCATATCCATGTATTGTTTCGGGATATCGCTATGCATACGGTTTCCCTTTCCTGCAGATAAAACAATCGCTGTAAAATGCTTCTTATTCATTTATGATTCTCCCAGTTTTAAATTCGGAACAGCGTTTAAGTCCAGACCGGAACGCTTTCCTGCGACAAAATCATAATATGCTGCCGCACCGATCATCGCTGCATTGTCTGTACACAAAATCGGCGAAGGATGATAAAATGTCACTCCCTCTTCCCTACACATCTGTTCCATAGCAGCACGGATCACACCATTGGATGCGACACCACCTGCAATAGCAAATTTGTTCATATGGTACTGACGTATTGCATGACGTGCATGGCCAACCAGTACGTCTGTAACAGACTGCTGGAAAGAGGCAGCCACATCCGCCTGATTGATCTCTATTCCTTTCATCCGACATCCGTTCAGATAATTCAACACTGCGGACTTCAAGCCACTAAAGCTAAAATCATATTCTCCATCTGCAATCTTTGCACGTGGAAATGAAATTGCTGCCGGGTTTCCTTCATGAGAAACTTTTTCAATTTTCGGGCCACCCGGATATCCAAGCCCAATAGCACGGGCAACTTTATCAAAAGCCTCTCCCGCAGCGTCATCTCTCGTGCGTCCAAGAATTTCATACTTTCCATAATCTACCACTTTTACCAGGTGCGTATGCCCTCCCGAGACTACAAGGCATAAAAATGGTGGCTCCAAATCCGGATTCTCAATGTAATTCGCGCTGATATGTCCCTCGATATGATGCACTCCTACCAGGGGAATATTTTTTGCGTAACTGATTGCTTTTGCTTCTGCGACTCCGACCAAAAGTGCCCCCACCAGCCCCGGTCCGTAAGTCACTCCAATCGCATCGATATCGTCCAATGTCATACTTGCATCTGCAAGAGCCTGTTCAATTACCTGATTTATTTTTTCAATATGCTTACGGGAAGCGATTTCCGGCACCACACCACCATACAATGTGTGCAGCGCAATCTGAGAAGAGATCACGTTAGAACGCAAATCTCTTCCATTTACAACGACAGCTGCTGCTGTCTCATCGCAAGAGCTCTCGATCGCAAGTATTTTTATTTCATCCATTTCTATTTCCTTCTTCTTCGCTTGGTTTTTAATATTCTGCCACTATTCTGTAGCATCTTCGTTCGGATTTTTATCAATCTGATAGTAGGTAAGTATTTTCCAATTTTTATTCTTATCCTTACGCAATACATACATCTGGTATGTCTTCGTAAAACTTTTGTCCTCTTTTACGAAATATGATGCGGTTACATATGCCAGCTTATCATCATTATTCGGATCTGTTGTATATAACACATCATCGCTGTCACAGACATCCGTCTGACGAATCTGTCGGGACCGTTTATCATAATCCGCAATTTCTTTTTTTAAGGACTGTATATATGTCTCTTTTGGATTATTCTTTGCCAACTCGTCGTCGAAAAGAAGCATCGCCTGATCAACCAGTGCATCAAATTCTTCGTCGGTATACTCTTTTTCATAATAGCTTGTAATGATCTGGTTATATAGCTTTACCACTGCTCGCGGTGTCTTCGGATAATTTTTCTCCAGATCACGCGTAGTGATTTTCTGGATTTTCGTCAGATGCGTATCTTCATCTGCCGTTGCATTTGATTTTATTTTCACAAAGTAAAAACTTCCGCAAATCAGTGCTGCAAACAAAACAGCCAATATTACGATACCTGCTTTTTTCTTCATACCTATTCCTCCTGAAATACCAGTTCAACGCTTTTTCCGTCTTTTCCGAGATGCGCATTCGGGAAAATTTTCTGCACTTCCGGCAGATATTCCTGCGGACGGATCAGAGACGGTGAAAAATGCGTCAGCCATAATTCCTGTACATTTGCACGTTTTGCCATGTCTGCTGCTTCATAAAAAGTCATATGTTTATATTGCTTTGCCTTGGCAAGTTTTTCTTTTTCGGCATACATGCCTTCACAAATAAATAAATCCGAGTCTTTCGCTGCCTCCACAATGCTGTCCAATGGTCTTGTATCGGTACAGTATGTGACTTTTAATCCTTTCCGGGGTGCCCCAAGCACCATCTGCGGTGTATAAGTAATTCCATCCTGTTCAATGATCTCGCCTTTTTGCAGACGGCTCCACAATTTCATCGGAACATCCTGCTCTTTCGCACGCTCCACGGAAAATTTACCCGCGCGGTGTATTTCTACCGAATATCCATAGCAGACTACTTTATGTTGAACACGAAATGCATGAATTTCGTATCCATTCATCTCAATCACTTCGTTCGGTTCTTTTAATTCCCGGCATATAATTTCAAAAGGGAGTTCCGGTGCGATCGTGCGCAAAGCCTCTACAACCCGGGTCAGTCCCTTGGGTCCGATAATCGTCAACGGCTCTGTTCTGTCTGCATTTCCCATTGTAAGAAGCAATCCCGGAAGCCCGCTGATATGGTCTGCATGAAAATGTGTCACGCACAATATATCAATCGGTTTAAAACTAAGTCCGGCCTCTTTGATTGCAATCTGCGTTCCTTCTCCGCTGTCAATCAAAAGACTGCTGCCATTATATCGTAGCATAAGTGATGTCAGCCACCGGTTCGGCAGCGGCATCATGCCTGCTGTTCCTAACAAACAAACATCTAACATAAATTTTTCTTCCTATTCTTTTTCTTATCCATTATCCGTTCCATTCCATAATATCTGCATCTTCCTTAGGAAACTGATAAAAGTTTTTTCGAACGCCCAGTTTCACAAAGCCTTTGTGTTCATATAAACAAATTGCAGGCATATTCCCGGAACGTACTTCCAGAACAATACGATTCACACCATGTTCCAGACTCCATTGCTGCATCTGTTCCACCAATGCACTTCCAATTTTCCGGTCACGATATTCCGGTTTTACTGCTACATTCGTGATTTCTCCTTCTGGAACGGTAACGTACATTCCAACATAGCCTAAAATCTGCTTTGCTTCCTCTGCGACAAGGAAAAAAGCAGAATGATCCAGCGCATCGATAAAGCCCTGTGTGCTCCACGGCTGGGAAAAACATTCTTTTTCAATTTGCGCAACTTCTGTCGCGTCTTCTTTTGTCATCTGTCGTATGATCATATACGAAAATCTCTTTCCTTTTCCTTGCGTTCGCGCTCTGCCTGTGACATGCGCAGATATTCCGGCTTGTGATCTGCCGCATCTTCTGCTTTGCCCTGTGCATAAAGAATTGCGCCAAGTACTGCCACACTGGCTCCGCGCTGTTTGTTACAATGCGCCGGTGCAAAAGAAAATGGTACTTTGAGGTTCTCCTCGATATATTCCCGGAATACCAGCACACCATCGCCGAGAAATGTAACCGCTTCGCCCATCTCATTTATTTTTTCTATGATTTCCTGTATGCCAACAACACACTGTGGGAGCACAGTGTCCATAGTTCCATCCGTAAACTTGTACAGCCCTGTGTAGGTCTGCTGTCTGCGTGCATCCATAAGCGGGCAAACCAGAGACGGACTATTCCACAAATTGTACGCCAGCGCGTCTACAGTCGGCACAGAAACTATCTTCTTATGCAAAGCAAGCGCCAGTCCTTTTGCAGTAGCTGAACCGATACGCAGTCCTGTAAAGGATCCCGGTCCCGCTGAAACTGCAATTACATCCACAGTATTCAGATCCAGCTCAATCATTTTTGCCACTTCATCCAACATCGGAAGCAATGTCTGGGAATGTGTTTTCTTATAATTAATCGTATATTCTCCAAGTAAATTGTCATCTTCAACAACAGCTACACTGGCAACAAGCCCTGAACTGTCCAATGCAAGTATTTTCATTTTCTAGCCTCTTTCTTCCTTACTTGTCGCAAATGGTAATTTTGCGATAGTCAAATCCTTTTTCCAAATCCTTTTCGATCGTGATTTCTTTGCGATGTTCCGGCAAAATTTCTTCTATGAGGTTGGACCACTCGATCATGCATAATCCATCCCCGTAAAAATAATCTTCGTACCCGATCTCATCCATCTCTTCAATGTCTCCGATACGATACACATCAAAATGATAGAACGGCATACGCCCCTCTTCATATACCTGCACAATCGTAAACGTCGGACTGCAGATGGGTTCTGTGATATCAAGTCCATGCGCAATGCCCTGTGTCAGAACCGTTTTACCTACGCCGAGATCTCCTACCAGGGTATAGACATCTCCCGGCTTTGCCTTGCGTCCAAGTTCTTCTCCGAGTGCAAGCGTCTCCTCCGCAGAATAGGTTTCTATACAAATTTCAGTTTTCTTTTCTTCCATTTTATTTCCTCAACTTTATTTTTTCAATTTCAAACGGAATTTTTCCAGTTTCTTTTCTGCGATTCTGCAAAACATATCATACTGCTCTCCGATCTGTGTTCTCGGGATAATATAAGCATTGACACGATTGCTGTATATAAGAACCTGTTTGTCGTTTGATACAATCTTGTATACCGCATCCCATGGCAGTTCTCCGGATTCCTCGCCCTGTGTTACACGAATGCATTCTTCACTCACTTCATAATGAAGTGTTCCTGCAAGCACCGCATTCGTTTTTATGGTTGCATTTGCCCTCATCCAGAGAGATCCCGGCACATAAACGAGAAACAAAATTCCCACTCCGATATATAAAATTGTGTACATTGTATCTGCATGTCCGAATGTAATCCCTGCCATTACAAAAGCAAGTATTCCAAGAATAATGGAAATCCACCCCTGTAATCCGGTGTAAGTCTGATACATATTAAAGCGAAACAAATCCTTTGCTTCGAGTTTGATATCAAATGCTGTGTTCATTGTATTCTCCTGCTTTTTATCGCTTTTTTGTGTTCATTATAACAGTTCTCTCATTAAATGAAAAGACCGGAAAATAGAACGCGCATCCCACATACCCTTCTCATTCTGGACAGAATATCTGAAATGGATACATGCGATGCGCACATAAGTTGTAGTAGCAGTTATTCAATTAGCGGTTGGCTCTTCCCTTAAGCACAAGAGAAATTGGTTTATAAAATACCATACAGATTGCAACGGAAATTAATCCTTTTACAATTGTAAATGGAAGGTTAAAGCAAACCAGACACTGTAAAATGGACTTCATAGCCGGAATAATTGCCTGATATGCACCAAGAATTACTTCCTCCGGCATTGCCACTTTGTAATATACCGGATATACAATAAAATAGTTGGATGCGACACTGAATACACCCATGAAGATGGCCCCGGCTACACCACCAAGCAGACCGCCCATTTTTGTCTTCTTAAAATGATAGATCAATCCGGCCGGAATCACAAATGCACATCCTAAGATGAAGTTGGAAAGTTCTCCTACAAACATACTCTTTGAAACCATCAGGTGTAACAAATTCTTGATCAGACAGATAATCACACCGCTGACCGGGCCAAATGCGAATGTTCCGATCAATGCCGGCAGATCAGAGAAATCAAATTTAATGAAATCCGGCATGATCATCGGAAGTGGAATCTCCAGATACATTAAAATAAATGCGATTGCGGAAAGCATCGCTGTCATCGTCGTGAAGCGCACTCCATAATTCATTTTCTTTCCGGTGCCTGCATTGTTTGTCATGTTTTTCATTACTGCGTTTGTTTCGTTACTCATGCCCATTCTCCTTTACATGTTAATGTTATTCAAGGAATCCCAGGAGAAATTTATTTCCAGGCATAACGATTGTCTGAAAATAAAAGCCCCGATCAACTGACCGGGGCTTTGCTACACATATATCCTTGTCCTGCAGATATATTTCTGCGACAGGCAATACATGATAATTTCTTCTCTCATCCAGACTATACTGTCGGTTCCGGAGTTCCACCGGATCGGCTGCAAACTGCAGTTCACGGACTATAACCGTCGGTCGGGAATCAACAATGAATGCTCTCCATTGTCTCACCCTGCCCCGAAGAATTCCTATTCATTTCTACTGCTATTGTATGCACATGGGCCGTATCTGTCAACCCATTTTTCTACATTTTCATGGTAAGCTGGATTCTCTGCTTTTTGAGATCCACACTCAGCACCTTTACTTCAACAATATCACCGACACTGACAACTTCCAGCGGATGCTTGATGTAGCGATCACACATCTGTGAAATATGTACGAGTCCATCCTGGTGGACACCGATATCTACAAAGGCACCAAAATCAATAACATTACGCACCGTTCCCTTGAGCACCATGCCCGGTGTAAGGTCTTTCATCTCCAGTACATCGCTGCGCAAAATCGGCTTTGGCATGTCGTCTCGCGGATCACGCGCCGGCTTTTCCAGTTCCTTTACAATATCGCGCAATGTAAGTTCTCCAATCTCCAATTCTTCCGCAAGCTTTTTGTAATCGCGGATTTTCTTAGAGATTCCAACTACATTTCTGTTCTTGACGTCTTCGAGTGTATAGCCCATTTTTTCCAGCAATGCTTTCGTTGCGGCATAGGACTCCGGATGTACGCCGGTTGCATCCAACGGATTTTTTCCATCGCTGATCCGCATAAATCCGGCACTCTGCTCGTACGCCTTCGGTCCGAGTTTTGCCACTTTCAAAAGCTGGGAACGGGCGGTAAATGCACCATTCTCTTCTCGATACGTCACGATATTTTTTGCAATTGCCTTGCTGATTCCGGAAATATATTCCAAAAGAGAAGCGGATGCCGTATTCAAATCCACACCGACACGGTTTACACAATCTTCCACGACACCAGACAGGGCTTCGCTCAATTTCTTCTGGTTCATATCATGCTGATACTGACCGACACCGATTGATTTCGGATCGATTTTTACCAGTTCTGCAAGCGGATCCTGTAGACGGCGTGCCATTGATGTCGCACTTCTTTGTCCCACATCGAAATTTGGAAATTCTTCTGTTGCCAACTTACTTGCCGAGTATACGGATGCACCGGCTTCATTTACAATGATGTACTGCACCTGTACCGGAATTTCTTTTAACAGCTGCACAATGATCTGCTCGGACTCTCTGGAGGCCGTGCCATTGCCCAGTGAAATCAGCGTGATGTGATATTTGGAAATCAGTTTTTTCAATACGACTTTTGCTTCTTCCACTTTGTTCTGCGGTGCTGTCGGATAAATCACGGTCGTATCCAGTACTTTTCCTGTCTCATCCACTACCGCAAGCTTACATCCGGTACGAAATGCCGGGTCCCAGCCAAGCACAACCTGTCCCTTGATTGGAGGCTGCATCAAAAGCTGCTCTAAGTTCTTTCCAAACACTTTGATTGCACCATCTTCCGCTTTTTCCGATAAATCGTTCCGAATTTCACGTTCGATTGCCGGTGCGATCAGACGGTCATAGGCATCTGCAATTACATCACGAAGAATTGGTGCGGTCTGCGCCTGAGTATTGGTAATCACCTGTTTTTCCAGATAGCGGATAACATCGTCAACCGGAGCTTCGATGCGCACGGTAAGAACTTTTTCTTTTTCCCCACGGTTTATGGCAAGTGTGCGATGTCCAGCGGCCTTGGCAAGCGGTTCGTTGTAATCATAGTACATTTCATAGACAGACTCTGCCTCCGGATCTTTTGCCGCAGACACGAGGGAACCTTTCTTCATTGTCAGTTCACGGATATGTTTGCGGTAATCGGCATTATCTGAGATAAACTCTGCCAGAATATCCCGGGCTCCGGCCAACGCCTCCTCCGGTGTTGCCACTTCTTTTTCCGGATCAACATATTTGGCGGCTTCTTCCAAAACCGGTGTCTTCAACATCTGAAGCATCAATATATTTGCCAGTGGCTCTAAACCTTTTTCCTTTGCAATCGTTGCTCTGGTACGTCGCTTCGGACGATATGGGCGATACAGATCATCCACTGCGACCTGTGTTTCTGCTGCAAGAATCTGACTGCGAAGTTCTTCGGTCAGTTTTCCCTGCTCTTCAATGGAAGCCAGAACGGTCTGTTTCTTTTCTTCCAGATTACGCAAATAAACCAGACGGTCATAAAGATCACGCAACTGCTCATCATTCAATGCGCCCGTTGCCTCCTTACGGTATCTGGCAATAAAAGGGATCGTACATCCCTCATCAATTAATTTTACGGCAGCCTCTACCTGATTGGCACGAACCCCAAGCTCTGCTGCTATCTTTTTCATAATATCCATAAGATTTTTCCTTTCATGGCATTTTTATCTTTCCCTATTATATATGAAGTGATAAAATGAAATCAATAAGTTTTGGAGGTAACACATGAATATGTACAATCCGTCCGGCAACATGTACGGACAACCTGTTTCCGGCAATCATTCTGACCGTATGGAAATTGCCGCTATGACTCTTGGAATCATTTCAATCGTAAGTTGCACCTGCCTGTATCTGGCAATTCCCTGCGGTGCATTAGCCATCATTCTGGCTTCTCTGTCGCGCGGCGGACAAATGCGCTACGGCGCCAAAGCGCAGGTCGGTCTCATTCTCGGAATTCTCGGAATTGTGCTTACGGCTGTCATTTATATTTCGGCGTTTGCATTTACACTGCACGAGTACGGAAGTCTCGAAGGTATTCTCAAAGCCTACTCCGACATGACCGGTATCGATTACAACCAGCTGCTGCAACAATAAAAGACGACATGTCACATCATGGCATATCCGGTCATTGCAAGCACCAGATTTTTGATGAGGCAGTTTGCAAGTACAAGCCCAAGTGCGATCCACAGATAGATATCCCGGTAGCGCATACCGATTGCGATTTTTCCTTTGGACAACCTCTGTATCGTCTGGGAAATCATAAACCAGCTGCCAAAAATGGCCGTATATACAACGATTGGATGGTAATAAAGGGATTTTAGCACATGCCCCTGCAGCAAAAAGCGCACGGCGCGGGTTCCACCACAGCCGGGACAGTAATATCCCGTAATACTGTGCAATGTGCATGGAGGGATTGTTAGCCCGCTGAAGAATCCTGCTTTCCAGATGATCCAGAGGACTGTCAGCGCACCAATGCCGATCCAGCCTATGATGTAAAAACATTTATCGTAAATTTCATTCGTCTTCATAATGATTCATTATAGCAAAAACAAAAACAGATTTAAAGGAGCCTTTTCTATGAATAAACCAGGCAAAGAACTGAAACGCATCGCAAGACAAAATCTTTGTGGCCATTTTGGAATTCCGATGGGTGTTTCCCTCGCGGCAACGCTTCTCCCACTTGTGTTGGAACTCCCGTTTTCCATGTTACAGGACACGCATCAGATGCTGTCTCAGACCATTGTTTTCTATGTGGCAAATTTTTTAATTTCTCTTGTCACCGTGATCTTATCCGCAGGTGTCATCCGCGTACATCTGTCGATGGCAAGAAAGCAGCCTTATTCTTTTAATATGCTTTTCTATGGATTTTCGAATCATCCGGACCGGTACATTCTTACCGGACTGCTTATGGTGCTCATCACCATTCCAACAGTGATTCCTATGATTGCAGGCATGTTTCTTATGTTTTTCAAGGGATTTACTCTCTATAATATTATTATTTTTTCTGTACTTACCATTATAAGCATCGTCCTGCTCGTGATTGTGGAATTACAGTATGCACTCTCTTTGTATCTGGTCATCGACCACTCGCAAATGCGACCGACGGAGGCTTTAAAAGTGAGTCACGGTATTATGAAAGGACATCGTGGCCGTCTGTTTTATCTTATCCTGAGTTTTGTGGGATTACATCTTTTATCCGCGCTCACACTCTGGGTCGGCTATCTATGGGTTGCTCCTTATCAGGCGCAGACCATGGCTAATTTCTATCTGGATGTCATTGGAGAAACTACAATCTGTTCTGAACCTTATGTCAAAACAGATGTTAGTGTATAAATAATTTATTTTAAGGAGGAGTTATACAAATGAGTCAGAAAAAAGACATCATTAAGGACGCCAGCGTCTTAGGCATTCCAAAAATGCTGCTGCTCGGTCTGCAGCATATGTTTGCCATGTTCGGTGCAACCATTCTTGTTCCAATGCTGGTAAACAGCTACTTTAAAAGTGGGAATCAGGTTCTTTCCATTCAGGTAACCTTATTCTGTGCCGGTTTCGGTACTCTGTTTTTCCATTTATGTTCCAAACTGAAAGTTCCTGCTTTCCTTGGTTCATCCTTTGCATTCCTGGGTGGATTTTTAAGTATCGCAAATCTCAAATCCGGTATTTTTGCAAATATGCCAGATTCAGAGAAATTGCAATATGCATGCGGCGGTATCTTTGTTGCCGGTCTTCTCTATCTGATTCTTGCACTGATCATTAAACTGATCGGGGTAAAGCGCGTGATGCGTTTTCTTCCTCCAGTTGTGACCGGACCAATCATTATCTGTATCGGATTAAGCCTTGCGCCATCTGCTGTAAAAAATGCTTCTACCAACTGGCTGATTGCAATTGTCGCATTAGCTACCATTATTATCTTTAATATCTGGGGCAAGGGAATGTTTAAGATCATTCCAATCCTTATGGGTGTAGTTGTCTCCTATGTATTTGCTCTGGCACTCCATTTCCTAGGATTTACAAATCCAAACGGAGATGCAATCTTTAACTTTAAGACTGTTGCAGACGCTGCTGTCGTCGGACTCCCACCTTTCCAGTTGCCAAAGTTCAACCTCACTGCCATTCTTGTTATGGCACCGATTGCCATCGCAACCATGATGGAGCATATCGGCGATATGTCTGCGATCTCCGCAACCGTTGGTGAGAACTTCCTGGAAGATCCGGGACTTCACCGTACTTTGATTGGTGACGGTCTTGCAACTTCCTTCTCCGCTTTGATTGGTGGACCTGCCAACACCACATATGGTGAGAATACCGGTGTACTCGAACTTTCCCGTGTCCATGATCCAAAGGTTGTTCGTCTCGCTGCCGTATATGCGATTGTCCTTAGTTTTATTCCTAAGTTTGCTCAGATTATCGCGACTATGCCTTATTCCATCATCGGTGGCGTCAGCTTCATTCTCTACGGTATGATTTCTGCTATCGGCGTGCGTAATGTAGTAGAAAATCACGTAGACTTCACGAAATCGCGTAATCTGATTATCGCAGGTGTCATCTTAGTCAGCGGACTTGGTTTCTCCAATGGACTTACTTTTACTATCGCAGGAACTTCCATCACACTGACTTCACTTGCGATTGCAGCAATCGTAGGTATTTTATTAAATGCAATTCTTCCGGGAAATGATTATCATTTCGGAGATGATCCGGATTCCGATTCTTCCAGAGGCGTAGATTTTCGCCCAAGAGAACTGGAAAAAGAATTACAAAAAGAATATGAATCATAAACATATTTACAGCAAAAGAAGAGGCAGCCTGCCTCTTCTTTTGTATTGTCTAATTTCATTTTAAATCATTCCATCACGCAATATATCATGATCCCGCAACAACTTTTCAATCACAGTTCCTTTGATTTTATTCAAAAGAGGTTTCTTAATCACATTGAGCGGTCCGAGATCCATCTGCAGCGGAGACCTGCCATCCATCAGCTTCACGCTGCTGTCTAACAGTTCACGCACATCGTAGACACTTCCCCATACTTCCGGCACGCCGCGGTCCACACCAAGCAATCCGTAGACCGCTTCCATTGCAGTACGCACGGAATACTCGGTTGTAAATACGGTATCTCTCGGCGTCTCGGTAAACTGTCCGAGGAATGCAAAGTTGACACAGCCATCCGGAATAACATCCGGGCGGTCTCCCTTTGTTCTTGGCATGAAAAATGCGGTGATATACGGCATCATGGTCGGTACGCAGACGGCACTGTGCTCTGCAAGATCCTCAATCTGATCTTCCGGCACACCCAGATGGTACAGCCACTCTTCTGTGATCTCTTTACCGGTACACTCTTTCATTGGCTTCTTGATAAAATCACCCGGCACATCAGTAAACAGACCGTATACCCATACACAGACTTTGTCTTTGTCCTGCTCCTTGAACTGTCCCTGACGGTTGATCGTCCAGCTTAACAGC
>ERZ809296.3465-NODE-3465-length-13300-cov-3.650887_pt1 | contig 13300 bp, 10 predicted proteins | sample MGYA00520511_ERZ809296 | MGnify/ENA primary metagenome ERZ809296 (study PRJEB31576, sample SAMEA3212662) | Homo sapiens | biome: human-gut; feature: human gut; material: fecal | place: Sweden | collected 2012 ... | reverse complement strand
CATATTAAGGAGGTTTTTATGAATTTCACTGAAACATTACAAAACATTACCAAAAAATCTTTGTCCGATTGCAGTAATCAGGAACTGTATCTGGCACTTCTCGAAATCGTGCGTCAGAAAAGTGCTGACCGCATCCAGCCTGTTACCGGAAGGAAGCTGTACTATATCAGTGCAGAATTTCTGATTGGAAAACTGTTATCCAACAACCTGATCAACCTTGGTCTGTACGAGGAAGCCCGCGATGCTTTGGCTGCTGTCGGCAAGAATCTGTCCGACATTGAAGAAGTCGAGCCGGAACCGTCCCTTGGAAACGGCGGCCTCGGACGTCTGGCAGCCTGCTTCCTGGATTCTCTGGCGACTTTGAATCTGCCGGGAGACGGTGTCGGTCTGCGGTATCATTTTGGTCTGTTCCATCAGTCTTTCGAAAACGGACTTCAGAACGAAAAACCAGATCCGTGGCTGACCGCCCACAGCTGGGCTGAAAAAACCGATATTACTTACCCGGTTGAGCTGGCTGGAAAAACTTATACTGCCCGCCTGTACAAACTGGCAGTTACCGGCTACGAGGGTCGTACCAACACGTTGAATCTTTTCGATCTGGATACCATCGATGAGACAATTGTCAAAGAGGGTATTTCCTTTGATAAAACAGAAATTGCCAAGAATCTGACCCTTTTCCTCTATCCGGATGATTCTGATGAGGCCGGCCGGCGTCTTCGTGTCTTCCAGCAGTATCTGATGGTTTCTGCCGGAGCCCAGCTGATTCTCGCAGAAAGTGCAGCACGAGGCTGTAATTATCATGATCTGGCAGATTATGCCGCAATCCAGATTAATGATACCCATCCGAGCATGGTGATCCCGGAACTCATCCGCCTTCTTGAAGAAAAAGGAATTGCATTTGAAGAGGCAGTCGACATTGTGACAAAAACCTGTGCCTACACCAACCACACAATTCTGGCAGAAGCACTGGAAAAATGGCCGCGTGCTTATCTGGATTCCATTGTCCCGCAATTGATGCCGATTATCGAAAAACTGGATAAACTTGCACGCACCCGCACAGAAGATGAGACGCTTGCTGTCATTGACACTGACGATCTTGTCCATATGGCACACATGGATATCCATTTTACCCATTCTACCAATGGTGTGGCAACTCTCCATACAGAAATTTTGAAAAATTCTGAGCTGCATGGTTTTTATGAGCTTTATCCTGAAAAATTTAACAACAAAACCAACGGCATTACTTTCCGCCGCTGGCTGTTAGAGTGTGATCCCAGACTTACTGCTGTACTGGAAAAACATATCGGATCCGGTTTCCGGAAAGATGCTTCCGAGCTGGAAAAACTGATGAATTTCGCAGATGATACTGCGGTTCTCAATGAATTAACTGATGTGAAGAAGGCAAATAAAGAAGCACTTGCAGACTGGCTTCTTCGTACCCAGAATGTTGTTTTAAATACCAATGCTGTATTTGATATTCAGTCCAAACGTCTGCATGAATACAAACGTCAGCAGCTGAATCTGCTCTATTTGATTCATACTTATTATGAAATCAAGGCCGGTCATCTGACTGCTGTCCCGCTGGTAAGCATTTTCGGTGCAAAAGCAGCGCCTGCCTATATCATTGCAAAAGACATTATTCATGCTCTGCTGACACTGTCCAAAGTAGTTGCTGCGGATCCTGAAGTTTCCAAATGGCTGCAGATTGTCTTCATTGAAAATTATAATGTCACAGCCGCCGAGAAACTGATTCCTGCCTGCGACCTGTCTGAGCAGATCAGTCTGGCATCCAAAGAAGCTTCCGGTACCGGCAACATGAAATTCATGTTAAACGGCGCACTGACCCTCGGCACTATGGATGGTGCAAATGTGGAAATCAGTGAGCAGGCTGGTGAAGATAATATTTATATCTTCGGGCAGACTTCTGATCAGGTTATCCACCGCTATGCAGCCGGAGATTATCAGGCAATCCAGTGGTATGAAGGTGACCCAAATATCCGTCGTGCCATTGACTTCCTTACCGGTCCGGAAATGCTGGCTGCAGGTCATGAGGAAAATCTGAGCCGCCTGCATCATGAACTGATCCATAAAGACTGGTTCCAGACCCTTCCTGATTTCAACGCATATGTGGTTCGAAAAGAACAGGCGCTGAAAGATTACGCCTGCGATCCTATGGGATGGCGTCGTAAATGTCTGATCAACATTGCAAAAGCCGGCATGTTCTCAAGTGATCGTACCATTGCTGAATACAATCGCGATATCTGGCATCTGGAAAAGTAGAAGTTTACTTTTCCAGCAGCGCCACTGTTTCTACGTTGGCTGACCACGGGAACATATCCACGCAGCAAGCTTTTACCAAATGGTAACCACTCTCCTGCAGCATCTCCAGATCTCTTGCCAGACTGGTAGGTTTGCAAGAGATGTAGACCATACGCTCCACACCATAATTGATAATCTTTCTCAGTGCTTTTGGGTTGATTCCATCTCGCGGCGGGTCCAGCACGATAAAATCCGGACGTTCTTCGATGGTATCCAGCATCTTCAGCACATCCCCTGCCAGGAACTCACAGTTGGTAAGCCCATTAAGCTTTGCATTTTCTCCTGCTGCCTTTACTGCCTCTTCCACAATCTCCACGCCGATTACTTTCTTCGCCACCGGAGCAAGAATCTGAGCAATCGTACCAGTTCCGCTATAGAGATCGAAAATCACCTGGTCCTTCGTCTCGCCCACATAGGATCTGGCTGTGTCATAGAGTACTTCTGCACCCAGAGAATTGGTCTGGAAGAAGGAGAAAGTAGAAATGCGGAATTTCAGCCCCAGCAGTTCCTCATAAAAGTAATCCTGTCCATAGAGAATGTCTGTCCGATCACTCTGTACCACATCTGCCAGACTGTCATTGATCGTATGAAGAATTCCTGCAAATTTTCCTTTCAGCGGAAGTGCCATCAGGCGCTCTTTCCATTCATTCAGATCTGGCTCCATCTGGGAAGTCGTCACCAGGGACAGAAGTATTTCTCCGGTCTTCACGGCTTTTCTTACCAGCAGATGACGGAGATATCCCTGATGGGACAGTTTATGGTAGAACGGAATCTCTTTTTCCGTAAAATAAGCGAGAGTCTCTTTTAACACTGCCCTGAAATCTTCATCTGCAATGCGGCAGCCATCTACCGTCACAATGTCATAAAAACTGCCTCTTTTGTGCATACCGAGAGCCAGTGGTCCGTCTTTTACTTCATCTCCGAAAGAGAACTCCATCTTGTTCCGGTAATCGTAATGACTGGGACTTTCCTTGATCCCCTCAAACTCATATTCATAGCCAAAGGGTGCCACTGCCTGATCCAGTAGTTCCTTTACCTGATTTTTCTTCAGATCCAGCTGTGCCTCATAGGGCAAATTCTGATAAGTACATCCGCCACAGTCTGCAAAATGAGGACATACCGGCTCGCACTCCAGAGAAGATTTTTCCAGGACCTCCAGAATCCGTCCTTCTGCCTTTCCACTTCTTACTTTATTTACAGAGAATCGTACCTTCTGACCTGGCACTCCATTTTTCACCACAACTGTTTTTCCGTCCACCTGAATGTGACATTTATTCGGGAATGCCACTTTTTCAATGATTCCCTCGTAAACCTGTCCTTTTTTCATGTCTGTTTTTCCTTTCCTTCCTCATATTCCGGGACAAAATAAGCTCCTTCCACCCAACTGCTGCACGCAACCGGACGTGCCAACGGGATAGAAGGAGCTTATCTGTGCATCACATTGAATGATTATTCTTCCGTGTCTTTCTCTTCTTCCTCTTCTTCGTCGTCAAAGAAATCGTCGTCATCATCATAATCGTCATAATCATCGTCGAAATCTTCGTCAAAGTCTTCCAGATAATCCGGTGTAAAGAAGCGGTATACCGCATAGGCAATACCTGCTACTGCAAGTACAGCTCCAAGGGTGATCGCAACCCACATCAGAACATTGCTTTTCTTCTCTTCTTCTTTCTTAATGTGAAGCAGTTCCCCCAACAGTTCATTGGTCTTTGCTGAGTTAATTAAATCCTCTACACGATTCATGGCGGATACCTCTTTTCTGTTTTAATTAGCTATTAGTATAGCATATATTCTCAGGATTTGCAATTTCCGCTTATCCTATGTCAGACTTTTTTGAGTTTTGCAAAAGATGCAAACATGCGCTTGACCCCATATTTTTCAAAATCTACTTTAACCTCAAAATCACGGCCACCATCCTGAATCTCCAGCACAGTTCCCTGTCCGAATTTGATATGCGACACCGTATCTCCCACGGTATAATCCAGACTGTCGGCTTTCACCACCTTAAACTCTTTTGGATCAAAGGTCTTGGTCTTAAACGCTTCTTTCGCCCGCTGATACGGCGTATCTTTCGGCGGCGCCTGATGCTTTGGTTCCGGCGGCACGACACTGCGCTTTCCGAGCAGTTCCGGCGGAATCTCCCTGATAAACCGTGACACATTATTAAACTGATTTTCCCCACGGATCATTCTCATTCTGGCACAGGTCAGCGTCAGTTCTTTCATGGCACGGGTAATACCCACATAGCAGAGTCTCCGCTCTTCCTCTATTTCTTCCGTCGGATTGTCCGCTGCAATAGACATATAACTCGGGAACAGTCCGTCCTCCATGCCTGCCAGAAATACATATGGGAACTCCAGGCCTTTGGCGCTGTGAAGGGTCATCAGAAGAACCCGGTTGTCACTCTCATCGAGACTGTCAATGTCTGCCACCAGTGCCACTTCCTCCAGAAATCCGCTCAACGTCGGATGTTCTTCAGCAGTCTCGTAAGAAACAGCCTTACTGATAAACTCATCGATATTTTCCAGACGGGCTTTGGATTCATCGGTATCTTCATCTTTCAGTTCCTGACTGTAGCCGGTCTTTTCCAGAATCTCTTCGATCAGTTCTTCCAGCTTCAGATCTGCCACCTTCAGACGCATCTCATGGATCAGTGTCACAAAGGGCTGTATTTTCAGAAGTGCTTTTCCAAGGGATGGAATATTTTCCGCATCTTCCAATGCCTCGAAGAAACTGATACCAAGTGCCTCCGCATGGTCCTGTACCTTATTAAGTGTTACATTTCCAATACCGCGTTTGGGCACATTGATAATCCGGCGCACTGCCAGATCGTCTTTTCCATTATCAATGGTCTTCAGATAAGCCAGAATATCTTTAATCTCTTTTCTGGAATAGAAATTGATACCGCCAATCAGTTTATATGGCACATTGGCATAAAGAAATTTTTCCTCAAAAAGACGGGACTGGGCATTGGTACGGTACAGAATTGCAAAATCCTTATACTCTGCTTCCCCGCTTCTTACTTTCTTCCTGATCTCCCCGGTAATATATTCCGCCTCATCATAACCATTCTGAAACTGCTGAAAATATACCGGCTCGCCTTCTTCATTTTCTGTCCAGAGTGCTTTTTCTTTTCTTCCTCTGTTGTGGGCAATCACTGCATTGGCCGTATCCAGAATATGCTTCGTAGAACGGTAATTCTGCTCCAGTTTGACGACTTCCGCATCGGGAAATACATGTTCAAAATCCAGAATATTCTGAATATTTGCTCCGCGGAACTTGTAGATGGACTGATCATCATCACCTACCACGCACAGATTGTGATATTTGCCGGCCAGAATGCTGATCAGCTTAAACTGTACTGTATTGGTATCCTGATACTCATCTACCATAATGTAGCGGAACCGTTCCTGATAGTATTCCAGTACATCCGGACAGCTCTGAAACAATTCCACTGCCTTCACCAGCAGATCATCAAAATCCAGTGCATTGTTCTTCTTCAATTCCTTCTGGTATTCCAAATAAGCATCTGCCATTTTCTCCTGACGAAAATCTCCCTTTGCCTGAAGTTTGAATTCATTTGGGGAAATATATTCGTTTTTCGCGCGGGAAATGACACTCAATACCGCACGCTCTTTGTAAAGTTTCGGATCCAGTTCCAGCCTTCTGCAGACGTCTTTCACGACGGTCTTTTGATCTTCTGTATCATAAATCGTAAAATTCGTGTCATATCCCAGCCGGTCAATATGTCTCCGCAAAATGCGGACGCATGCCGAATGGAATGTACTCACCCACACGCTCTCGGAACCGTATCCCACGATACGATCCACACGTTCCCGCATCTCACCTGCCGCCTTATTCGTAAAGGTAATGGCAAGAATATTCCATGGATTTACTCCGCAATCTTCTATCAGATGAGCAATTCTGTATGTCAGAACCCTGGTCTTTCCTGATCCTGCACCTGCCAGAATCAAAAGCGGACCTTCCGTACATAATACCGCCTGCTCCTGTTCTCTGTTTAATGTTCCCGTATCACTCATTGGGAATCCTCCTTATCCGCCTGCTTTTTCATAACTATAGCATAAGAACAGGTGTTTGACAATTGCTTTCCCCCGGCAAACCCTCTATAATAGAATCAGCTTTTCAGAAAGGAATTTTTCCATATGTATCAGAAATTAAAACGCATTCTGGCTCTGACAGCCGTTGTCATTATTTTACTGTTATATGCAGCCACCTTTGTACTTTCCCTGCTTCCGGGCGATCAGGCGAAAGACCTTCTCATGGTATCCATCGTAGCCACTGTGGTCATCCCGGTGCTTCTCTATATTTACCTGTGGCTGTTCCGCCTGTTTAAGGGTGACGGCAAAGATCAGAACGATCCCGAAAAATAGGCATTCTGCACACAACTGTTTCTTCCGCATATATTACACTATAAATTTCTGCAGAAGGAATGAGATCATGAAAAAATGGTTTTGTCTCATGCTGTCCGCGCTTACTGCCCTTTCTCTGGGCGGATGCGGCGGACAGGAATCACCCTCCGGCACTTCGCTGACTCCGGTTACACTCAACGAAGTAGCCCATTCTATCTTCTACGCTCCCCAGTATGTGGCAATTGAAAACGGTTATTTCAAGGACGAAGGAATCGATCTGACCCTGGTCACCGGTTTCGGTGCCGACAAAACTGCTACCGCCGTTATCTCCGGCGAGGCGGACATTGGTTTCATGGGCAGCGAATCTTCCATTTATATTTACAATCAAAATCCGGACGATTATCTGGTCAATTTTGCACAATTGACCCAGCGGGCCGGTAACTTTCTTGTATCCCGGACTCCCATTGATAATTTCCAATGGGAAGATCTGAAAGGTGCGTATGTGTATGGCGGAAGAGCCGGCGGCATGCCGGAGATGGTATTTGAATTCATACTGAAGAAAAATGGCATCGATCCTGCTGCTGACCTGACCATCGACCAGAGTATCGATTTTGGTTCCACCGCTGCTGCCTTTACCGGAAATGGTTCTCCTGCAGATTATACAGTCGAATTTGAGCCTGCCGCTACTGCACTTGAGCAGGAAGGAAAGGGCTATGTAGTTGCTTCTCTCGGCGAAGCCTCCGGCTACGTACCATACACCGCCTACAGTACAAAACAGAGCTACCTTGCTGCTCATCCTGATCTTCTGCAGGCCTTCACCAATGCCCTTCAGAAGGGTATGGATTACGTCCAGACCCATACCCCGGAGGAAATTGCAAAAGTCATTCAGCCTCAGTTTGCAGAGACCGACCTTGATACCATCACTGCCATCGTCACCCGGTACTATGAGCAGGATACATGGAAAAGTGATCTGATCTTTGAGCAGAGCAGCTTTGATCTTTTACAGAATATTCTGAAAGAAGCAGGGGAACTGCCTGCATGGACACCTTATGAAGATCTGGTAACCACTACCTTTGCTGCAGAAGCTTCTGAATCCGCTCACTAATCTTCCAAAATGTTGATCCCGGCATGATATTTTCTCCGCTCTGATTTTCATGTAGTTTTAATAACCATATCACTTGACTTTCTTTTCCGTATCTATTATAATTATTTTGATAATCAAAATAACATTCAAAGGGCAACTGCCCGGAAAAGAGTACTTATGAAGGTAAAACCGTTACAGATTGGAAATAAAATTGCAAGACTGCCACTGATTCAGGGTGGCATGGGCGTTGGCGTCAGCCTGTCCCGACTGGCAGGTGCCGTGGCAAAAGCCGGTGGAGTCGGCATCATCTCCACCGCACAGATTGGATTTGAGGAACCGGATTTTACAGAAGATTCCAAAACCGCCAACCTGCGCGCCATGAGACAGGAATTGGAAAAGGCAAGAACCATTGCACGAGATGTGGATGGCAAATGTCCGGGACTGGTGGGATTCAACATTATGGTCGCCACCCGCGATTATGAAGATTATGTGAGAACCGCCGCCGACGCAGGTGCAGATGTCATCATCTCCGGTGCCGGACTTCCTGTGGATATGCCTGCATATGTGGAAGGCACCGATACAAAGATCGCGCCCATCGTCTCCTCTGAGAAAGCTGCCCGCATTATTCTGAAACGCTGGGATAAACGTTTTCACCGTACCGCAGATTTTCTCGTCATTGAAGGTGCTCATGCCGGAGGACATCTCGGTTTTTCCAAAGAGCAGCTCTCCCATCTCTATGAGTCGGATTACGACAGCCAGTATGATGAAGAAATCCGCCGCATTATCACCTGTGCAAAAGAATATGCAGATAAATATCAGACGTCCATTCCGGTCGTCGTAGCTGGCGGAATTATGAATGAAAACCAGGTCCGCCATGTACTGGAACTGGGTGCTGACGGTATTCAGGTGGCAACACCCTTTGTCACCACCGAGGAATGCGACGCCGCAGATGCATTCAAACAGGCTTATGTAGATGCCCGTCCGGAGGATATTGAGATCGTCACCAGCCCGGTCGGTATGCCCGCAAGAGCCATCCACAATCCATTTCTCGAAAAAATCAGCCATGGCAAAGAATGCATCACAAAATGCTACCGCTGTCTGGAAAAATGCAATCCGAAAGAAGCTCCTTACTGCATTACGCAGGCATTAATCCGTGCGGTAAAAGGAGATGTAAACGATGGTCTTATTTTCTGCGGAGACAATGCCGCTTATCTCGATCACATCGGAACAGTTCCGGAAGTCATAAAAATGCTCTTCGGTTCTGCCGAATAGACTTCAGATGTACAAAAATCCCCGGAGATTTATTTTCTCCGGGGATTTCTTATATTTTTGTCTTATTCAAAATCCTGTTCTCTCAATACGTGATTGCCGTCTTCGTCCACATTCTGCTTCGTCATCTTCGCAAAGAAGCTTTTCAATCCGCCTTTTTCCGCATGTTCTATTGCCTGGTCGATGATCTCTTTTACTTCCGCTACGGATACATCGTGATCCAGCGTCTGCTTACAGCCAATCTTGTCATACAGAGCCAGCATGGCAAATTCGTCAAATACATACTCATTTTCCAGAGCATATGCTTTTCCAAAGTTCACAAGCTCATCGTTCGAGAAGATGGGAACATCCACCATATAGTCAAATTTTGACGCAAAATTCTTATTTTTCCGAAAAATCTTCTGAATCTCATCGGAAGTGCCTTCCAGAATAATCAGAAGTCCGCCGGTATCCCCTTCCATGGCAAGACTTAATGCCATCAGGGTTGCCTCTGCCAGTCCGCCCGCACTCTCGATGATCAGAGCTCCGCCTTTCAATTTTCCAAGCACCTCATGTGCATCCTTGGAATTCAGCTTACTTCCGCTGATCTTCGCCAGCTTTCTGCCCTCGATCCGACCGTCTTTCTGAAGTGCACGCACAATATCAATAGCAAGCGTCGTCTTTCCGTTTCCATGAGGTCCAGTGATGACCAGATTCCCTCTGGAAGAATTGCTGTGGCTTGACGGTTCTGCCCCTTTTAAAAGACCTGACAACTGCTTGCTCATTCCTTTTACCGTTGCGAAATAGGTAAACAGACGTGCCTGCTCTCTGGTCAGATAACCAGACTTCACTGCTGTCTCCGTTACCTGCACTGCGAGGGAACGCTCCAGATCACGAATCGTGTTTTTAGAACCGGACAGTATCTGCTCTTTCTGCGACAGCTTCACCTCTTCCGGCTGCTTATCCCCGATCTCCTCTACGATCATCTCACCAGCTTCATCATCTTCCTCGATATTCTGGGGAAGATCGTCCTCCGTCACAATCGGTGTGATCGCCTGTTTTTCCTCTTCGATCTCATTGAGGATTTTGCGCACATCCTCCGGAATTTCTTCAGATTCTCCGGAAATCAGCTTCAAAAGCTCTGCCGTCTCCTGCATGGCTTTCGCCTTACGGGCTTCTTCTTTCTCCGCGTTAGCTTTCAGCATGGCTTCCGTCTTTGCTCGCTTACTGTCCCACTCTGCCAGTACATCCGGAATCGTCAGCTGTTCTGTCAGGTGCTCTTCCAGCGGATTCTTCTCTTCCGGTTTCTCAATCTCCGGAATGTCCTCTGGCTCCTCTATCTCCGGAATGTCCAGATCAAGGCTCTCCAGTTCGATATCCTCCGGCTCTTTCTCCGGCTCCTCCTCTGGTTCCTCCATCTCCGGGACATCCAGATCAAGGCTTTCCAGTTCGATATCATCTGATTCTTCTGTCTTCACTTCTTCCATGGGTTCTTCTTCCTTCACTTCTTCCATGGGTTCTTCTTCCTTCACTTCATCATCAGATGGCAGCTCTGGAATGTCAATACCATCATCACCATCCAGCAAAATCTCATCAAGATTTGCCGCCAGCTCTGCCTGCAGATTTACCGTGCTGAATTTGTCATCGTGGAATGCGACTTCTGTCTTCTTATAATCATGCGGCTCTTCTTCCGGCTGCATGGCCTTGTCATATTTCTCCTGCTGAGCGGCGGTAAGCGGGGCATACTGCATCTTCAGTTCCATGGCTTTGGTCACATATTCGCCCTCACTGAACCACAGAATCAGTTCATCACACTCACGGACACATTCTTCTGTCATTCCTGCTTCCGCATAGAGAGAAGCCAGCTCATAGGCCCATCGCTCCTGATACTCATGGGTTTTATACTCCTGCAGAGTCTGGATCTGGTCTTCCAGTGATGATCCTCTTTCCCGATATATCTGATATTTCAAAATGTATCTGCTCTGATCGTGAGGTGCCGCCTTTACAAATTCACGGTACAGATTAATTGCCTCTTTGAATTCATGCATCTTTGTGGCAATTTCTGTCATCTTGTAGAGCAGCATCCGTCCTACAGGCGCCCTGTCATATGCAATATTCAGGATCTCCATGCAGTCCTCATACCGTTCCATCGCCTCATATACTTCGCTGACCACATACAGCATATCCAGACTGCGCACTCTGCGCCAGTCAATAGTGTCAGCAATCTTGGCAGCCGTCTCATAGTCTTTTTTGCCTGCCAGCTTTTCTATCTGTTCCGCCTTCAGGCGATACTCATACTTATCCAATGTTGGACGCCCTCTTTTCCTATACTTCTACCACTCTGGAACAAGCTACAGCCAGACAGCCATCTCCAATATGGCATGCTACGCTCAATGACAGCTCATCTACTCTCTGAACCTGATATCCTGGGAATTCTGCTTCTAATTCTTTTACAAATTCCAGCGCGGCTTCTTTATTATTCGTATGAGCAACATCAAGCCGCATCTCTTGTCCTGCAAAACGATTTTCCAGGTCACTGCGAATGGCATCAATCATAGTACGCTTTGCCGCATTCATAGTACGTACTTTTGCAAAAGCATCCAGCTTTTCACCATGAATCTGAAGTACCGGTTTTAATCTGAGCATCGTGCCAAGGGCTGCAGCTGCTGGTGTGATTCTGCCGCCTTTTTTCAGATATTTTAAGGTTGTTACCGTAACATAAATACTGGACTGCAGTGCTTCTTTTTCCAGTACTTCCTTTACCTCAGCAGCCGTCTTTCCTGCTGCAATTAATTTCTGTGCATCTGCTATAGAAGCAATCTGGGTAATGGAAACACGCTGGTTATTAACCACCTGTACTTTTCCATCATAATCATCTGCCAGCATCATGGCTGTCTGGCAGCTTCCGCTTAAACCACTGGACATGGGAATATGCACAATCTCATCATACTCTTTCAAAACCTTCTCCCACAGTTTCATGACTAAATCCGGAGATGGCTGAGAGGTAGCTACATCAGCATCTTCTTTTAAAAACTCATAGAACTGCTCTGGAAGGAGATCCACTCCGTCCAGATATTCCTTTCCGTTAATCAAAAACGGCATCGGGAGGACAAAAATTCCCATCTCCTTTGCTTCTTTCTGGCTGATTCCACTGTTGCTGTCGGTTACAATTGCTATTTTACTCATACGATTATTATCCTCTTCTATAATTTTTCCCAGCAAAAATAACAATGATAATGCTGGCGGCTTCCTGCCGGAACGAAATTTTCCGCTCCGCAGTAGGCACATTTGATCCGCTCCATTCCGGAAGGGGTTCCCGGCTCGTAATCACCCCGACGTCCGATTCTGTCCGGCTTACCTTTCGAATAAGCAGCTTCATAGTGACAATTGTCTCTGGCTGCCTGTCGCTCCATCTTTCTCTCCTTTTGGCGCGGCTGATTGGGTTTTGCGGTAGGTTTTAATTTTTCGACCATGGGACGAACCGGCTTATTCGGCGTCGGTGTTCTTCTCTCCGGCACTCTTTCTTCCGGCTTATTCTGCCCCTTTGAGAGCCTGTTTTTCTTTCCTATATTAGAAAGAATAAAGAATATCACAACGATAATGGCTATTTCCATACAATTTCCTCCTGGCTCTCTGAGCATAAAAACCCATACTTTGATCTATTATAACAAAAGCCATTCCAGAAAACAAGAATGGCAGAAGCCTTTTTGCTGGTTTCTGCCATTCTACTTCTTTCAATATTTATTTTTTCATTTTGGAATCAAACACCAGACTTGCAAAATAACCAAATACCAGCGCCGCACAGGTGCCGGCGGAACCAGCGGAAAATCCGCCCTTGAAGATTCCCAGAAGTCCTTCTTCCATGACCGCTTCTTTAACCCCTTTCCACAGCACGTTTCCAAATCCAAGCAAAGGTACACTGGCTCCTGCTCCGGCATATTTTTGAAATGGCTCGTATATCCCGACTGCCCCAAGCACAGCGCCTGTACATACCAAAAGTACCATAATACGCCCCGGCATAAGTTTTGTCTTTTCCATCAGAATCTGCGTCAGGGCACAGATCAGTCCGCCTACCCAGAATGCATTGATATAATCCATGAAAAACCACTCCTTTTTGACAGTATGCGAGACTTTTAAAAAAAATATGCAATTTTTTTAAAATAATGCTTGCATTTTTATTTCGCCTGTGGTAAAGTAAGCAAGTCGACGAAATGCGGCAACAAAATGGTGGATTGGTCAAGCGGTTAAGACGCCGCCCTCTCACGGCGGAAACAGGGGT
>ERZ809296.3463-NODE-3463-length-13303-cov-6.493433_pt1 | contig 13303 bp, 12 predicted proteins | sample MGYA00520511_ERZ809296 | MGnify/ENA primary metagenome ERZ809296 (study PRJEB31576, sample SAMEA3212662) | Homo sapiens | biome: human-gut; feature: human gut; material: fecal | place: Sweden | collected 2012 ... | reverse complement strand
CGGCCCAGGCATTGATGGTCTGCCGGAACGCGGCAAGATTCTCTTCCTCTATCTCAACGCCCGCCGCGGCGGCGTGGCCGCCGAACCGCGTCAGATACTGTGCGCAGTCGGCGAGCGCACTGTGCAGGTCGAACGGGTCCGGTGCGCGCCCGCTGCCGCGGCCCTCGCCCTCGTGCATCGAGATGACGATGACCGGGCGGCTGAACCGCTCCATGAGCCGCGCCGCCACGATGCCGATGACGCCGGGATGCCAATCCTCGCCGCTGACGACGAGCACGCGGTCCCGGGTGCGGGCGGGGTCGGCCTCCAACGCCTGCAAAGCAGCGGCAAAGACCTGCTGTTCGGTCTGCTGACGCTCGGTGTTGATCTCGGCCAGGCGTTCAGCTATGCCGGTGGCCTGATCCTCGTCGCCGCAGAGCAGCAGCTTGAGCGCTACCGCGGCGTTGTCCATGCGGCCCGCAGCGTTCAGGCGCGGGGCCAAACTGTAGCTGACCGTGTCCGCCGTGACGGGCTTGCCGCCGCAGCCGGCGCTCTCCAAAAGCGCGTGCAGGCCGGGGCGCATCGTGTCCTGCAAAAGGGACAGACCCTCGCGGACAATCGTGCGGTTCTCCCCCACCAGCGGCATGACGTCGGCCACCGTGCCCAGCGCCGCCAGCTCGCCGTACATTTCCAACAGCTCGGCGGGGTCGCAGCCCTCGAGCGCGGCACAGAGCTTGAACGCCACGCCCGCGCCGCACAGGTCCTTGAACGGGCTTTCGTCGTCGGGGCGCTTGGGGTCGACAACGGCGATGGCGTCTGGCAGTGTGTCGCCCGGCAGGTGGTGATCCGTGATGATGAGGTCAAGGCCCAGTTCCTTTGCGCAGGCGGCCTCCTCGACGGCGGAAATGCCGTTGTCTACCGTCACGACGAGCTTGAAGCCCTTGGACGCCAGTGATTCCAGCGCCGCGCGTGTCAGACCGTAGCCGGAGCCGCGGGTAGGCAGCTTGCAGCGGACGTGTGCGCCCTGGCTGGTGAGACATTCGTACAAAATGGCCGTGGCCGAGATGCCATCGACGTCATAGTCACCGTAGATGACCATGAGCTCCTCATTTTCGATGGCCTCCTGGATACGGACGACAGCCTTGTCCATATCGGTGAGCAGGAACGGGTCGCTCAGCGGTTCGCCCTGGCCCAGCAGGGCCTGCGCAGCGGCGGGGTCCGTGCAGCCGCGGGCGGCCAGCACCCGGCGCAGCAGTACGCCGCACCCGGCCCCGGCCAGCGAGGTTTCCGCCGCGGGGTCCGCCTTTTTCAGTTGCCACGCAGGGTAATTCATACAGTTTAGCTCCTTGTGTTAAAATCAGCTTCAAAATCGTGGGTCAGGCCATCCTGCCGCAGCATAGCCTCCAGCGTGTCGATCTCAGTGGAAACGTCCATGCTGACGTCCTGCAGAAGGGTGTCGTACAGCTTTTCATACGCTTGGTTCAGCGTGTGCAGGATGCCGGTGATGTCGCGGCGGATCTCCGCCGCGTTCGCGCTGTCCGTATCGCCCAGGCCCTGCGCCGTGTCCAGCAGCTTGCGGGTCGTTGGCAGGTAATACTCGCGGAAGCGGCGCACGCGGTTCAGCTGCTCCGGGTGGTTGTGGACAAAGCCCATGATCGACGCGCAGGTTTTCTGCATTGCGGCAAGCTCTTCGTCCGCATCGGTGCCCAGCTTGCCGCGGCAGACTTTTAAGTAGTTCAAAAAGTCCATGCCCTCGCGGCGGAACTGTTCGGCATCGGTCAGGGGTTCGGCAGGCTCGGCCTGCGGCGCTGCGGCAGGCTTTGCCGCCGTCGGCATGAGCGAATCGTCCAGGTAAAGTGTGCTGTAATCGTCGGAAATGGCGGCATTGGGAAGATCCCCGTTCGCCACAGCCTTTGCAACGGTTTCATAGGCCTTTTCCTGCTTGATCTGCGCCTTGCGGGCCAGCGACGGCAGGTCGCAGGTCCAGTCATTGGCGGCGCGCAGCAGTCTGCGCAGGCGGCTGAAATAGGCCAGCTTTTTCATGCCCACGATGGCCATAAAGAGGAAGACGAGCGTTGGGGGGGAAAACACGGCCGTCAAAATCGGCAGGGCTATAAAATCCTGTTGGGAAAGCCCCAGCGGCCCTGCGCCGACTGCCGTCAGGATGCCCAGCACAAGCGCCGCGATGCCGAAGCAGCCTGTAAAGGTCCAGCCAACCGCCGTCAGCGCAACGCCGACAGACTGGCCGCCGTTTTTCCACTTGCGCTCCAGACGGCGCTTCCATGCGGCGAAGCTGTCGGGCTGCGGCCTGCTCATGGCGTCGCCCGCCTGTGCAAGGGCGTCTGCAATGCTGCCCAGCACCGACGAGCCGAGCTTGCTGCCCGCCTCAACGGCGCTGTCCAGCATATCGCCGAAGTCATAGTGATCGTATTGATATTTGGGAGTTTTGTTGTCAGGCATTTGGTTGTCCAATCTGTTGTCACTGCATTGTAGGGGCCGGACATGTCCGGTCCTCGTCTTTCCGGTTATAGGGCGGTTTCCTGTAGGCTGCGGGCCGGGCATGCCCGGCCCCTGCGGACGCATCAGTCCGCCATCGGTCCCCAATTCTTCATCAGCTCGGCAGCGCAGCGCACACCGTCGACGGCGGCGGTCATGATGCCGCCCGCGTAGCCCGCACCCTCGCCGCAGGGGTAAAGCCCGGCCAGGCCGGTGCATTGCAGGTTTTCTTTATCGCGCAGCAGGCGCACGGGGCTGCTGGTGCGGGTCTCCAGACCCGTCAGCACGGCGTCGGGGGCGCGATAGGCCGCCAGCTTGCGGCCAAAGGCGGTCAATCCCTCGCGCAGGGCACCGCTCAAATCATCGGGCAGCAGGCTGCCGAGGTCGCAGGGCGTCACACCGCGCGGGTAGGTCGGCTGCACTGCCCCCAGCTCGAGCGCACCGCGCCCGGCCAGAAAGCTGCCGACGGTCTCCGCCGGGGCAAGATAATTCCCGCCGCCCGCGCGGTAAGCGGCCTGCTCCAGCCGACGCTGGAACGCGACGGCCTTCGCCGGGTCGTTGTCGAAGTCGCCGCCGTCCACACTGACGACCACCGCCGCGTTGGCGTTGCGGCCATCGCGGGCGTGCAGGCTCATGCCGTTGGTGACAACGCCGCCCGCCTCGCTGGCGGCGGCGCAGACCGTGCCGCCCGGGCACATGCAGAAGGTGTAAACGCACCGCCCGCCGGAGACGTGCTGGCTCAGCTGGTACTCCCCCTTCGGCAGCGCCGGGTGACCCGCCGCGCCGTGGTAGAGGCTTTTGTCGATCTCGGTCTGCAGGTGCTCGGCGCGGAAGCCGACGGAGAACGGCTTGCATTCCAGCGGCAGACCCAGGCCGTGCAGCATGGCAAACGTATCCCGTGCGCTGTGCCCGACGGCTAAGATCATCTGCTCGCAGGGCACGGGGCCCGCCGTCGTTTCGATGCCGATCAGCGCACCGTTCCGGGTGTGCAGGCCGGTCAGCGCCGTGTTGAACCGCACCTCGCCGCCCAGAGCCTCGATCTCGCCGCGGATGCTGCGGATGACGCCGCGCAGCAGGTCGGTGCCGACGTGGGGCTTCTGCCGCCACGCAATGTCGGCGGGCGCGCCGTGGTCAAGGAACGCCCCTGTCACGAACGCGCACAGCGGGTCACCGACGCGGGTCGTCAGCTTGCCGTCCGAGAAGGTGCCCGCGCCGCCCTCACCAAACTGAATGTTGGCGTTGGGGTCCAGTGTGCCGGTTTTCTCAAAATGCTCGACGGCCCGAATCCGTTCGTCCAGCGCGGGGCCGCGCTCGAGCACCAGCGGGCGGTAGCCTCTGCGGGCCAGCAGCAGCGCCGCGAACAGGCCCGCCGGGCCAAGACCGACGACCACCGGGCGATGGGTCAGCGGCGTTTTCCCCGTTGTAAAGTCGAATTTCGGCGGCTGTGTATAACAGACACAGGGCGAGGCCCCGGCCAATGCCGATTCCTCACCCTCGTCCTTGAGTGTGACTGCGATGGTGTAGACAAGCACCGGCGTACCGTGCCGGGCGTCCACGCTGAGTTTTGCCACACCGCAGTGCGCCGCCCGGCGGGCGGGCACGCGGAGAATGGCCAGTGCCTTCGCCGCTGCCTCGGCGTCCGGGTCGGGGCAGGTCAGCGGCAGGCGGATGTTGCGGACTAAAAGCATAGATAAGGTTCCTTAAACGATGGTATTTTGTATGCGCCATGTAGGGGCCGGGCATGCCCGGCCCTCGGCTTTCCCGTTATAGCGCGGTTTCCCGTAGGCTGCGGGCCGGGCATGCCCGGCCCCTACTGCGCCGCGTTACTTCGACGTGACCTCGCACTGGACCGTATAGCTGCCGGTGGCAAAAATACGGCTGGACGACGGGATCTGGATGCTGACGGCAATCGTCTGCTGGCCGACGGTCAGGTTCAGGCTCTGGCAGTCGATCTGCGCGACGATGCTGTCGGCGGACAACTTCTCGATTTCATCCGCCGGGCCGTAGAGCGTCACACCGCTGACGATGCTGGACAAGATCTGCAGCTCGTAGTTGCTGGGCACGTTGATGGCGCGGATGTTCGAGACGTTCAGCTTTGTCGAGGTCATCTCCGACGTGTCAAAGTCCAGCGTGACGTTCGTGACGCCGTCCAGCGAGACGATGCCCGCGGGCAGCTCGATAAGGCGCTGGTAGTCGCGGCCCGGCTCAAACTCACGGGCCAGGTCAAAGTCCGTCACGGTCAGGGCCTCCAAGGCGCTGATCGTGCGGGCGGGACCGGCCACGCACAGAGTCTGCTGGCTCAGCGAATAGTGCAGGCTCTCGACGTCGAAGCCGTTCGGCGCGCCGATGAAGTCCACCTCCAGCGGCAGCTCCCGCACCTGATAGACCGTCAGCGTAACGTTGGCGGAGTCGCTCTCCATCGAGATATACTGCGGCGTGAAGGCGTTGCCCTCCTCGTCGCGCAGCTCCAGCGTAGCAGGCACCGTCGTGGTGTCGGCCAGCTCGCCGTCCATTTGGACCGGGGCGACGATGCTGGACACCTGATCCAGCTCGCTCGTCGGGCCGCGCAGCGTGATCTCGGCGGGCACGGCAGTGGTCTTGTTCAGCATATAGCCGCTGGAGATCGTCACCGCGGAGGCGTCCACCGTGACGGGAACGGTCTTTTCGCTGACCTCGTCAAAGACGACGTCGATGGTGCTTGGGCTTTCCACCGTACACTCAATGTCGCCGGGAAAGTCTGTTGTGTTCGTCACACGGGCCTGCAGGCGCAACGTGACCTTGCCCGCGCCGCTGACACCGGCGTAGCTTGGGTAGACCATGATGTCGGCGCTGCGGATGTTGCCGATGATCGTGCTGTTGCCCTCGACTTTTACGGTCACGCCCTCAATGTCGGGCTTTTCCACAATGTCCAGACCTTGGGCCGTGTAGGTAGACGCGCCGCTCGTGTAGTTGATCGGCACGCCGGTCACCGTCGTGGAGCCCTGGGGGTCGATGTAGACCGTAACGATGATCCACATGGCAAAGCCCATGATGATTGCCAGAACGGCGGAAAACACCGGGTTATTCCAGATCGTGCGCGGGCCCTTGGGCGCGGCGCCGTTCAGCCCCGGCGCGAGAGGGTTATTCGGGTTTGCCATGGTTCAGTGCGCCTCCCTTGCGCATCAGCTTTTGCAGCGGCGAGATATCGGCCTCCTCGTCCTCGGCGGGGGGAACGATCTCCTCCTGCAGAAGGTTGAAGAGGTTCTGGCGGTCCAGGCGGCGGATGAGCACGCCGTTCTTCGCCATCGAGATGATGCCGGTCTCCTCGCTGACGATGACGACGATGGCGTCGGAGTTCTCGCTCATGCCGAGGCCCGCGCGGTGGCGGGTACCCATGTCCTTGCCCATCTCGAGGTTGTTGGACAGCGGCAGCACGCAGCCCGCCGCCACAATGACGCCGTCGCGGATGACGACAGCGCCGTCGTGCAGGGGCGTGCCTTCATAGAAGATCGTGCCGAGCATTTCGGGGATGACATCGGCGTGCATCGGCGTACCGGTGCGGATGATCTCATCCAGATTATTGTTGCGTTCCAGCACCATCAGCGCGCCGGTGCGCGTGTCGGACAGCTGCTCCGCCGCGTCGCAGATGGCCACAACGGCGCTCTGCCACGCGCCGCGCAGCGACGGGTCACTGCGGCGGTTCCCGACCAGAAGGTTGGCCCACATTGTGGACTGACCCATGCGCTCGAGCGTGCGGCGCAGCTCCGGCTGGAAGATGACGACGGCGGCCATAAAGCCGATGGTGATGACGTTGTTGAGCACCCAGGTGACGGTTTTCAGGTTGAGCATGACGGCCAGACCGTAGAAAACCAGAATCAGGATGATGCCCTTGACCAGCTGGCCCGCGCGGGATTTGCGCGCGAATTGCAGCAGCTGGTAAAAGACAAAGGAGATAATAAGGATGTCCAGCGTATCGGACAGCGGGTCAAATGTACGCAGGCTGCTTAAAACGGCATTGAACATCTGGTTGGGCAGCATGGGCACCGCAGCCCCCTTTCTGGGTCAAAATAGGCATTAGAACAGGTGTAGAGGCCGGGCATGTCCCGCCCCTGCCGGGAGGCTGACAAAATCACTCGATCAGCGCCACCGCATGGGCGGCAATGCCGAGGCCCTCGCCGGTGAAACCGAGGTGCTCCTCAGTCGTGGCCTTGACGCTGACGGCGTCCACGGGCAGACCGAAGGCGTCGGCAATGTTCCGGCGCATGGCCGGGATATGCGGGGCCAGCTTCGGGCGCTGGCAGAGGATCGTGGCGTCGATGTTGCCGACCTTATAACCGTGCTCGGCGATGATGCGGGCGACCTCGCGGGTCAGGGCCAGCGAGTCCGCGCCCTTGTAGGCGGGGTCGTTATCCGGGAAGTGCTGGCCGATGTCGCCCAGCGCCGCCGCGCCCAGCACAGCGTCCATTACGGCGTGCAGCAGCACATCCGCGTCGGAGTGGCCGAGCAGGCCCTTCTCATACGGGATCTCCACGCCGCCCATAATGAGCTTGCGATCCTCCACTAAGCGGTGAACGTCGTATCCGTGACCAATGCGCATGGTTTTCTCCTTTTGCAGATCTTCTTTTGTAGTGATTTTATAGTTGGCGTAATCGCCCTCGGTCAGCCTGACGGGCAGACCGGCCAGCTCAAACAGGCTGCAATCATCGGTGACAAGGCTGGCTTTTTCCCCCGTGACGGCGGCAAGCGCCTGGGTGTAGAGTGCGCGGCGGAAGCACTGCGGCGTCTGCACGGCGTAGAGCGTGGCGCGGTCCGGCGTGTCCAGCACGCGGCCCGACGGGTCTGCGACCTTCACCGTATCCTTGACGGGCACTGCGGGCGCGGCTGCGCCGGTCTCGGCGGCAGCGGTCAGTGCGGCGGTGATGACGCTCTCGCTGACAAAGGGGCGGGCGGCGTCGTGGATGGCAACAAGCTCGCCCGTCGCCGCGGCCAGACCGTTGCGCACACTGTCGGCGCGGGTCGCACCGCCCTGTACGACGGCGCAGGGCTTGAGACAGGCGGCGGCGATGGCCTCGCAGGCGGCGCGGTTGCCGCCGCAGACCAGCACAAGCTGGGTAATTGCCGGGTGCGCAGCCAGTGCGGCACAGCTTGTCTCCAGCACGGTGCGGCCATCCGGCAGACGGTAGCTCAATTTATCAAAACCCATACGGCGGGATGCCCCTGCCGCCACCACAATGGCGGTCACGGCGGGAAGATTCGGTTGTGCCATGGGCACACTGCCCCCTTTACCTATTTATAATAAACATTATACAGGGTTATGCCAAGAAAATCCACTAAAATCAGGATGATTTTTTTGTGAGAATAAAAAAATATCGCATTCTCCGTAGGGGCCGGGCACACCCGGCCCGCAGCCCTGCGGAAAACACGATTTTGCGGAAAGGCCGTGGGCGGGACATCTCCCACCCCTACCGTGCGGCAGGATCTTCCGTCACCGGCAGCACCAGCACCGCCTTTGCCCCGCGCGGTGCGTTCCGGGCAAAGGCCGCCGTGCCGCCGTGGGCGCGGATGATCTGCTCGACGACGTGCAGACCCAGAATGTGGGGCGTATTCTCCCCCGCTTCACCGGTCTGCAGGGCGTGCAGCACGGCGGGCGGGTAACCCGCGCCGTCGTCGGCTATCGTGATCCTCAGTGTTTTTCCTGTGCGCACCGCGGAAAGCTGCACCTGCACGGGGCCGGGGTTGTGGCAGGCCGCATTGTGCAGCAGGTTTTCCACTGCGCGGGCCAGCAGCGCGGCGTCCGCGTCCAGAATCGCCTTGTCGGCATCGGGTGCAATTTCCAACGCCACCGTGCAGCGGGCCGCCAGCGGGCTGTCACAGAACTCAGCGGCCAGCCTGCGCAGCAGCGGTCCGGCCTGGGTCGGCCGGCAGCGCAGCGGCTGCGCGCCGTATTGCAGCTTGCTGGTCAGGTTCAGATTCTCGATCAAAGCGCGCAGCTTCTCGCTCTGGGTGCGGATGCCGCACGCTTTCTGCCGCGCCGCGGCGGGCAGGGCGGTGTCCTGCTCGAGCTGCTCGGCCCAGCCCAGAATCAGCGCCAGCGGTGTGCGCACATCATGGCTGACCCCCGCGATCCAGCTTGTGCGGGCATCGTCCCGCCGGGCGATGATCTCATTGCGGCGGCGCAGCTGCTCACTCGTGCGGTTGACCGTGTCGGCCAGCTCCCCCGCAAAGCCGTCTGTCGGCAGCCGGATCGTACCGCCATCGGCTACGGTTTCCAGCCCTGCGGCAATCGTCTGCAAGCGCCGCGCACCGCGCCAGCTGAACAGCAGACAGCATGCAGCTGCCACACCCAGCAGCAGCGCCAGCGCGGGCAGCATACCCGCTGCCATGGCGTTCATAAGCTGCTCATTGTTGTAAATATTGTACTTCCAGACCGAACCGCGCGGCAGGGCGGCCACAAACAGGCCGTAGTCTGCCGTCCAGCAGAACACCGGCCAGTCGTCAAGATACCACCGCGAGAACGAGGCGATTTCCGACGCTGTGTAGTGTTTATTCAAGTTCTGCGGCAGGTCATGCTGCCAGATCACACTGCCGTCGTCGTCCAGCGCCATCGCCCAGGCGTAGCCCTGCAGCCAGTCCGCGGGCGTGCGGGCGGGGTCCAGCTGCAAGCCGTCGGCTGTAGGGATCAGGGCCTCTGCCAGCGTACCGATGCGGACGCGGCTGTCCGCGGCCTCGCCGTAGTGCAGCCCCAGATAGACCACCGCCCCCAGCAGCAGACCCACCACCAGCAGCACCACCGCCGCCGTGGCCAGCACATAGCGCCCGATCATTCGTGTAAAGGTTTTCAACTTCACACCTCCCCAGTCAGCCGGTAGCCGATGCACCGCACCGTGAGAAGCCACTGCGGATGCCCGGGGTCAGGCTCGATTTTCTCCCGCAGATGGCGGATATGCACGTTCAGGCTGTTCTCGTACCCGTAATAGTCCGCGCCCCAGACGGCCTCGCAAACGGCATCATAGGTTACGATGTGCCCGCGGTCATCGGCCAGCCTTTGCAGCAGGGCGCGCTCGGTGGCGGTCAGGGCCAGCGTTGTGCCGTCAGCGCGGCGGACGGCGGCGTCCTGCAAATTGACCGTGCAGTCCCCCAGCGTCAGCACCCGGCTGCGGCGCAGCTCGGTGCGGTAGGCGCGCCGCAAAAGGTGCTGCACGCGCAAAAGCAGCTCCTGCATCAGGAACGGCTTGGTCAGATAGTCGTCCGCGCCAAGCCCCAGCCCGAACAGCCTGTCCGCGTCGGCGTCCCGCGCCGAGAGAAACAGCGCCGGGACGTCCGTTTCTGTCCGCAGGGTGCGGAACAACCCGAAGCCGTCGCCGTCCGGCAGGTTGATGTCCAGAATCATCAGGTCCGGGCGGTGCGCGGCGAAGGCCGCCCGTGCCGCGGCGCAGTCTGCGGCAGTGCATACGCTTTTGTAGCCTGCCGTGCGCAGGTTGTCCGTGACTAGGGTAAGCAGGTCTGGGTTGTCATCGACCAGGAGGATGGCGGCGTCGTAGATGGTGGTCATAGGTTTTCCCCTTTTTTGAGCTTGTAGGGGCCGCCCATATACGGCCCCTGCTTATCATACTACGATTCACCCCCGCCCACCATGGCACGACCCCAAAATTAAGGCAAAATTAAGCTGCTCTTACAGTTCGTTTAATGCGCAGGGTGTAACATAGGGCCATACCGAAAGCAAAGGAGTGTGCATTATGCAAACCGTAATCGAGACAAAGGCCCTGTGCAAGCAGTACGGGCCGCATACAGCCGTGGACCATGTGGAGCTGCACGTACCGCAGGGGTGCGTGTACGGATTCATCGGGCCGAACGGCGCGGGCAAATCCACCACCATGAAGATGCTACTGGGGCTCATCCACCCCACGGCGGGCCGGGTGCGCCTGCTCGGGCAGGAGCTGACCGAGAAAAGCCGCCTGCCGCTGCTGCGCCAGACCGGCAGCCTGATTGAGTCCCCGCCGGGTATCTGCATCTGACCGCACAGGAGAATCTGGAGATCGTGGCCGACTTAAAGGGTGTGCCCCATAAGGACATCGGCCGCGTGCTGGACATTGTGCATCTGACGCAGGACCGCAACCGCAGGGTCGGGCAGTATTCGCTCGGCATGAAGCAGCGGCTCGGCATTGCCATGGCGCTGCTGGGCAGCCCGAAGCTGCTGATCCTGGATGAGCCGACGAACGGTCTGGACCCCGCGGGCATTCAGGAGATGCGCGCGCTCATCCGGAACATGCCCGCCGCCACGGGCGCGACGGTGCTGATCTCGAGCCATCTTTTGGGCGAGATGGAGCAGATGGTCGAGCAGGTCGGCATCATCGACCACGGCCATATACTGTTTGAGGGACCGCTGACCGAATTGCAGCGCCACAGCCGCGGCAATGTCACGCTGCGGCTGCTGGACCCGGCCAAGGCCGCGCCGATCCTGCGTGCCAACGGCCTGACCGCGCACAGCGACAGCTGCGTTGTGACGCTGCCGCCCCTGCGGGACTCCCTGCTGGCCGACCTCGTGCAAAAACTGGCTGCCTGCGGCGCGGGCGTTGTGGAACTGACGCCCCACACCAAGACGCTGGAGGAGATTTTCCTGAGCCTGACGAGCGAGGAGGCGGACTGAGATGGGCAAAGCACTGCATGCGGAGCTGCAAAAGGCCCGCCGCCGCCACGATTTGCTAATCTGCCTGGCCGTGCCGGTGGTCGTGTATCTCTGGGCCGGGGCGCAGGCCCCCACCGGCGCGGACGAGCTGGCCAACGCCTACAGCGCGCTTTTGTACGCGCTGCCCCTTCTGAACGCCATTTTAATGCCCATTGTGATGGCACTGATCGCCAGCCGCCTGTGGGACATGGAGGTCAAGGGCAGCACCACAAAACTGCTGTACACGCTGCAAAGCCGCCGCAGTCTGTTTGCGGGCAAGGCGCTGCTTGGCACGGGCGAGGTCCTGCTGATGGTCACGCTGGAAATGGCCGTATCCATCCTGCTGGGGCGGGTGCAGGGCTATACCGAGGCGCTCCCCGCCGGGCCGTTTGTGTACACGGGCATTTGCACGCTGGCTGTCGATGTCATGCTGTTTTTCTCGGAGCTTCTGCTGATGTTGATTTTTGACAACCCGCTGCCTACGCTTTGTGTCGGCATTGTGGGGGCACTGATCGGGCTGTTTTCGGCGTTCATGCCGCCCCTTGTCAGTTATTTTGTGCCGTGGGGCTACTTTGTCCCGCTGTCCTGCTATGAGATTGCCCTCTGGGACCGGGCCACCCGCACTGTGACCTACGGCCTGCGGCCCTACAGCTGGGGACTGCTGGCGTTTACCGTGGTACTGGCAGCGGCTTTGTTCGCCGCCGCCTGGCGCATGATGCGCGATAAGGAGGTATAACGAATGCTGAAGCGTTGTATAATTGCCGAGAACCGCAAGCTGCATGCGTCGCCCATCTGGGTGATCTTCTTTGTGCTGCCGTTGATTTCCGCCGGGTACGGGACATTCAACTATCTGCAAAATCTGGAAATCCTGACCGAGCGGTGGTATAGCCTGTGGACGCAGCACACGCTGTTTTATTCGATGCTGTTCTTTCCCGCGATGGTGTCGGCGTATGCGGCCTACCTTTGGCGGCTTGAGCACCTTGGCCACAACTGGAACCTGATCATGGCAGCACCCGTGCGGCCCTTTGCGCTGTTTGCGGCAAAGCTCCTTGTTGTTGTAAAGCTGATGTGCTTTACGCAATGTTTTGTCTTTGTGCTGTACGTGGCGTGCGGGCGGCTGTTTGCCGGGTTCAGCGATTGGCCGCCGATGAGCATCGTTTTCTATCTGGTGCGCGGCATTTTCGGCGGTCTGGCTGTGGCGGCGGTGCAGCTTTTGCTGGCCATGCTGATCCGCAGCTTTGCGGTGCCGATTTTCTTAGGGCTGGTCGGCGGCATTGCGGGAATGCTGATCGGCAACAAGGGCTATGCCCTGCTGTGGCCCTACTGCCTGATGCAGCAGGGCATGAACGCCAACCGCAGCACCGACGTGCTGGCCGGGAATGTGCTGCCGTTTTTGCTGGCGTGTGCGGGCTGGCTGGCGGTGGTGCTTTTGACCGCAAAAGTGCTGCTGGAAAAAATGGATGTGAAAGCGTAATGTTTTACCGCGCAGCAGGGGCCGCATATAGGCGGCCCGGCGGTATATGGCGGGTGGGCATTTGCGGGAGAGCACCGGGCCGGTCATGCCCGGCCTCTACCGCCTCGCCCTATATTTCTGCTTGCGAAACGCCCTGCCCTGCTGTATAATAAAAGCATCAACAAACAGGAGGGCACGCCATGACTGCCAATGCTGCCGATTTTGCCGGGTCCGGGTGCGGGCGCCGTTATGAGAAAGAGCTGGAGACCCATTTTCGCGATTGTCTGCTGTTTTATCTGGATGGCCGCATCCGCTTTGAGCGCTACTGCTACGGCGAGGCCGCCTGTCTGGTGTTCAGCGTCTGGGCCCACGGCTTTGACGCTGACGGGAACATTTTATGGGACCGTGAACCGGAGTTTGAGAGCCAGAAAACCGCCATTCCCCGCGTGCTGACCGACATTCAGGAGGACGGGAACGCCCTGCAGTTTGACGGTGCCTTCAAGCGCTACGTCAAGACCGAGGAATTCGACGAGGACAAGCCCAACGGATACGGGAAGTTTAAGGTGTTCTGGCTGAAAAGGAAAAAGTAAAAAAAGCTCCTGCAGTGTGAATGAAACGCTGCAGGAGCTTTTTTGTGTTTACAGCACCCCTAAACAGCAGAACATTTCTCATAGTTATAACGAAAAATTCCGATAAAAGGCCAGCGGCGGCTTTCGCAAAGAAAGCCGCCG
>ERZ809296.3459-NODE-3459-length-13318-cov-5.155319_pt1 | contig 13318 bp, 7 predicted proteins | sample MGYA00520511_ERZ809296 | MGnify/ENA primary metagenome ERZ809296 (study PRJEB31576, sample SAMEA3212662) | Homo sapiens | biome: human-gut; feature: human gut; material: fecal | place: Sweden | collected 2012 ... | reverse complement strand
CTTGTAGCCTTCCGGCAGCTTCGGATCCCAGAAGATGGTGATGTTCGGCTCAGGGCCAGGTCCGAGGTGCTCAAGGGTCAGGGTGTTGAGCAGACGGAAGGAGGTCTTGGTGACCATCGGACGGCCATCGTCGCCGAAGCCGGCGTCGGACCAAGTCGCCCAGTACGGGTCGCCGGAGAAGATGTTGTCGTAGTCCTTGGTGCGCAGGAAGCGGACGATGCGCAGCTTCATGACGATGTTGTCGATGAGCTCCTGGGCGTCAGTCTCGGTAATCTTGCCGGCCTCGAGGTCGCGCTCGATGAAACAGTCGAGGAAGGCGGAATTACGGCCGAAGGACATGGCAGCACCGTCCTGAGACTTGATGGAGGCCAGGTAGCCCATGTAGGTCCACTGCACGGCTTCCTGAGCGGTCTGAGCCGGGCGGGACAGATCCAGACCGTACTCGTTGCCGAGGTTGATGAGCTGCTTCAGAGCCTTGATCTGCTCGTCGTGCTCCTCGCGGAAGCGGATCCAGTGCTCGATCTCCGGCTCGGTGAAGTCGTTGCGGTACGGGATGGAGTCCTTGTCGCGCTTCTTGAATGCGATCAGCTTGTTGACACCGTACAGGGCAACACGACGGTAGTCGCCGATGATGCGGCCACGGCCGTAGGCATCCGGCAGACCGGTGAGGATCTTGTTGTGGCGGGCGACCTTGATGTTCTTGGTGTAGACGCCGAACACGCCGTCATTGTGGGTCTTGCGGTACTTGGTGAAGATCTTCTTGATCTCCGGATCCGGCTCCTTGCCGGCTTCCTTGATGGCCTGCTCGACCATACGCCAGCCGCCGTTCGGCATCATGGCGCGCTTGCAGGGCACGTCGGTCTGCAAGCCGACGACCACGTTGTCGACTTCCGGGGAGTCGATGTAGCCGGCCGGGAAGGCATCGATGCCAGCCGGGGTGTGGGTGTCCACGTCGTAGACGCGCTGCTTGCGCTCCACGGCCAGGTAGTTGTCGTCGAGGTACTTCCACAGGTGCTTGGTCTTCTCGGTGGCAGGAGCCAGGAATGTCTCGTCGCCCTCGTACGGGGTGTAGTTCTTCTGGATGAAGTCGCGGACGTCAATATCCTTCTGCCAGTTGCCCTCGGTGAAGCCGGCCCACGCCTTGGCGTCGAGCTCCTCCTGGGAGACAGCTGCATTTTCCACTGCGGTCATGTCACTCCTTAAATGGGGTTGTAGGTTTCGCATCTTCACGGAACTCTTGCTTCACTAGTGTAGTTTGCACAGTCTTGAGAAAAACTGAAATTGGGAGTGAGCTATCTCACATTCTTCTGTGAGCGCTATCATTCCAATGGTTTCTAGCGTTTGCGGGCCTTATTATGGCCCATTGGACAAGAAAAAACCGCTCATGTCTCGCTGTGAGCATGAGCGGTTTCCCAACAATCGGACAATCGCCCCGCACTCGTCCGTCCTGACGGGCGGTGCGGGGCGCAACGGGAGGTCATAGGTCAGTCGTCTTCCTGTTGCGCCGACCTCACCCCGTAGTTCTTCCAGCGCCGGTTCTCTTCCTCCCATTTGGCGTTGCGATCCACGACGATATCCCAAGCGTGTTCGGCGTCCTCCTTGGTCTTATACGGCCCCATGCGCTGTTCGATCGGTGAGACCATGCCCAACTCGGCCTGCTTCTTGACGGTGTTGAAATACCACTGCTTCTTGTTATCGTCTGTCATTGGTACCTCCTCAACGGTATTACTTGCTCCCGCTGGCGGGAGCAATATATGTTTATTCCCTGAACGCGTTGGTGACGGGCAGGCGGCGGTCGCGGCCGAACGCGAGGGCCGTGACCTTCGGTCCCAGCGGGTATTGGCGGCGCTTCCATTCGGCGCGGTCCACCAATCGCATCACGGTGTCTACGGTGACCTGGTCGAAGCCGTCGGCTAACAGGTCGGCGCGGCCGTGCGCGTGCTCGATGTATGCGGCGAGCACCTTGTCGAGCAGCGCGTATTCGGGCAGGGAGTCGGAGTCCTTCTGCCCGGGGCGCAACTCGGCCGAGGGTGCCTTCTCGATGGAGGAGACCGGAATCATCACGCCGTCCTTCAACGGGATGCCGGTGTTGCCGTCCTCGTTGCCCACGATCTTGAGACCGCCGATGCCGACGCCTGCGGCCGCGGCCTTGTTACGCCAACGGCTGATCTCCCAGACACGGGTCTTGAGCAGGTCCTTGATGGGCGCGTAGCCGCCTACCGCATCGCCGTAGATGGTCGAGTAGCCGCAGGCGAGCTCTGACTTGTTGCCGGTGGCCACGGCGAGCAGGCCGCGAGAATTGGAACTGGCCATCACGATCACACCGCGGATGCGGGCCTGCAGGTTCTCGGCGGAGACGCCATCAAGGTCAAGTTGCTGTTGGTAGGCGTTGAACAATGGCTCAATGGGCTGGACCTCGTAATGGGCGCCAATGTTGGAGGCCAAATCGGCGGCGTCGTCTTTGGAACCATCGGAGGAGTACATGGAAGGCATGGAGATGCCCCAGACGTTCTCGCCGCCGCATGCGTCGGCCGCCATGGCGGCTACCAGTGCGGAGTCGATGCCTCCTGAAAGGCCCAGCGTCACGCCGGTGAAGTGGTTCTTGGCCATGTAGTCCTTGAGGCCGAGCACGCAGGCGGTGTATACCTCTTCGTCCGGGTCGAGTTCCGGAACGATCTCAGCCCTGGCCTGATGTTCGGCGGCGGAATCGAAGTCCCAGAACGTCAGGTTTTCCATGAACATCGGGCTGCGTTCGATAAGCGTGCCGTCGGCGTCGACCACGAAGCTGCCGCCGTCGAAGACGAGGTCGTCTTGACCGCCGACCTGATTCAGGTAGATGACCGGGGCGTTAACCTCGGCGGCACGACGCTGGGCGAGCTCGAAACGGGTGTTGGTCTTGCCTTCCTCATACGGCGAGCCGTTGATGGTGAGCAGCAGGTCGATGTTCTTGGTGGCCAGGTCGGCCACCGGGCCGCCGTCCTGCCAGATGTCCTCGCAGATGGCCACGCCAATGGTGGCGCCGTCCACGTCGAGGGTCACGGAGCGGTCGCCAGCGGAGAAGATGCGGAATTCATCGAACACGCCGTAGTTGGGCAGGAAGTGCTTGTCGTAGCCAGCCCAGACCACGCCCTGGTGCAAGACCACCAGTCGGTTGCGCGGCTTGGATGTCTTGCGGTCGGTGCCCACGGTGCCGACCACCACGAACAGATCGCCGAGGCCGTCGTCGTTGAGCTGGGTGGCGAGTTCGTTGGCCTTGTCCCATGCGGCTTGGCGGAAGGTGCGGCGCAGGGCCAGATCCTCGATGGGGTATCCGGTGAGGGTCATTTCCGAGAAGACGACCACCTGGGCGTTTCCTGCGGCGGCTTTACGGGAGTAGTCGAGCACCTTGGCGGCGTTGGCGTCGAGCGCGCCGACGCAGGTGTCGATTTGGGCGAGTGCGAAGCGAAGCTGTGTCATAGCTCCTTAGTGTAGCCGCGTATGGCGTCGGATTGCCCGTTCTTCCGGCTCGGCGCCATTCATTAGGTCGTTTTTGCATTCATTAGGTCATTGCAATGCGATATCGGTTGTTGCAATGACGCGATTCCAACAACCGGTATCGCCGCTCACCGACCTAATGGACGACGAATCGACCTAATGAACGAATGCCACTCCCTTCAGTCAGCTTCGCTGATAGCTCGTCCTGCACTTATGGACGGGCGAGGCCCGCGCATATCTGGTTCGGCTGTCGCCTCACCTTCGGCTACAGACAGCCCACTGGGCTGTCTGCCTAACGCCTCAGCCTCCAGAGGGGAGCCAGAAAAGGATTTACCTCAGCTCGTTGAGCACGCGCAGAGCGGTGTTGACGTAGAAGTTGACGAAGGTGGGAATGGATTCGTCGAGACCCACGAAATGCGGGCTATGCCAGTCGGCGCAACCTTCCTGGCCGTTTGACCCGACGAACGCGAACACCGGCAACGTCACCTTGGCGAATTCGCAGAAGTCCTCCCCCGCCATCGACTGACGTATCGGTTCGAGCTGCGCGTAGTCGTTGACATCCGCCGCCACGGCCTTGGCAAGACCTGGATCGGAGACCAGCGGGTCTTGAAAGTCATCCCAGACCACGTCGGCGCTGATGCCGTATGCCTCGGCGGTGTGTTCCACCACTTCCTTGAATCGGCGGCCGACCAGATTGCCATCCGACTTGTGGAAATAGCGCACAGTCCCTTGGAATCCGGCTTCGGCGGGCACCACGTTCCACACATGGCCGCCGTGCACTTCGGTAACGGACAGCACCAGCGGGTGGAAGGGCGTGACGTTGCGGCTCACGATGGTCTGCAGGCTCAGAATAATACTGGCGAGTGCTTCGATGGGCCCGGTGCCCTTGTACGGGTAGCCGGCGTGGGTGCCTTGGGCGTGGAGGGTCACGCGGAATTTCACGCAGCCGGCCATCATCGGCTCAACGCCGATGGCCAGCTGGCCGGGCGCATAGTTGGGGTTGTTGTGCGTGCCGATAATGGCTTCGACGTCATCCACGAGTCCGGCGTCGATCATGGCGCGAGCGCCTTGGCCGGTCTCCTCACTCGGCTGGAACAGAATCTTGATTGAGCCGGCGAACTTGTCACGGTGCTCGGCGAGCCAGAAGGCGGCACCGAGCAGACCGGTCATGTGCAGGTCGTGGCCGCAGCCGTGCATCACGCCTCCATTGACGGAGCTGAACTCCAGTCCGGAGTCTTCCACGATGGGCAGGCCGTCGATGTCAGCGCGCAGCCCGATACGCGGCCCGGGACCGGCCTCGCCCTGAATGAGCCCCACAACACCAGTCTCCAGCGGGTTGTGCAAGATCTCGATGCCGTGCGCCTTGAGCTGGTCGGTCAGATAGATGCTGGTGCCGAATTCACGGAAACTACGCTCCGGATGGGCGTGCAGGTAGTGGCGGATAGTGATGAGTTCGTGGTCGATGTCGATATGTTCACTCATGGTTCCCGATTCTAGTAGCGCGAAGAATATATTGCGGCCCTCGCTCCATATTGGCGAGGGCCGCTATCTATGGGGTCAGTATGCCTTGTTATTGCTGGCGTTTGAGCAGTCGTTTGGCGATGGCGTTGGCGATGCCCTGCACCACCTGGACCAGTACGATCATGATGATCACGGCCGTCCAGGTGACGGTCTGGTCGAACTTCTGGTAGCCGTAGGCGATGGCGAAGTTACCGAGACCGCCACCGCCGATGTAGCCGGCCATGGCAGACATGTCGAGCACGCCGATGAACAGGAAGGCGTAGGCCAGGATCAGCGGTGCCAGGGCTTCGGGGATAAGCACGGTGCGGATGATGGTGAGCTTGCCGGCACCCATCGAACGCGCGGCCTCGATTACTCCCGGGTCGACCGGCACGAGATTCTGCTCGACCAGACGAGAAGTGGCGAAGGTGCACATGACCACCATCGGGAAGATGGCGGCCACGGTGCCGATGGACGTGCCGACCACGACGATGGTGAGCGGCTGCATGGCTGCCAGGAAAATGATGAACGGAATCGGGCGCACGATGTTGACGATGATGTCAAGGATGCGGTAGACGACCGCGTTCTCGAACAGGTTGCCGGGGCGGGTGCCATAGAGCACCACGCCGAGGATCAGGCCGAGGAATCCGCCGATGACGAGGGTGACGAGCACCATGGTCAGGGTCTGGCCAATGGATTCGAACAGTAGTGGGCGCAGCACGTTCCAGTCGCTACGCGGGTTGGCGAGGATGATCATGCGTTGTCTCCTTCATGTGCGGCGGCGGATACAGCGGGCGCGGTGGATACAGAGGCAGTATCGGCCGCCAGCGGGTCATAGGATCGGTCTTCGGCGTAGGCGGCGTGTCCAGCGACCGCGTCGGCGTAAGCCACAGGCTTTGCGGCGGTGCCGAAGTCGATGACGTCGCTATTGACGGCGAGCTCGCGCAGGAATTCGTCCACATGCCAGCCGGGTCCGTTGAATTCGTAGGTGATGGCACCGATGGCGGTACCTTTGACCGTGTCGATACCGCCGTAGAGCAGGCTGGATTCAACGCCGTATTTGGCGATGAGTCCGGAGATATTCTGTCCGGATGCCTTGAGTTCATGGCCTTGGGTGCCGGAAACGTCCTTTTGGCGGATAAGCACGGTGACAATGCGGCCCGACCATTCGTGATGCAATCGCTCGACCCGGTCTTCCTCGGGCAGGCCAGACAATGCGGTGGCGATGAATCGCTTGGTCACCGGCTGCTGGGGTGCAGCGAACACGTCGTATACGTCGCCGGATTCGACCACGCGTCCGGCGCTCATTACGGCCACGCGGCCGGCAATCTGCTGGACCACGTTCATCTGATGGGTGATAAGCACAATGGTGATGCCGAATTCCTCGTTCACACGCTTGAGCAAGGCCAGCACTTCGGTGGTGGTTTCCGGATCGAGCGCGCTGGTGGCTTCGTCGGCGAGCAGAATCTCCGGATTAGTGGCCAGTGCGCGGGCGATGCCGACGCGCTGCTTCTGGCCGCCGGACAGCTGCGAAGGGTATTTGTTTGCGTGCTCACTGAGGCCCACGAATTCAAGGAGTTCGTTGACACGACGATCCTGATAGTCCTTGCGCCAGTGATCGAGTTGCAGTGGGTAGGCGATGTTCTGGGCCACGGTTTTGGTGGAGAACAGGTTGAACTGCTGGAAAATCATGCCGATTTTCTGGCGGATGGGCCGCAGCTTGGTCTCACTCAGAGAGGTGATATCAGTGCCAAGCACGGTCACAGTGCCGGAGGTGGGTCGTTCGAGCGCGTTGATAAGCCGGACCAGTGTGGATTTGCCTGCACCGGAATAGCCGATGATGCCGAAGATGTCGCCGCGATCGATGGTCAGGCTGACGTCATCCACGGCTCGTGCGATGTTCGCGCCGCGTCCGCGTGTTTTGAATTCCTTCACGACATGGTCGAAGGTGATGATGGGGTCGCTCATAGTGCTCCCTGATGCTGGTTGTTGGTGTCCGGTCACGGAAGAGGAGCGAATCCCGATTGTTGGCTCGGGTACTCGTTCCGCTTGGTGGTAATGGCTATGGATAGGTTAGTCGTGCACTCGTATCAGCACGGCTCACTGCTGGGCTTTGGCGTCCTTCTCAATGTCGGACAGGAAGCCTTGCAGCTCGCTGGCGCTGAACTTGTCGGCGAACACCGCGGTACCGCCGGAGTTCTCCTGCAGGGCGTCGAGCACATCTTTCTGCTGGTAGATGGAAACGAGCTTCTTGTAGGTCTCGTTGTTCACGTCCGCCTTGCGGGCCACCCACACGTTGATGTAGGGGCGAGCTTCTTCGGATTCGGCGTCATCCTGGTAGATGGCGTCCTTCGGGTCGAGACCGGCGTCGGCCACGTAGTCGTTGTTGATCACACCAGCGGCGATGGTCGGGTCCTTCAGGGTGGTGGCCACCTGTTCGGCCTTGAGCGGGGTGACCTTGACCTTGCTCTTGGCTTCGTTGATGTCGGCCGGGGTGGAGAAGGCGGTCCAGTCGCCCTTGAGCGTCACGAGACCGGCGGCCTTGAGCACGCCGATAGCGCGAGCCTGGTTGGTTTCGTCGTTCGGAATGGTGACGGTGTCGCCCTGCTTCAGGTCCTTGATGTCCTTGACCTTGGTGGAGTACACGCCGAGCGGGTAGATGGCGGTGCCGCCGATGGGCTGCAGGTCCTTCTTGTTGCTCACGTTGTAGTTGGCCAAGTAGAGCAGGTGCTGGAATTCGTTGAGGTCCAGCTCGCCGGAGTCAAGGGCCGGGTTTTCGGAGGTGTAGTCCTGGAAGTCGACGATGTCGACGTAGATGCCGGCCTTCTCGGCGTCCTGCTTGAACTTGACCCATTCGGGGTTGGTAGCGCCGACCACGCCGATCTTGACCGGGTTGCCCTTGCTGCCCTTGGCGGACGACTCGTTGGCACCGGCAAACGCGCGGTAGCCGAAGAACGCGGCCACGGCGATAATCGCCACGACCACGATGGTGATGATGACGTTGCGGGCGGTGTGGTTCACACGCACCGGCTCGTTATTGTTAGGAGCGGCCGGAGTTGCCGGCTGGGTTGCTGCGGTCATTGGATTTCCTCTCTCCAAAATCGATGTCGGGTAACACCATAACGCGCTTGAACCGCGAAAGTGGCGGAAATGGCCGATTGCCATATAGGTGTCTTTTATGGCGCGCATGCAATGTCCGGGATTCGTGCGTTTGATAACCCGCTATAGGCGTGCCGAACACGCCGGAAAGCACGTCGAGAGGGGCTTTGACAATGGAAACTATGACTACCGATACCGCCAATGCCGATATCCGAGCCGTATTCTTCGATATCGATGGCACGCTCACCAGTTTCACGACCCATACGGTGCCGGATTCCACAATCGAGGCGATTCACCGGCTGCAGGCCGCAGACGTCAAGGTGCTGATTTGCACGGGCCGAGCGCCTTCACAGATGCACGTGGTGCTGGATACCATGCCGGTGACGTTCGATGGCGTGGTGGCGTTCAATGGGCAGTATTGCTTTGATGACACCGGCTTCTTTGCCTCGCAGGCCTTGGATACTGCTGATATTGAGGTGATTCTCGACTGGCTGGACCGTCACCCCGATGTGGTGTGCAATTTCGGCGAGAAGGATTACGTGTACTTCAACCAGTCCAATGATCTGCTTCGCGCCACGTGGAGCAAACTGGGCAAAACCGCACCGACCCGGTATTTTGAGGACCCACGCACCCGCGCGCTGGATCATGAGACTTTCCAGATCAGTCCCTTTGTCAGGCCCGAGTTGGAGGCCGAACTGGTGGGACTGTGCAGCAATGTGCGCGGGGTGCGTTGGCATCCGGATTTCACGGATCTGATTCCGGCCGATGGTGGCAAGCCGCGCGGCATCCAGCGGTTCATGGCGCATTACGGCATCACGCGCGAGCAGACCATGGCCTTCGGCGATGGCGGCAATGACACGGATATGCTCGCCTACGCCGGCATCGGGATCGCGATGGGCAATGCGGCCGCCGAGCCCAAGGCCGCCGCCGACTACATCACTGACGATGTGGACCACGACGGTGTGCGCAATGCCCTGCTGCATTTCGGGGTGCTACGCGATTAAAACATCACAACAGTTCGCTTTGTTCTGCCCCGCCGTGACAGGGCTTATGAATAAGCAAAGGGCTCGGGACGAATCCCGAGCCCTTTGGTGTTAGCGAACTAACAACACCGTGGAGGTGTTATCACTCGTTGTCGCCAGCGGTAGCGGCGGTAGCGGTGACGGCACCCTTCTTGTCGGTGTTCACGCCGGAGTACACCCAGTCGGTGTAGTCCGGGTGGTCGTAGCCGTTGTCGACGGCGAACTGGAAGGCCTCATCACGGAACTTCTCGAGCTCGTCGATCTTGTCGGCGTACTTGTCGGCGTCGATCATGCGCAGAGCCTCAGCGGTCAGCTCGTAGCGGTCGATGCGGTTGACACGAACCATGTCGTACGGGGTGGTGGTGGAGCCCTCCTCCTCGTAGCCGTGGACGTTGAAGTTGTCGTGGTTCGGACGGTCGTAGATCAGGCCACGCACGTCGTGAGCGTAGGAGTGGTACGCGAACAGCACCGGCTTGTCGGCGGTGAAGATGTCGGCGAACTCCTCGTCGGTCAGAGCCTCGTCGTTCTCCTTGGCGGACTGCAGGGAGAGCAGGTCGGCAACGTTCACAACCTTGAACTTGACGCCCAGTTCCTTCAGCCTGTCGGAAGCAGCCATGATCTCCTGAGTCGGGACATCGCCGGCGGCGGCAAGCACGACCTCGGCCTCATCGTTGTTCTTGGCGGTGGAAGCCCAATCCCAGGCGGCGGCACCCTTCTCGAGCTCGGCACGAGCCTCGTCCAGGGTCAGCCAGGTGGCAGCAGGCTGCTTACCAGCGATGATGGCGTTGATCTTGTTGGTGGACTTGTAGCACTTCTCGGCGATGGCCAGCAGCATGTTCGCATCGGTGGCGAAGTAGATGCCGATGACGTGGTCGTTGTGGAAGCACTTGTTCAGCAGGACGGAGGTGACACCCGGATCCTGGTGGGAGAAGCCGTTGTGATCCTGACGCCACACGTGGGAGGAGACGAGCAGGTTCATGGAGGAGATCGGCTTGCGCCACGGGATCTCGCGGACGGTAGCCTCGAGCCACTTGGCGTGCTGGTTCAGCATGGAGTCGATCACGTGGACGAAGGACTCGTAGGAGCTCCAGATGCCGTGACGACCGGTCAGCAGGTAGGCCTCGAGGAAGCCTTCCATCTGGTGCTCGGACAGCTGCTCAACGACCTGGCCGGAGACGTGCATGTGCTCGTCGACCTCGTCGGAGATGTAGCCGGCATCCCACTGCTTGTTGGTGACTTCGTAGGAAGCCTGCAGACGGTTGGAAGCGGTCTCATCCGGTCCGAAGATGCGGAAGTCGCGCGGGTTGTTCTTGATGATGTCGCGAGTGTAGACACCCAGGGTACGGGTGGCCTCGAGCTGGCCCCAGCCGTGACCGTACTCAGCCACTTCCTTGACCTCGTAGTCTTCGAGGTTCGGCAGCTTCAGGTCGTTGCGGATCACACCACCGTTGGCGTTCGGGTTGGCACCGATACGCAGCTCGCCCTTCGGCATGAAGGCAAGGACGTCGTCCTTGACAGCACCGTTGGCGTCGAACAGCTCTTCCGGCTTGTAGGACTCGAGCCAGTTCTTGAGGACCTCGAAGTGGGCCTCGGTGTCGCGGGCGGAAGCCAGCGGCACCTGGTGGGAACGCCAGGAGCCCTCGGTCTTCTTGCCGTCGATGTACTTCGGGCAGGTCCAGCCCTTCGGGGTGCGGAAGATCAGCATCGGGTAGAACGGACGGTGCATGTTGTCGGTCTGAGCGGTGGCCTTGATGTCGCAGATCTCGTCCCAGATGGTCTCCCACAGCTCGGCGAAGCGACGGTGGATGGACATGTGGTCCTCATCATCGAAGCCAGCGACGAACTCGTAGGGCTCGTAACCCATGCCGTGGAAGAACTCGTGGAGCTCTTCGTCGGAGATGCGGGACAGGATGGTCGGGTTGGCGATCTTGTAGCCGTTGAGGTGCAGGATCGGCAGCACGATACCGTCGGTGCGCGGGTTCACGAGCTTGTTGGACTGCCAACCGGTAGCCAGCGGGCCGGTCTCAGCCTCGCCGTCGCCGACGATGGCCGGGACGAACAGGCTCGGGTTGTCCATGATGGCGCCGTAAGCGTGGGACAGAGCGTAACCCAGCTCACCACCCTCGTGGATGGAGCCCGGGGTCTCCGGAGCGAAGTGGGACGGAATACCGCCCGGGTAAGAGAACTGACGGAAGAACTTCTGCAGACCAGCTTCGTCCTTGGTGATCTTCGGGAAGGTCTCGGTGTAGGTGCCGTCCAGGTAGGACTGGGAGGTACCGGCCGGGCCACCGTGGCCCGGGCCCATGATGATCACGGTGTTCTGGCCGTGGTCAGCAATGAAACGGTTGATGTGGCCGATGAGGAAGTTCAGGCCAGGGGTAGTGCCCCAGTGGCCCACCAGACGGTGCTTCACATCTTCGCGGGTGAAGGGCTCCTTCATCAGCGGGTTGGAACGCAGATAAATCTGGCCGATGGAAAGGTAGTTGGCAACGCGCCAGTACTTGTCAACGCCTTCGAGGGCTTCCTCGGAAACCGGAGCGTTGAGCTTCTTCCAAGGGGTGCCAATAACAGGACTCGTCATGTGTACTCCTGTACTCCTGCACGTGATCGTGCGATTGATTATTTCTGTTCGGTCACGGTCCCTGACCCTTGCGGTGCCAAGGTTTTCCGTTCCCAATCAATCGTCATGGTACGAGGACAACGCGACTTTTGAACGATTTCTTGCGGGTGTGTTCGAAATTGTTGCGGATATTTCAGTATTTGTGCGGTTCAACTGACCGTTTGTCAACATTAGTTTTTTCAGCTAACTTTTTCAAAACGGCGGAAGCATGCGGAAATTCAGCATTTGGCTAGAACAGCGCACGTTCGATTTCCCATGTTCGAAATCGGCGTGTTGTCCGACTACAGGCATGTAGTTTGTTCGATTTACGCACATAGTCTCCGCGTGTCGGCCTTGTCGCCTTGACCGGTGATAATCAGGGGTGTTCAGCCCACGTAAAATTCCAATGAACGTTAGGGGAATATCAATGGCAAACGGTCCTGTGCTTGTCGTCGACTTCGGCGCCCAGTACGCCCAGCTCATCGCCCGCCGCGTGCGCGAAGCAGGCGTGTACTCCGAGCTGGTCCCTCATTCCATGCCGGTTGACGAGATCCTGGCCAAGGATCCGAAGGCGATTATTCTGTCCGGCGGCCCGGCCTCCGTGTTCGAGCCCGGCGCGCCGACCATAGACACTAAGGTATTCGAATCCGGTGTTCCGGTGCTTGGTATCTGCTACGGCTTCCAGGTCATGGCCTATGAGCTCGGCGGCAAGGTGGATAAGGCCGCTCTCGGCGAATACGGCAAGACCTCAGCCGCCATCGGCGACGCCGACGGCATCCTCGCCGACTCCCCCGCCGAGCAGACCACGTGGATGAGCCACGGTGTGGCGGTCGAACAGGCTCCGGCCGGCTTCGAAGTGCTGGCCCACACCGAAGGCGCGCCCGTGGCCGCCATGGCGGACGAATCCCGCAAGCTCTATGGTGTGCAGTGGCACCCGGAAGTCAAGCACTCCCCGCTTGGCCAGAAGCTTATCGAAAACTTCCTGCACCGTTGCGCCGCGCTGCCCAACGACTGGGACGCCTCCTCGATTATCGAGGATCAAGTCAAGAAGATCCGCGAACAGGTCGGCGACGCCGAGGTGATCTGCGGCCTGTCCGGCGGCGTTGATTCCGCCGTGGCCGCCGCCCTCGTGCACAAGGCCATCGGTGACCAGCTCACCTGCGTGTTCGTGGACCACGGCCTGCTGCGCAAGGGCGAAGTCGAGCAGGTCAAGCACGACTTCGTCGCCGCGACCGGCATCCGCCTCATCACCGTCGACGCCGCCGACGACTTCCTCGACGCCCTCGCAGGCGTCTCCGAGCCGGAGCGCAAGCGCAAGATCATCGGCGAGAAGTTCATCCGCACCTTCGAGAAGGCCCAGCGCCAGGTCCTCGAAGAGGCCGGCGCCCGCGGCAAGGAGGTCAAGTTCCTCGTGCAGGGCACGCTCTACCCGGACGTCGTCGAATCCGGCGGCGGCGACGGCGCGGCCAACATCAAGAGCCACCACAACGTCGGCGGCTTGCCCGAGGATCTCAAGTTCGAACTCGTCGAGCCGCTGCGCACCCTCTTCAAGGACGAGGTGCGCGCCATCGGCACCGAGCTCGGCCTGCCCGACGAGATCGTCTGGCGCCAGCCGTTCCCGGGC
>ERZ809296.3455-NODE-3455-length-13324-cov-4.104077_pt1 | contig 13324 bp, 14 predicted proteins | sample MGYA00520511_ERZ809296 | MGnify/ENA primary metagenome ERZ809296 (study PRJEB31576, sample SAMEA3212662) | Homo sapiens | biome: human-gut; feature: human gut; material: fecal | place: Sweden | collected 2012 ... | reverse complement strand
GTAATGACCCTTCTAGGGTCTGTGCAAACCACTAGTTTACTAGTGGTTTTGATTGCTTGTTGTGCATTCAGTTTTGATTCAGACCAAAGGGTTCATAGGTCAGCAGCTTCTTTTTCCACAGGGTCTCTGCGTCGATGATCTGCTTATCGGTCAGCGATTTGGAAAGGACTTGCAGCACAGAAAATTGAAGGTTGTGACAGCTATTTCTTTTGGATTTCAGATGGGAGATCAACCCTTTGTTGTTCCCGTGTCCGTCGGTGGCAGCATAGACAGACCATCGTCCCAACAGACCGTCATAGCCGTAAGTAGAACCCACATAGCGAGCGCCGGTTTTGGTGTCAACGATCAAATAAATTGCGTTGACTGCGGACATGGCGGCGTGCCACAGCTTGTAGTCCGTATCATTTTCGATGACCTCTTTCAGCTCGTCAAAGGAAAGAATCAAATTCTCAAAGCCCACAAAAGATTTCTCGTTTTTGGGCTGGATGGCAACGATAGGCTTCTCTGTCGTGCCCTTTTGGTGCCACATACGAGTTGACTTGCCCCAGTCGATCACCAGCTTCCCCTCGTATTCCTTCAGCAGATCCACATACTCCAGATGGAAGAAGGCGTCATTTCCTCGGTAACCTTCTGCTTCACATTCGGGCAGTCCGACCGGGCAGACGTCAGGGGTGTCCGGCTCTGAGCCGTTCACTCGGCAGCAGGAGTGCAGTCTGGCATAGGTGCCGCTGTCGCTGATGAAGATGACCCAGTAGTCGTATCCCTTGCTGAACCCCATCCCCTGATGTTTTGTGTATTCCAGCGTCATGCCGACATCGTAGCAAGCGCGGAATCCTGGATCCGACAATGCGTGCCGGATCAGCTTCACTTTTTTCGGATCCAATCCCACGTTGTGCAGCACATCGGAAAAGTTCAAGATTGCCATATCTTCGCTCCTTTTCTCTCTTTCTATTCCGTATATTACCACAAAAACGGGTTCGGCGCTACCAATACCCGATGGAGTGAGCGGTTATCTTGCGGCGTATGTGTCACTTTGTCGAAGGAGCGCACATAGGCTACTGCGGGGGCTTGTGTATGGGAAGGTGACCTGAATCCGTATAAATTCCTCAGGCTGGTGGGAAAATAACCGTGACCCGCAGCGGAAAAGCGGCGGGTACTATTACGAATCACGGAGCGTGAAATTGTGGATACCAGTGTCAGACGAGGAGATATTTTTTATGCCGACCTCAGCCCCGTGGTGGGCAGCGAACAGGGCGGCGTCCGGCCGGTGCTCATCATCCAGAACGACATGGGCAACCGGCACAGCCCCACGGTGATCGCTGCGGCGATTACATCCCAGCTCAACAAAGCCAAGCTGCCCACCCACATCGAACTGTTAGACCCCCACTGCGGGCTCACCAAGGATTCCGTGGTGCTCCTGGAGCAGATTCGCACGTTGGATAAACGGCGGCTTCGGGAACGGATGGGACGGCTGGACGAGGAGAAGATGGCTCAGGTGGACACCGCCATCGCCGTCAGCTTCGGCCTGCGCTCCCGCACCCGAGAGGTCTGAGTCGGCGCAAACCAGTTCTCGAAGCAGCGACGCCTGCCTTGTCAGGCGTCGCTGTTGTCATGGGCGCAGAGCAAAACAGACGCAGCAATTTGCTGCGTCTGTTCGGGCAGGAGCCGCTTACTTGGCGGTGTTCTTCTTGGTCGTCTGAGTTTTGCTGTCGGTGGTGGTCTTGGTGTTGTCGTCGCCATTGACCACATCCTTGGCGCCTTCTGCCACGCCTTCGACTGCGTCCGCCGCGCCGTCTACTACGTCATCGGCTGCATCCACCACATTGTCCGCCGCATCCTTTACGTCATCGCCCACGCCCTTGGTGTCCGTTTTCCCATCGTCCTTGGTGGTGGTCGTGGTCTTGTCGGTGGTATCCGTCTTGCCGTTGGAGGTGACGGTGCCATCTTGATCTGCCTGGTAGTCGCTGCTGGTGGGGTTGTTGTGGGCTGTATCCTTGTCGGTCACTGCGTTGTTGCTGCCGCAGCCGGCCAGATTGGTCAGGGACAGGATCAGCATAAGAGCTAGTAACGTGCGTTTCATAGGGATTCCTCCGTTCCATTCGGTTTGTCTCCAGACAACTAGAGTATATGCGCTTTTGCGGGAAATACCCGCCCAAATGCTGGAACAAAAAAATAGTTGCATTTGCGGGAAAACGTGCTATAATTTAATCGAGAATCATTACTGTTAGAGGTGAGATATGATACAACGCCGCTATTCCCGTCAGCGAGAGCTGATCTACAACTGTGTGCGAGGCACTACCGAACATCCCACGGCGGAGATGGTGTATCAGTGGCTCAAGCCGGACAACCCCAACCTGAGCCGAGGGACGGTGTACCGGAACCTGAAGCTGCTGGCGGAGGAGGGGAAGCTGAAACTCCTCCATTTCCCAGTAGAGCGCTATGATGCTCAGACCATGGAGCACCCCCATTTCTATTGTACCCAGTGCAACTGCGTGTCCGACCTGGAATTGCAGTACGATGGTCAGTTGGATCAACGGGCGGAAGCGGAGTGCGGGGTGGCTGTGGAATGGCATGATCTGGTTTTTTACGGCACCTGCCAAAAGTGTATGCGGAACGGGAAAAAATCTAACGAAGAATAAGGACGAAAGGAAAATGTTATGAGCAAGACCTATCAGTATCGCCCCCAGGGCGTATGTTCCCAGTTGATGGAGATCACGGTCAACGATGGCATCTTGGAGGATTTGCAGGTGCTGGGAGGATGCAGCGGCAACTTGCAGGGCATTGCCTCTTTGATTCGCGGCATGAAGGTCGAGGAGGTCATTCAGCGGCTGGACGGCATCCGCTGCGGCAATAAGTCAACCTCCTGCCCCGATCAGCTGGCCAAGGCGCTGAAGGCGCTGCCCAAAGAGTGATCCCCTTGTTTTGCAAGTATGAGAAACCGGCACAGCAATTTGCTGCGCCGGTTTTTTGCGCGCCGCTTCCGATAAATGAGAATAAATCTTGTCAAACGAAAGAGGACAGCACAAAAACCAGCTGCAACAGCGGTGGGGGAGGGGAGAGGTACAGCAAGAAAGCAGCACAAAATATGGAAGGCGAAACGGCATAGTGTGAAGGAAAAATACTGTACAGAGAATGGGGCGAGAGGGGAAAACTGTGGGTTCTGTGTTGAAAACCATGTGGATGATGTGGAAAAGGGAAGATTTTTGGGGAAATGCTTTTAGAGGGAGGTTGGGATAGCAGTCGACTTAGGAGGGCGGAAAAAACGAAAGAATGTAATGTAAAATCACTTTACAGAAAGACAATAAAGAAAAACAGAAAGAAATAGAGCAAAATGGGATAAAATGAGAACACACAATGAAAATGCAAGAAAAAAGTGAGGATAGATGCAAAAAAACAGAAGCATAAGCGGTGGAAAAAGCCGCCGTTCTCTTTGGAAAAAAGCAGGACAAGCGGCGGAAAATCTGCTATACTATAGGAAAAGCAAAAGGGGGGAATGCGTCATGCACGCAGTGGATCTAACCCATGTGATCGAAGAACAAATGCCCGTCTACCCAGGCACGGAAGGGCCTAAATTGGTTCCCGCCAACAGCTATGCAGAGAGTGGGTTTCGGGAGACTTGCCTGACCATGTACTCCCACACCGGCACCCACATGGATGCCCCTGCCCACCTATATCCTACCGGCAAGACGCTGGATGTCCTGCCCATCACCCAGTTTTCCGGCACCGCCGTGGTCATCCATTGCTCGGAGCTGCAAGCCGGAGAGCGCATCGCCATGCACCACCTGCGCAAGCAGTGGGAAGCGGCCGAGCGGGCGGAATTTATCCTCTTTCACACCGGCTGGAGCCGGTACTGGGGACAGGCGGCTTATTATGGGGACTATCCTTATATCACTCACCAGGTGGCTGATTGGCTGCTGAAGACGGGGAAAAAGGGCATTGGGCTGGACACCATCGGACTGGATCCCATCGCGGACGAAACCCTGACGCTGCACCGGAAGCTGCTGGCGGATGATCGAATGGTCATCATCGAAAATCTCACCAACCTGGAACAGGTGGGGGATGGAGTGGTGTTCTTCTGCGCATTGCCCCTGAAACAGGCGGACGCCGATGGTGCGCCGATTCGGGCGGCGGTTTTTTGGGCAGACTAATTTTGCAAATGGGAGACATCACCAAAAAAACAGCCTGTAATTTTGTGCGAAAAAGCAAGGGAAAAAGGGTGACAAACACAAGCGGCTATGGTATACTGAGCTTGTGGTTAATTAAGAATGAATCCCAATAAGGAGGAAGATTTATGATGAAAGATACCTATATTTCCGATTCCGTCCTGTATGTGGGCGTAGACGACAAGACCATCGACCTGTTCGAGAGTCAGTATGTGGTGCCCAACGGTGTCTCCTATAACTCCTATGTCATCATGGACGATAAGATCGCCATCATGGACACGGTTGACCCCCGCAAGACCACCGAATGGCTGGCCAACGTAGAGCAGGCTCTGGCAGGGCGCAAGCCGGATTACCTGGTCATCCACCACATGGAGCCGGATCACGCAGGCAGCATCCAGCAGCTGGCGGAGAAGTATCCTGAAATGCAGTTCGTCTCCAATCCCAAGCTGTTCAACATGATGGGGCAGTTCTTTGACTTCGACTTCCAGAGCCGTGAAGTGGTGGTCAACGAGGGCGATACCCTGGAGCTGGGTCATCATACGCTGACCTTTGTCATGGCGCCTATGGTTCACTGGCCTGAGGTCATGGTCAGCTATGAGAGCACCGAGAAGATTCTGTTCTCTGCGGACGGCTTTGGCAAGTTCGGCGCCCTGGACACCGAGGAGGATTGGGACTGCGAAGCCCGTCGCTACTATATCAACATCGTGGGCAAGTACGGCGCCAACGTCATGGCTCTGCTGAAGAAGGCTGCCACCTTGGACATCGCCACCATCTGTCCCCTCCACGGCCCCATCCTGAAGGAAGATCTGGGTCACTATATTGGCAAGTACCTGACCTGGGCCAGCTATGAGCCGGAGGACGAGGGCGTGACCATTGTCTATGGTTCCATCCACGGCCACACCGCTAAGGCTGCCAAGATCATGCAGAAGATGCTGGAAGACCGTGGCCAGAAGGTGGAGATCTTCGACCTGGCTCGGGATGACATGGCCGAGGCCATCGAGTGTGCTTACCGCTATGATAAGCTGGTCATCGCCACCGTCACCTATGACGCCGGCGTATTCCCTGTGGTAGAGGACTTTGTCTATCACCTGAAGCTGAAGAACTATCAGAAGCGCACGGTTGGCATCATCCAGAACGGCTCCTGGGGGCCTGTGGCCGGCAAGAAGGTCAAGGAGTCCCTGGAGACGCTGAAGGACATCAAGATTGTTGATCCCATGGTCACCATCCGCTCCGCCCTCAAGGAGGGCAACCTGACCGCCATGGAAGCTCTGGCTGACGCCCTGGTGGCAAAATAAGCCGTTGTGATACAGAGATAAAATTCCCCCTACAGAGAAAGCCCTCTCCAACACAAACGTTGGAGAGGGCTTTCGATCTGTGCGCAGGAAGCTGCGGTCACAAGGGGACGGACTCCCCTTCCAGGGTTTTGGTGATCTCGATAAGCTCATAGGCGGCCTGGGGGAGGGCGTATTTTTTGGAGTAGAGAAAGCCTTGTGGAATGATGATCTCCGGATCAAATTTCCGCAGAACCAGCCCCAGTCTGCGCAGCTGCTCTCGAATATAGCTGCCGGAGACGCAGACGAAACCCACAAAATTCCCCAGAATGACCGTGTTGAGCAGACAGAGGATCTGCTCGTGGAAGGAGTGGATCTGAGGGGTGACGCCGGCCGCCTCAAAGGCTTTCATGATAAGGAAGTAGAGCTTGGAGCCTTTGCCCAGGGAGGAGATCTCCACATCGTTCAGATCCGCCAGCGTGATCTCTGCCTTGTTGGCCAGGGGATGATCTGGCCGCATGACGCACTCCACCGATGCCGATGAGATGGGCAGCTGCACCAGGTCGTCAAAGGCGTCCTGTTGGGGCAGGGAGTTGAAGGAGAGCTGGAGGGTGCCTCGCCGGATCTTTTCGATCTGCACGTTCATGGCGTCCTCCTCCACGCTCAGGCGCATCAGCGGGAACCGCTGGCGGAATTCCGGCGAGCAGATGTACCGCTGCAAGTTCATGCCCAGGGTGGGGGAGATGCCCAGATGCAGCGTCTGCTGCCATTGGGTGGAAAGCTCTTGCAAGATGGTCTCGGTTTTTTCGCACTCCTGCAAAATGTGCTGGGCGTGGAGGACATATTGCTCCCCCTCCGGCGTGAACACCACGCCATTGGCCTGACGATCCAGCAGCTGGATGCCCGTCTGCCGTTCCAGTGCCTTGACCGCAAGAGAGATGGCCGGTTGGGTGACAAACAGCTCCTCGCTGGCTTTGGTGTAGCTGCGGTGATGATAAAGTGCGGTCAAGTAGGTCAACCGCTTCAGATCCAACATAATCGGATTCCTTTCTGCCCTTGTTGGCTATAAATTTTTTTTATAAGCGAATAAATGATAGCATAATGTGCAAGAGATTTCAACTGGACGGGAGGCGTTTTGTCAGAAACGTCAAAAAATAAGCGCTGGCTCGGGAAAAATGGGAAATGTGCCAAAAGTTTTTTTAATCGTGCTATAAAATGAGTTAATTTGCAATCCTGCCGGAGATTCCCTATAATGCAGACAACAGATCGGCCGACAAACACAAAAGCATCAAAGTAAAGGGGAATTTTAACATGACAGGCACCATGAAAGGCATTTGCAAGATGCGTCCCGCTGTTGGGGCAGAGTATCGGACCGATATTCCCATCCCGCAGATCGGGGATGACGATGTGTTGATGAAGGTTCACGCTACGGCAATCTGCGGCACCGACCTGCACATCTACAACTGGAATGAATACGCAGCCACCCGAATGAAGGATCTCCCCATGGTGTTCGGACACGAAACCGCCGGTGAGATCGTGGAGATGGGCAAGAACGTGTCCGGCTACCAGATCGGGGATCGCATTGCGGTGGAGACCCACGTTCCCTGTGGACACTGCTTGCAGTGCCGGATTGGGAACCCTCACATCTGTGAAAATATGCACGTTTTTGGCGTTACTGACCCCGGCGCCTTCTCCGAATACGCCGTAGTCCCCAAATCCTGTATCGTCCGCCTGGACGATGCCCTCTCCTACGAGCAGGGCGCGATGCTGGAAGCCATGGGCGCCGGCGTCCACGGTGTGGAGAAAGCGCAGGTGAAGGGAAAGACCGTCCTGGTCAGCGGCTGCGGCCCCATCGGCCTGATGGCCATCGGTGCGTGCAAGGTTCACGGGGCGAAACAGATCATCGCCTGTGATATGTTTGATGAAAAGCTGGAGCTGGCCAAGGTCATGGGGGCGGACATCATCATCAACAGCGGCAAGGAGTCCGTGATTGATGTGGTGCGTCAGGCCACCGATGGCAGCGGCGCAGATGCGGCCATCGACATCACCGGCAATGGGAAGGCCATCGTAGATGGCATCCGTGCCCTGAGAAAGGCTGGCATCATGGTCTCCGTGGGGCTGCCCGATGGTGAGATCCCCATCAACCTGACAGAGGACATCATCTATCGGGAGGTCACTTACACCGGTATCTCCGGACGGCGGATGTTTGAGACGTGGGAGGATTGTATGCAGATCATCCAGACCCCCGGCTTCTCCCTGGAGCCCGCCATCGGCGGCGTGTATCCGCTCTCTGACTTTGAAGAAGCCCTCAACAAGATCAAGTCCGGCGTGCCCGGTAAGATGATCCTCATTCCGTGAGGAGACAGAAAAAGAACCACCTGGAAATCCAGGTGGTTCTTTTGGATTATTGGGTGGCAGTGGAGTCCGTGGGGGTACCGTACAGGAACGCTTTTAGCTCGTTTCGGGTAGCGTTCCAGTCCTTGGGAACCAGCACCATCATCCGGTTGATCGTCTCATTCAAGTAAGAGCCGTCTGAGGGGACACGGTAGCTGTTGATGGAGTCCAGCCCCATGTTGTAGCCGGAGAAAGCGACACTTACTAATTGGAGCGCATCCATGTCGGTGGTCAGATCGTCCGCCACGCTCTCATAGATGCCCAGCAGCTTGGTCCAGCTCTCCTCCTTGGCCTTCTGGTACACGGTCTGAATGATGGTGCGCTGCCGCTGGGTTCGGGCGAAGTCATCGCCCACCCGACGGATGCGGGCGTAACAGAGCGCCTGTGCGCCGTCCAGGTGATTGGTACCTACCTTGAAATTCTGCTTCTGTTTGTAGTTCATGGTGTGGGCGAATTTCTCGCTGTTCATGTATTCTACTTCCGCTTCGGTCAAGTCCACATCAATGCCGCCCACCTTGTCCACAATGTCCTTGAACCCGTTGAAGTTCACTTCCACATTGTAGTCGATGACCACACCGAAGTTCTGCTCAATGGTGGCGTCCAGCAGCTCGAAGCCGCCGAAGGCGTAGGCAGAGTTGATGCGGTTGTCGCTGTAGCCGGGGATCTGCACATACAGATCGCGCATGATGGAGACCATGGTCATCTGCTTGGTGTTTTTGTTGATGCTCAGGATGATCATGGAGTCCGACCGCTGCCGCTGTTCCCCACGGGTGTCCTGCCCCACCAGCAGGATATTCACCACGCCGTCCACCTTGGTGGCCACATGGGCTTCGCCCCAGTCCACCGCCTCAATGGTGTCTGCGCCGGAGGCGTCCTGATCAAAGTCCTCCTTGGTGAAGATGGAAGCGCCCAGCCGGTTGATCTTGCTCAGCTCAAACCCGCCAAAGGCAGCCAGTGCGCCGCCCAGCACCAGCAGGATGACCAGTACAATGAGCAAGATCCGCAGGGCACGGGATTTCTTCCGCTTCCGAGGCCTTCTGCGCCGTGGGGCGTTGGGGTCGGGATTCGCTGGGGGACGTCTGCCGCCGTTGCCGCCGCTGCCGCCATAACCATCATTGGTGGGACGGGGCGGACGGGAGGCGGAGCGCTCCCGACGCTGGGGGACGTCCTCCGGACGCCGCCTCCAGTTAGAAGTGGGCTGGGGCCGTTCCTCCGGCCGGCGACGCTCTTCCGGCCGACGGGTGCGAGGCTGTTGGGGTTGAGGTTCCACCGTCCGCCGTCCCTGGGAGGCGCGAGCTGCCTGGGCAGCGGCTGCCCGGCGGCGTTCGGCGTTGATCTGTTCTTTGGTTTTTAATCGTTTACCGCTCATGGAGTATAACCTCCTTCTATTTGCTGCTTGTACTTCAAACGGAGCCCGGTTTTAAGCCAGTTCCCGCCGGGCGCACGCCAAAGCGGAGGCGATGACCTTGTCCATGTCATAGTACTGGTACTCGCCCAGCCGTCCGCCGAAGATGACCGTGTCATCCTGGGCAGCCAGAGCGGCGTACTTCTGATACAAGGCGCTGTTGGCTTCGTCGTTCACCGTATAGTAAGGCTCTCCGCCCACCTGCCAGTCCGCCGGATACTCCCGGGTGACCACAGTCTTGGGCTGGGTGCCGAATGCAAAATGTTTATGCTCGATGATGCGGGTAAAGGGGGTCTCCGCGTCGGTGTAGTTGACCACGGCGTTCCCCTGATAGTTGTCCGTGTCCAGCACCTCCGTCTCAAACCGCAGGCTGCGGAATTGGAGGGGGCCGTAGCAGTAATCGAAGTACTGGTCGATGGGGCCGGTGTAGATCATCCGCTCCGCCAAGGGACGCAGGGTGTCCTTCTCGGACAGATAGTCGCAGTTCAGCCGCAAGTCAATGCCGTCTAGCAGTTTTTCGAAGATGGCGGTATACCCATCCTCAGGGATGCCCTGATACCGGTCGTTGAAGTAGTTGTTGTCATAGGTGAACCGGACGGGCAGACGCTTGATGATAAAGGCAGGGAGCTGGTTGCAGGGACGACCCCACTGCTTTTCCGTATAACCCTTCACCAGCTTCTCGTAGATGTCCTGTCCCACCAGGGAGATGGCCTGCTCCTCCAGGTTGGCCGGCACTGCGGGTGCATCCCCACGCTGCGCTTGGATCTTGGCCTTAGCCTGGGCGGGGGTGGCGATGCTCCAGAGCTTGCTGAAGGTGTTCATGTTGAAGGGCAGGTTGTAGATCTCGCCGTGATAGTTGGCCACAGGGGAGTTGACAAAGTTGTTGAAGGAGGCGAACTGGTTGACGTAGCGCCAGATAGCCTCATCCGATGTGTGGAAAATATGTGCACCGTACTTGTGGACGTCAATTCCCTCCACCTTCTCTGTGTAGCAGTTGCCGCCGATGTGGGTGCGCTTGTCCACCACAAGACAGCGCTTTCCCTGCCGTTTGGCCTCATAGGCGAAGACTGCGCCGAAGAAGCCGGCTCCTACTACGAGATAATCATATTTCATATAAAATACCACCTTTATTTCTGTGGGGAAAATACCGTTGGAACCCATCCTGCCGTGGCTACAGAATAATTCATTATATACCCTTTTTAGGCAGCAGTCAATTAAATGTCTATTAAGGGCGGAGAGAGGGTTGCGGATTGCAGGCGAAAGAGGGAAAATTACAAATTTATTTACAACTTTCTCAGAAAACTATGCTATATTAACATTCGTAATCCAAATGATAGGAGGCCAATGCAGATGAGGCGTATCATCGGTATCGATCTAGGCACGACCAACAGTTGTGTCGCTGTGATGGAGGGCGGAAAGCCCATCATTATCCCCAATGCAGAAGGCGGGCGAACCACGCCATCTGTCGTGGCCTTTACCAAGGACGGGGAACGTCTGGTGGGGGAGCTGGCGCGCCGTCAGGCGGTCACCAATGCCAGCGGCACCATCGCCTCCATCAAGCGGGAAATGGGCACCGACTATCGGGTGGACATCGCCGGACGCAGGCGGACGCCTCAGGAGATCAGCGCCATGATCCTCCAAAAGCTCAGGACGGACGCAGAAGCCTACCTGGGTCAGCCGGTCACCGATGCGGTCATCACCGTCCCGGCCTACTTCAACGACTCCCAACGTCAGGCCACCAAGGACGCCGGACGCATTGCCGGTCTGAACGTCTGCCGCATCATCAATGAGCCCACCTCAGCGGCTCTGGCTTACGGCTTGGATCACGGTGCGCCCCAGAAGATCATGGTCTACGACCTGGGCGGCGGCACCTTTGACGTGTCCATCATCGAGATCGGTGATGGCGTCATTGAAGTCCTCTCCACCTGCGGCGACAACCATTTGGGGGGCGATGATTTTGACACCCGCCTGACCAACCATCTCATCAGCCAGTTCAAGCAGCAGACCCGCATCAACCTGGCTAAGGATCCGGTGGCGGTGCAGCGGGTGCGGGAGGCGGCGGAGAAAGCCAAGATCGAGCTGTCCAGCGCTTCCAGCGCCAACGTGAATCTGCCCTTTATCACCCAGCATCGGGGCACGCCCGTCCACATGGACTTGACCGTTACCCGCACCACCTTCGAGTGGCTCACCCGCGATCTGGTCGAGCGCACCACCATTCCCGTCCGCACTGCCCTCAATGATGCCGGCATCACCAGCAGCCAGTTGGGCAAGGTGCTCCTGGTGGGCGGCTCTACCCGTATTCCTGCCGTCCAGGAGCATATCCGCAAGCTGACCGAAATGCAGCCCTCCAAAGGGGTCAATCCGGATGAGTGCGTGGCGCTGGGGGCTGCCATCCAGGGCGCCACCTTAGGCGGCGGTCTGTCCACGGTGGAAGGACAGCCTGCCGGAACGGGCAAGGAGATCCTGCTGCTGGACGTGACTCCGCTCTCCCTGTCCATTGAGACAGTGGGCGGCGTGGCCACCCGCCTTATCAACCGCAATGCCACCCTGCCGGTGCATTACTCCCAAATCTTCAGCACTGCGGCCAATTTCCAGACCTCTGTGGAGATCCACGTCCTCCAGGGCGAACGCCCTATGGCGCGGGATAACAAGAGCATCGGCAAATTCCGCCTCACCGGTATCAAACGTGCCCCGAGAGGCGTCCCTCAGATCGAAGTTACCTTCGACTTGGACGCCAACGGCATCTTGAAAGTCTCCGCCCGCGACCTGGGCACTGGACGCGCCCAGGAGATCGTCATTGCTTCCAGCTCCAACCTGTCCGAGAGCGAGATCCAGCAGGCCATGGCGGATGCGGCGCAGTACGCCGCCCAAGATCAGGAGTACAAGGCGTACCAGGAGGTGAGCAACCAGGCAGAGGAACTGATCGTGCGCTGTAAAAACGCCCTGACCGTCTGCGGCAAGGAATTGGACAAGGGCGAGCGGAAACAGATCCAGAACGCCCTGGCCAACCTAGAGCACACCTTCAAAAAGAGCAAGCCTGGAAAGCGCTCCGCCGGCGACCGAGCCGGTCTTAGCCAGGCCACCGAACAGCTCAAAGCCTGCGCCGGCGGCTTGTTGGCACTGTGTGAGCAGAGAACCAAAGGGGAATAAACAATAAAAACGGAGAGGGTTTCAAAACCTCTCCGTTTTTTCTCGTTTACGATATGACGCAGATCAACCCACGCACTTCTCCACGAACTTCACCAGCTCGCCGATGGTAGCGACCTTTTCTTCCAGCTCCAGCTCTACGCCCAGTTCTTCCTCCAGCTCCATGACCATTTCGACAGTCTCCAGAGAGTCGATGCCCAGGGATTCAAAGGTGGTCTCCGGGGTGAATTCGGAAGCGTCTTTGCCAGTGTGTTCTGCCAGCAGCTTGATGATGCGATCATAAATGCTCATTGTAAAATCCTCCATGATTTGGTGTTGATGGGGTGGATGGGATTAGGATTCGGGCGGGTCTTGGGTGTCCGGCGTATTGCCCTGCAAAAAGTGCTTCAGCGTCTCCATGCACCGCAGCAGCGTCCCTTGTTCCTCCTCGGTGTAGGACTGGGAGCGCTGGGCGAAATGCTGCCGGCGGCAGTAGCTGTGATAGGCGCAGGCCAGCTTGCCCTGATGGGTCAGGGAGACCAGGATGGAGCGTCCGTCCCGGCGGCTGGGCGCCTTTTCCACAAAACCCTTCCGCAGCAGCTTGTTCACCGCCACACTGGCAGAGGGCTTGGCCACTTGCAGACGCTTTGCCAGGTCGCTGACCGAGATCACGCCCTCCGGCGTCTGGCCGATCTGCTCCAGCAGATGGAATTCTCCCGCGCTCAGGGGCAGCTTCTGATGACCGGGCAAGGTCTCCTGTTCACTTTTTTTCACGCACTCATACAGCTCGCCAAACAGCTGGTTGAATTGTGCCGCAAAGCCTTTCATTCCACGCCTCCGAATCGGTAGTTACACAAACTAACTAAACGACATGATACCCAATCCCCGCCCATCTGTCAAGCGGTAATTTGACGAAAGAGGGAAGTGTTTACAGAGCCTTCCTAGAGATTTTACTTGACATTGGA
>ERZ809296.3435-NODE-3435-length-13359-cov-39.430547_pt1 | contig 13359 bp, 13 predicted proteins | sample MGYA00520511_ERZ809296 | MGnify/ENA primary metagenome ERZ809296 (study PRJEB31576, sample SAMEA3212662) | Homo sapiens | biome: human-gut; feature: human gut; material: fecal | place: Sweden | collected 2012 ... | reverse complement strand
TCTCTCCAACGAATTTTTGAGCAAATTTCTGGAAAGAAAACCGGACGAAAATAGACACGGAGAGTTGTCCGAGTGGTCGAAGGTGCAGCACTCGAAATGCTGTAGACCGAAAGGTCTCTAGGGTTCGAATCCCTAACTCTCCGCCACAAAAAGCCTGTAAACAAGCCCGTTTACAGGCTTTTTAATTTTTGCCTAAAGGGCAAAGCCCGCACGATTTTCGGTTTTCAGGGGAGAAAATCAGCTGTTCTCCCCGGCATTGATCGAACTCCAGCGGCTGCTGAAGTCGCCGCCCTCCGGCAGAGCAAGCCCTGTCTCCATCGCCTGCGCCGAAGTGATCTTGGACTTGTAATCCAAGTGGGCGTAGATGTTCGCCGTGGTGGTAAAGTCGCTGTGCCCCAACCACTCCTGAATGTGTTTGAGGGGGACGCCGTTGGCCAGCAGCAAGCTGGCACAGCTGTGACGCAGATCGTGAAAGCGCATCCGGCGCAAACCGTGACTCTCCAGAAATTTCGGAAATGCGTTGGTCAGGTATTCCACCCGCATCCGCTCGCCCAACTCATCCACGAATACAAAGCCATCGTATTCATAGTTGTAGCAGTTGCCGCAGACCTGCTTGTTCAGCTCCTGCGCCTCTTTCACCTGCATAAAGTATTCCCGGAAGCTGCCGATGAGCGGCAGGGTGCGCAGACTGGACTTGGTCTTGGCGGATTGCTGCTCGAACTCCTGATACTTGCCGTCGATGATCGTTGAGGTCACGGTGCGCTTTACGGAAATGGTGCCCTGCTCAAAGTCGATGGCATCCCATTTCAAGCCCACCACCTCGCCCCGACGGAATCCATAAAAAGCGGCTACCAGCACCGGCAGCTCCAGCTTGGTTCCCTGAAGGGCTTCAAACATCTTCTGCATCTCGTCCGCCGAGAGAAAGACCGGCTGAAAGCTGTTCTTTCTGGGCCGGTCCACCTTGTCCGCCACATTCTGGATCAGCATATCGGTCTTGACTGCATATTTCAGTGCCGAGTGAATGACGGCGTGATAATGGATAACGGTATTGGGCGTGACCCGCCTGAGCATTTCAGAATAAAACATCTGCAAATGTCGGGCTTCCAGTTCCCGCAGTGTCAATTTCTTCTTGCGAAAATAAGGGACGATGGTGCTTTTCAGCAGTCCTTGATAGGCACCGTAGGTTGCGTGGGCCAGCCTTCCCTTGGCGATCTCTAGCCATTCCAGCAGATAGTCGGCGAACAGCATATCACTGCTCAGGTCGCCCACTTCTTTGGGCGGCTCAAATTCCGCTCGGAGCCTTGCCAGTTCTGACTCGGCTTTGCGCTTATTTCCCTTTTCGGAAAGCCCCAGCGAGATCCATTTCGTTTTTCGCTGCCCTCCGGCGTTTTTGTAGTTCAACACGGCATAATACTTGCCGTTTTTCAAAGTCAAATGTCCTGCTACCATTTTGTTTTCCTCCTGTCTCTTTCTATTTGCAGAACAGAACTCCAAACCGACAGCATCAGTATACCATCGGTTTGGGGTTCTCTCTATTCTGCGAATTGTTTGATTGCAGCCGTATCGGTACGAATCAGCGGGCGTCCCGGTTCCGTTCTCTCTGCCGCTTCAGCAGTTCCAGGCCCTTGATAATGTCCCGGCGCATCTGCTCCTCGGTGTAGCCGGAGGGGAAATATTTCCGCAGCTCCTCCCGCTTGAATTTCAGTTGCTCCTGCTGGTTGGGCTTTGTCTCCGCCAGCACGGCATAGATCATCTGATCATCCAGCACGCCCTCCTGTGCCAGCTTCTTCAGGCGGATGCTCTGGGCGTGGGACGGGGTGCAGTCGTTCAGCGCCATTGCGTCCAACACCGCCCGCTGCTGGTAAGAATCTAAGTAAGAAAGCTCCACCGCCGGGTTGAAGGCAATCTTGCCGTCGTCCACCATCGAAAGCAGTTCGGGGATCAGGTAGGTCAGGCGAATATATCTTTTAATTTGATTACGGCTTTCGCCGGCATCGTCAGCTACTTTTTCTACACTGAGCAGCTTCTGCCCAACTTGGGCAGAAGTGACACCTTGATGCTTGATGGCATCCAGCTTCATCTTGTAGGCAAACGCCTTTTCGCTGGGCAGGATAGTCTCCCGCTGCAAATTGGCGTCCACCATTGCGATCACCGCTTCATCGTCAGACAGCTCCCGGACGATGACAGGCATCGTCTCGACGCCCAGCACCTGACACGCCGCCAGCCGCCGGTGGCCGGAGATCAATTCATAGCCGCCGTCCGGCAGCGGCCTTGCCAACGCCGGGGTGATGGCTCCCACCTTGCGGATGCTCTCGATCATCCGCTGCATCTCCTCGTTGTTCTGCACCTTGAAGGGGTGACCTTTGAACGGGTGCAGCTCGGCCAGCGGAATATTCCGCACCCGCTCCAGCTTGGCATCGTCCCGCTCCGCCTGCGTGGAAAACAGGTCATCCAGCGTGGGTAAAGTAAAATCCGATTTTCTCATTGTGTTGTCCTCACTTTCATAGTTTTTTCTTTCGGGGTTTTAGGGCACGCCCTAACGAGTGTTTTTGCGCTCCGGCCCTGCCGGGAGTAAAAACGCACTGCTCGCTCAGATGACGCAGGCATCGCAAGCGGATACACTGTTTGGCTCCGACAGGAGTAAAAACAGTCTGCTCGCTTAGACTGCGCAGGCGTAATTCTCGCTTACTTTAATTCATTCAAAACTGCTTCCAGCCTGCTCAGAATTTCCTCTTTCTGAAGCTGTGGAAGCTCCGCTTTCAGGCCGTTCAGCATCCGAAACAGGCGGTAATCCCGCTCCGTGATCGCCGCTCTGACCTCTTTTCCAAGCCCCAGCCGCCGCAAGTATTCCGACAGCGACAGAGAACAGAACCGGGCATTTTCCAGCAGCTTCTGCTTCTCCTGCTCGGTCACACGGACATTGATCCCGTAGTTTTTGCTGCGCATTTGTTCACCCCCTTTCTTCGGTTTGTGACGGCAATGACGGTTGTGACGGGGATTTCCTTATATAGCGATCCCGGCGTCATTTGCGTCATCGCCGTCACGGCGCAGGAATTTGATGAGCCGGCTTTTTCCCGTTCGCTTGGTGCGATACTCGATGCCCAGCGGCTCCAGCACCTCATAGGCGAACTGGCCGAGATACTTTGTGACCATATTGGGCGTGACCTCCTGCTCCTTCATTTCGGTCAGCAGCTCCGTGGCCGTGCCTACCCATTCGGTGCGGCACTCCATAAAGTCCACCACCCGAAACAGAAATTTCGGCAGCTCCGCCTTGTGAATATCCTCGCTGTTCTTGCGCTCCACCAGCTCCCAGACAAGGTCGTTAAACTGCAAGGTCAGTTCCTGATATTCCACATCCCGCCCACTGACCAGCAGCGTAGCGGCGTTTCCGCTGCGCTTACGGCGCAGAATGAAGTTGGTGTCCGCAGCGCCGATGATGCCGGTAGAGCCGCTGACATCGTTAAAGGGATCGTCGCTGTCTTGCAGCTTTCGCAGGTGATGCACCAGCAAAACGGCGATGTTGAAGCCGTCGGCAATGCGCTTAATGGAGGAAATATCGTCGTAGTCGTTGCCGTACATTCCCGCTTTTCCGGCGCTGCCTTTGGAGTCCCGCACCTTTTGCAGCGTGTCAATGATGACCAGCTTGGTGGCGGGATGCTCGGTCAGGAAATCCGTGATCTGCTCCTCCAGCCCGCCGCCGATCAGCCCGGAGGTCACGGCGAAATACAGGTTGTCCGGGGCGCTGTCGGTAAGGTTGTAGAGTCGGTCTTTGATGCGGCGCTGGGTGTCCTCAAGGCTCAGATAGAGCACATCGCATTGCAGTGTAGGCAGCCCCCAAATAGAGTTTCCCTGCGCCACTTGCAGCCCCAGCCACAGCATCAGCCAGCTTTTGCCGATCTTGCTGGCACCGCTGATGACATTGACACCCTGCGAAATAAGGCCGTCTACGATGAACATCGTCTTGCTCATCGGCGTGGACAGCAAGGTCTCTGCGTCCACGGTTTTCAGTTTGTTGTCCATAGAATTCTCCTTTGTAGAATGTTAGAAGTAGATTTTGGCGGGGGCGGATGGAAACGGCCACCCGCCCCCGCTTTGATATCCCAAAAGCCTTGGAAATCAAGGCTTTCCCGGTGCTTAATGTTCTACGCTGCGCCGCCGTCTGGCAGAGTCCGCCTTCTGCTTGCGTCGGATGGAGCAGCCGCATTCCGGGCAGTATTTCTGCCGGTTGCTACTGGGTGCAAAGGGCTTTCCACACCGTTCGCAGGTCCGTGTACGCTGCCGGTAAATATCGGCGCAGAGTACCTTGTCGGCGGGCAGAACCGCCCGCCGGAAGTACTTGCACAGCAGCGAATAAGAAATCATCTGCACGCACACGCAGCCCTCGCCGTCGTCCAGCGGCAGGCAGTTGCCGCCGTCGTAGTTGGCGCACAGCCGCCGGATCAGCCGGTTGCAGCGTGCCCTTTGGGCGGGTGTCAGGCGTTTGATCTCATCCAACCTTCTTCACCTCTTTCTCCATCACATAGTTGATGACGCTGATTTTCGGGATCTTCAGCGTCGTGCCGATCTTCACGGCGTGGATGTACCCATAGTCGATCAGCTTGTAGGCCAGCTTGCGGCTGATGCCCAGCATCTCCCGAAGCTCTTTGACGGTCACGATGTCCGGGTATTCCGGAAACATCATCTGATAAAGCTCTCTGAGCTCTCCTTTCTTCATAGATTTGAACCTCCTTTGTCTGTTCTGAATCCGCATTTCTGCGGCGGTTTTTGTTTGCTGCCGCTCATCCGCATCGTTCCTGCCCCGGAGTCTCACCACGGCGTATTGCTTCCTTGGCGCGCTCGTTTCTTTTTCGGGAAGTCATGGCATTACTTGCCGGAAGCATATCCTTTGGAGGCGGCGATTCAATTTTCAAGGTACACAGGGAGACAGTCCCCTCAATAGGTAGCCAGCGAGAAAGGCATTTTATAGACCCCCTCACTAATCAACTGGGAAAAATTTTTCGATTTGTACGAAGGAATTTTGAAAATTTCCTTTGAAAGCCTCTCTACTAACCAACTGGGAAATTTTTTCGGATTTGAACGAAAAAACTTTTGAGAATTTTTCTGCGAACCCCTCTACTACTTAATTGGGAATTTTTCCGGCAAAAATAAAAAGAATTTTGAAGAAAATTTTTAAGCGCCCCTCCCACTAATCAACTGGGAACTTTTCTGGCAAATAACAAATGGGCTTTAGAAAAATTTTTTAAGTGCCCCTCCTACTAACCAATTGGGAAATTTTTTGAGATTTTGGCAAAGTAATTTGAAAAATTCTCTCAACTTTTCAAAAGGTCCCTCTACTTACTCTGAATAAGGGGTGCCATTTGGCAGGGTACTTTTCAAAATTCCCCACAAAAATATTTCTCCCTTCACTTACTTTGAATAAGGGGCGCCGTTTGTGGGGGTGTTTTCGAGAAAATTCTCAAATATTTTTCTATCAGAACGCAAAAAGAGGCGCAGCCTACGGATTTCTCCGAAGGCTGCGCCTCTCAATATACTATTCATTTTTTAGCAGTTACCCTAATATACTTGCTATTGCTGTTCGCAATATTTATTGTGGAGTTGTGATTACCTATTTCTCCAAAAAGTTAGATACATTTGAGCAACCGATTCAAGCAACACTCCAAGGATATGCATAATGGCAAAAATACATACCGCAGCAATATATTTCAATACCTGTAAAGGAATAATTGGCCGTATAAGAGCGACTCCTATGAGAATAACCAAGTAAATGATTTCAACAATGACATTGTATGCAATATTGGAAAGCAAAATTTGAAATAGAGAAAGCGGCTTTCCGGCTACAGGCTTATACTGAGTAGAGTCAGCCATTTCTTCCTTTAGACTTTTGATGTTTGCATTGTCTGCTGTAACCAGTATAGAAATAATTGCAACAGAAAATGAGACAAGGATGGCAACGACATTGATTTGAACATTCACGAATTCAGAAAAAGTTGACCGGACGGTTTCCTCATCGCCGATGTTAAATATGAGTGCACCCGCCAATGCCAGAAGTCCCAAAACTACCGGAATTAAATATTTTACCCATATTCGTTTTCTGGATTGATAATAGTCCCTAAGTGGAACAAATAATATTGTCTTCATATCTTACCACCCATTGAGGCAATAAACTCCTGAGCCTTCACAAAAAAATCTGAGCTTTCCACTTCGTTTGTGACGCTTTCACGCTTCACTTTAAGGAAATGTTTCATTCCCGTAATATTAGTATCTACTTCAAAACTTCCGGCGTCATTTGTCCCTATAATCTTAATGCGCTTAATCTTGCCTTTAGCCTTGTCTTGTGAATCCTTAAAATATTCCTTAATTAGATTTTCAGGAAAGCATTTATAGCCTTTAGGACGCTTCAAGCAAATATCGACCTCGTCAGCAATGTCAGTTCTTCCCGCAAATCGCATAAAGCCATCCTTAATATCATCTTTGTATACTGTCAACTTGAGGACCGACATTGTTTTTGCTCTTTTAATCGAAGATAGGAAATCTTCTCCCGGCATAATCTGACTGTCAATGGTGTAGTGGTACAGGTCTTTTCCGTCTTCATTGAACTTCTTGAATTGTTCATTCAAGTAGTCAATAATGCACTTTAGGGTTATACCATAATGATTGCTTTCGTGAACTGCAAGAAACCTGTTTTCGCCTTTTGCAAGGCGAATGCATAGATGTGTCTTTTCTTCGTCTCCATCCTGAGGTCTCTTTCGTCGTCCACGCTCCTGCATAGTTTCAGTGTCGATTTCATTCCGAACGTGGTTATATTTTGCCGACTTGAAAATCACATCATAATTTCCATTTTTCAAATCCTCGTAAGAATCTAACCACACAACCTTTTCTGAAGATATAATGTCTTTCTTACGTTCAGGAAGTCCTTTTGTCATTGTATATTCCAGCAGTTGGGAAAAAGCACCGATAATCTGATCCATACTATAAGTCGAATCATCTTTTGCATCTTTGTGCTTAGAGATAGAAAGGTAGTAGAAATAGATAGGCACATTTTTCTGCGGTTCTTGTTCTCTCATATTCTACCTCCTTAAAGCACATCCGAAAGTAGCTGCCAGTTGTCATCGTGAATATTGTCTGAGTACTTGTCTTTACAAATGCATAGTTCTCCGCTTTGTTTATCCTGCCTGACAATGCCACCCTGCAGGTTATATCCATCAAGGTATTTTCTCAAAACGCCGAATTTCTTTGCAGTAAAGCGATCAATATCCTCACTGCTTCCCGCCTTTGTAAAACCACCTTTTGTTTCTATAATCCAGATACCACCATCTTTTGTGCCGACCACATAATCAGGATAAAAGGATTTTTGTTTTCCGAAGTTGTCTGTATAAACAATCGAGAAATACTCTGCGCCTTTATCTCCGTTCTTATAGAACCATTTCACTTTGCCACTACCTTCGCAAAAACGCTCAAACAGCTTTTCCGGCATAGATCTCTTTTCCGCAGAAGATAAATACCCTGTATAGACATTCTTGGTGTATTCCATCTGTGACTTTGATGTTCCGTCATATGTGAAGATCATTTCAAGAGGGAACCCAACTGGTTTTTCTGTTATCCGGGGAATTGCGAGCGTTAGCTGTAAAGACTCATCAGCCATAGCGTCACGGACATCTTCTATAAGCCTTCGCTCATTGTTGATGATAAATGCATATAGGTTTCGTGTTTCCAGACGAAGAATTTTTGCATCGCACCGAACTCCGTTTAGGAACAGCTTACGCATAATGGTATTGGTGCTGCTATAGTCTAAATTGGCTTTGTATCCAATCTCAGCAACACAGTGGTGATACTCTTTACCGTGCTTATGTGTATTCAATGGCTCGTGAATCGAGATGTCATTTAATCCTGTGATTTGGTCTTTGCTCAAGACGCTGACGGAACCAGATTTGGTAAAGTCCACAATATCTTCGTCGAAAGAGTATCCATAAGCTACTAACTGACTTTGGTTTTTATTGAGGTCAGTGGAGGTGTGGTATTTTTTCTCAAAGAACTTACAAATAACTTTAAGTGCAAACTTAGCATCGCGCGGAAACGGAATATCAGTTTTATATTGGCTGATAAGCGTAAAGGAACGATATTCCGGCTTCAAGAATACTTTATAAGCATCTAATGCTCCCGTGCCCAGACTCAATTTAACGCTTTCCGTAAATTTCTCATCCAGCGTATAAAGATAGCAGCAATCTAAAAGATCTTCGCCATAATGCTTTGCTTCCGGCATCCGGCGAATCCTTCCAATCGTCTGAATTTCAAATACTTCGCTCATATTATCACGGAGCTTCACGAGGATCTGTGCTCTTGGGCAATCCCAACCGGTAGCAACCGCCTGCTTGATAATTACAGCTATAGGAGTAGCGTCATTATTTTCAATATCCTCAAGGTTCTGTTTCTTATCAGAAAGCCACACAGATAGAAGATTATTCTCGTAAGTAATGCCTTTGCTTTCGAAGTACTCTTCGACACGGTCAAGCAGTGCATCTGATTTATTCGGTAATTGGACGATAATCAATGGATTGACGCCAGAATCTTTCTTGGCGTATGCAGCTCGTAAGTCTCGTTGTTTCTCGATGGCTTTATCTAGCAGGTAGGATATCTGATCTTCAACGCTAATATGCTGTTCAAAATTTTCATTGATTATCAGGAGCTTTTTTATCAGGCCTTCGGCAATAACATCTTCTTCTGGAATCTCTATCAGCAGAGCATTCTTGTAGTTTTTAGGTGTAGCGGAACAACGGATAATCTTATTCGCATTGAACAGGGCAAGAATGTCATCTGCCTTGATTGTGTCATTCTGATGTGACTCGTCTACAATTATGGTAAAAGTCAAACCGTTGTCAATTGCATTCTGAATATGTTCGACAAAGTTTGTGCGCTCACTATCCTTAAGTGCATTGTTCCCTTTCTTAGTAAGCTTTTCCCAGTTGATGAAACAGGCATCATTTTCTTCAAAGCCAGAAGACATTATATCGGATAAGAGCTTTGTGTTGCTACCGTGAATGTATTTATCCATTTTGGCTTTACTTTGTAATTCAAGATTACCTTTTCCGGGGGTAAGCCAAACAAACACTGCTTTGTTTGTGCTCTTCAGATACTCATCCATAAAGTGTGTAAGGATAATGGTTTTTCCGCTACCAGTACAACTCTTCAGGACAATATCCCTGTTTGGCTCTCCCATAGCTTCCATAAGGGCCTCGATGGCTTTAAGCTGAAAATTTGCAAGCGTAATTCCCATATTTATCCCTCCAATTCTTTGTAGTAATAATCCGGAATAATATTCACGGCAATGTTGTATTCCTGCAGCGCTTGCGCTTGCTGAGCGTCTAGCAATACATCGTGCCCCATATAGAGCTTTTGGCATTTCTTGCAGATACTTTCGTCATTCAAAAATGTCTCTAACTCCTCATCTGTCAGCACAATAGCAATTTCCTCGTTGCCCGTAAAATTGATGCCGTTTTCCAGCTCCACCAGCTCCCGGATATGACGGAGCAGTTCATCGGCGTACTCGTAGTACATACGATCCGAAATAGGTACATAGTCAACTTTATAGTATTTCAGGCTGGCGGCATAGTCTTCTTTATCAATGACACGGCGGATGCGTTCGTAGGTCACATCCCGACAGATACCGTTTTCGTTGTTGGTACAGAGGATAAAGCGGCGAGAGCCGCCATCCTCTGCATTTAGCTTCATAACGGCGTGACCTGTTGTACCAGAGCCTGCAAAGAAGTCGAGTACGGTAGCATCCATTCGTGATATCAATCGCAGTGTTCTTTCAATTAAACTTGTAGGCTTAGGAGTTCCGAATACGCTCGAGCCAAAGATTTCTTTGATTTCGCTCATTGCGCTTCGGGTTGTTCCAACATCTTTTCCAAACCAAATTGTTTCTGGCGTTCGCCCTTCTAATGTATCCAAATATATCTTTCTAATAATGCGGGTCTCATCTTTGCTAAAAACAATTTCACCGCTTTTAATCTTTTCTTCTACCGTTTCTTTACTCCAACGCCATCCATTAGCACAGGGTTTAATCACATTTCCAGACGGAGAAATAATGTCGTAAATTAGGTTAGGCCGATATAATGCATTGCGTACATCACCACTCCTCCACTTGCCCCGAGGATCGTTATCTGGATTTGCATAAGCCTTATTGTCTTCGTCTGTGCGGGGCAAAGAGTTCAAAACAAACTGAGCTGTCTTTTGATAGCACAAAATATAGTTATGATGCACCGAAAACGTTCCTGAATATCCTTTAGGCTGAATGCTATGTTGCCATATAATACTCGCAAGGAAGTTTTCTTCCCCAAACAATTGATCACACAGTAGTTTTAATGCAGCTTGTTCATTATCATCTATGGCAATAAATATTACGCCATCGTTTTTTAGCAATCTCCGTGCTACTAATAACCGCTCACTCATAAATGAGATCCATTTGCTGTGACGGAATGTATCTGTCAAATCAACACGAGAATCATCATATCCGAAATCTCCGTTTCTTGTGTTATACGGGGGATCAATAAAAATTAAATCTATATTTCCCCGATGAGTCTTCTCCAACAGTTTCAGTGCAGCAAGGTTGTCCCCTTCAAGAAGAAAATTCATCTGCCCGCCGTGGTCAATGAACAGATCTGCATTCTCGGTCAGTACCGGTGTGTGGGTATCCAACACCTCATCAATTTCCTCCCGATGCTCCTCAAACACAAGACCATACTTCTTGCCGTTCACATCCTTTTCTAGATCTGACAGATAGGAAAGCAGGTTCCCTGTGTTTTCATCCTGCGGCGCTGCAGCGATAAAGGCACGAATCTGCTTGATTTTATTCAGCAGATCGTCCCGCTTTTTTTTCGAAATATTGGTGCTCATCTTGCATCCTCCAATGTAATCGTTGTGTTGCAAACATTCTCTTATTAGCGTTTCGAAAAAACAATTTTATACAGCTCATCAAGCGCTCGTGCTGAATTCGTTCGGTGGCATTTCTGCCAATTATCTCTCCATTGCCTTAATTGACTGTCCGTGAGCATAGCCATCTCTGACAGTGCTTTCGAAACATCGTATTGAATGGTAACACTATCACGAGGATCATGAGCAAAGTGCTCCAGTGCCCGTTCTTCTCGATTAGGCGGAGTAACACGCAGCATAGTTGTCATAGATAATTCGTGGTAAATCCAAGGTGAAACTGTAATTGCTTTCTTGCCAGATGTTTTTATTTTATTCAGTTCTTCTTCTAGGCATATTGAACTAGGCGTATTGAAAAATATAACACACTCAGTTTGATTCAGCATTTCTGTTAATGCCGTAGATAACATCATATGGACATGGCTTGTTGTATAGTTACGCAATGTGTAGTTGTATGTTTTTGTCTTGGGATTATAACAATATTTATTGTCAATCTTATTAAGCAGATCATCGCAATACCCCCAAGAACAAGAATCAATAAAAGCCTCTAATCCAAAACACTGGTGAAGCCATCCTGCAAAAGCCTTGACTTTGTTGAGATCACAATGTGAATGTGAAATAAAAACATTCTTAGGTGTGATAGAAAACCAATGTTCTTTAAGTGCCGTTCCGTTAATAACGCCCTCTTCAGATATATATTCGGAAAGACATTCTTGAACTTCCTTCTCGTGTTTACTGTAAATTTCATTTCCGTGGGTTAAATAAGGATTGATCTCATTATTATAAAAATAATCCGAGGGTGAATAATTGAATTTCGAGTACATTTTTACACCTCCCTAATCGCACTATATAACCTTAGAGAAAATTACTAATCCAATAATAATCGATCCATAAAACAGAATTTCCGATAGAGATATTGCAGAAGCAACAATACAGTATTTCCAACCTTTATATTTCTTCAATGGCATTTCAAACTCTCGTATCTCTATGTGTTTTCGCTTTTTCCCATTGCTGACTCCGATTAAGTCATTGTAGATACCTATAAACTTTCTTTCTTTCGATAGATACATCGAATCTAAGCACCAAAACAAAAAAGTGGTAATTATCGCTGATAAAATATAGAGCCTATTTCCTACATTTTCATTTGATATAGTAGAAACAAATATTGCAATTAATGCTGAATCTATAGTCAATGACCATCCCTTCATTTGAAAAGAGCACTGACTCATTCTTGTAATGTTGTTTTGAACGAATTCCAAGTGTTTCTCATTAATTTTCATAACCTGTCTCCTACATACCTATCTTTTCTATTATGATTGTTCTTTTGCGCATCTTGGCACTTTGGGATTCCGCCAAAGTATCAATTTGATACTTTTTGATACTTTGGAAGCCGAAAGCTGATACTTTGGGCTTTACAAATCTCCCGCCCGGAAGGCCGTGAGGCCCTCGTAATAGTAGCTTTGGTCGATGCCGTTCAAATAGACCTCACGGCTGTTTATCTCATCGGTCAGCGCAGCCTTCAGCAGCACCTTGATCTCCACATCCTTGATGGGACTGCGCTCCATTGCAAGGAGATAATCTTCTTTATCCACCTTGCTCCAGTCCACGACCTTGCCGATTTCGTTTTTCAGGATATGGTCAAGCCAGATGCGAGTGCTGCGCCCATTGCCCTCCCGGAAGGGGTGGGCAATATTCATTTCCACATATTTTTCGATGATCTCGTCAAAAGTGGACTGCGGCATCTTGTCGATATTGGCCAGCGCCGCTTCCAGATACATTAGCGGTGCAAACCGAAAATTGCCCTTCGCAAGATTCACCGTGCGCAGCTTACCGGCAAAGTCGTACATATCTTCAAACAGATATTTGTGAATCGCCTGCAAGGTCGAAAATTTACCCGCTGGCAGGATGTTAAGCACGCCGTTTTCAAACAGCTTCACTGCCTTTTTCTTGCTAATGCGTTCTTCTTCGCGAGCAAGATCAACGGAGCTTGTCAGTCCCAATTTATTCTCAATTCTCAGCCGACTGCCACTTCGACTTTTTTACCGCTGAAGGCCACGCCGTATTTATAAATCGTCCTGACCCCGGCTGTCGTCAGCTCGGTTTCGTATTTCTTGTCGTTGATCTGCTGCAAGGCCGTCTCGGACAGCTTTTTCAGCTGCTCATCGCTGCAATTTTTCTCCGCTTTCAGTTCGATCAGGATGCCCGGAAGGCCCTTTTGCGTGGGCTTCAGCTGAATGTCATAGCGCCCGTCGCCGGATTCCCGGTTGGAGGTCACGAAAGCGCCGCCCAGCAAGGCGCACAAACCCAGCATAAAGCCGTGGTAGAAGTTCTCCCCGGCAGTATCGAAGGAGCTGACCGACTGGGTCAGCAGCGTTTGAATCTGCGCTTTCAGCCGTGCGTTATCGCCGGAGAAGATGGCCTCCTGAACGGAAA
>ERZ809296.3423-NODE-3423-length-13413-cov-7.468408_pt1 | contig 13413 bp, 6 predicted proteins | sample MGYA00520511_ERZ809296 | MGnify/ENA primary metagenome ERZ809296 (study PRJEB31576, sample SAMEA3212662) | Homo sapiens | biome: human-gut; feature: human gut; material: fecal | place: Sweden | collected 2012 ... | reverse complement strand
GCTGATTACAAATCAGCTGCTCTACCGGCTGAGCTATACCAGCAACTCAAACAGCAAGATTGATTATAGACGAAGAGCGCCAAAAAGTCAAGAACTTTTTGAAAAAACGCGGAATATTTTTTCGGGCGGGGCGGCGCGCCGTATTTGCACTTCCGGCAGTTTGTGCTATACTGATAAAAAAGGAGGGATCCGCTATGAAGATCACATTTGTCGGCGCGGCGCACGAGGTCACCGGCAGCTGCACGCTGCTGGAACTGGGCGGCGAGAGCTACCTGATCGACCGCGGCATGGAGCAGGGCGTGGACGTCTATGAGAACATTCCCCTGCCCGTGGCTGCGAAGGACGTCGCCGCCGTCTTTCTGACGCACGCGCACATCGACCACGCGGGGCTGCTGCCGCAGCTGTACAAGGATGGCTTCCGGGGCCGGATCTACGCCACGCCCGCGACCTGCGCGCTGGCGGACGTCATGCTGCGCGACTCGGCCAACATCCAGGAATCTGAAGCCGCCTGGAAAACGCGCAAGGCCGAGCGCGCGGGCGAGCCGCCGGTCGTGCCGCTGTACACGGTGGACGATGCGAAGGGCGCGGCCTCGCTCTTCCGCCCCTGCCGGTACGGCCAGACCATGCCGATCGCGGAGGGGATGCGTGTCCGGTTCTCCGACATCGGGCATCTGCTGGGCTCGGCCTGCATCGAGTTCTGGCTGCAGGAGGGCGGCATAGAGAAGAAGATCGTCTTCTCCGGCGACGTGGGCAACATCGACCAGCCGATCCTGAACGACCCGCAGCCGGTCGCGGAGACGGACTATCTCGTAGTGGAATCCACCTACGGCAACCGCCTGCACGACAAGCCCAAGGACGTGCGCGCCGAGCTGACCGACGTGCTGCAGCGGGCCTTTGACCGCGGCGGCAGCGTCATCATCCCGGCCTTCGCCGTTGGCCGAACGCAGGAGCTTCTGTACCTGCTGCGCGAGATCAAGCAGAAGAAGCTCGTGCACGGCCACGACGGCTTCCCCGTCTACCTCGACAGCCCGCTGGCCGAGGAGGCCACGAGCGTCTTTCTGCAGTGCGATACCGACTGCTTTGACCCGGAGACGCAGAAGGTCCTGAAAAGCGGCCAGAACCCCATCTGGTGCCCGGGGCTGCAGCTTGCGCTCACGGCGGAGGATTCCAAGGCCATCAACAGCGATCCCCGGCCCAAGGTCATCCTGTCCGCCAGCGGCATGTGCGACGCGGGCCGCATCCGGCACCATCTGAAGCACAATCTGTGGATGGCGGAGAACATCATCCTCATCGCGGGCTACCAGTCGAAGGGGACGCTCGGCCGGGCGCTGCTCGACGGGGTGAAGGAGGTCCGGCTGTTCGGCGAGGATATCGCCGTGAACGCCGAGATCGCCGTGCTGCACGGCACGAGCGGCCACGCCGACCAGAAGGGGCTGCTGAACTGGGTCGAGGCGTTCGAGCGCAAGCCCGAGGTCGTCTTCATCAACCACGGCGACACCGAGGCCTGCGAGGCCTTCCAGGCGCTGCTGCAGCAGAAGGGGTATGTCGCCATCGCGCCGTTCTCGGGCGCGCAGTTCGATCTGGCGGCCGGGAAGCTCACCGCCTTCCCTGCCGGCCGGCCCATCGCCAAAAAGGGCGCAGCGCGCAAGAAGAGCGTCTTTGACGCGCTCATCGCCGCGGCACAGCGGCTGCTGCTCGTCGCGCAGGGGTGCAAGGAGCGGCCGAACCGGGATCTTACCCGCTTCACCGCACAGATCCAGGCACTCATCGACCGTTGGGAAAAATAATCGCAAAACGCCCGGTATGCCTTGCATACCGGGCGTTTTCTGCGTTTTTTACAGCTTTTCCAGCGCTGCGGCGGGGACGCGGACGTCCTCCGCGGTCAGATCGCTGCGGAAGGTGAACTGGGCCGCAAGGGAGGCCTGGGTATCCACGGCCGCGACCTGCACGCTGCCGCCGAGCTCCACGCGCAGGGCCGTGACCTTGCCGTCCTGCACGTCGAGGCTGATCGTGCCGGGCTGATACTCCACGTTCAGCTTCTCCGCGTCCGGTGCGATGGCACAGGCGGCCTGGCGCGTCCGGTCGGCGCTGAGGGTGAGGGTGTAGGTATAGCCGTTTTCCGTCTGCGTGCTCGTCACGCCGCCCTCGAGGCAGGCACGGTAGGCAATGTCGAGCAGATCGGCGCACTTGGTGAGCGCCTGTTCGCTGGCCGAGGCCGTCTTGCCGTCCTTCGTCAGGACCTTCTCCCCTGTGAACCACAGCTCCACGCTGCCTGCGCGGATGCCGCTGACGCTGCGGCCATTCTCGGTGGTGCGGAAGTAGTCGAGCGAGGTATTGAAGATCACCGGGCCGCAGTTGGCGGTGAGGCCGACGCGGGCGGCCAGCGGGTCGCGCTTGCCGAGCTCCGACACGGCGGAGATCACGCGCAGCAGGTCCTCGGTCAGCTCGAGCTTACCCTGATAGCCGCCGCCCGCCATGGCGTCTGTGACGGCTTTGGGGACGCTGTGCGGGGTCTGGACGTCGGGCTGGATGGTCAGCTCCGCCCAGACGTTCATCGGTTGGGTCACGCCGCCCGCGTCCTGCGCCTCGCAGCTGCCGGAGGCTTCGATCGTGCGGATCTCGCCGTCCTGCACGTGCATGCAGAGGTCGATGCTGTCGACGGCGGAGAGCGAGTCCGCGATCGTCGGCGTCAGCAGCGAGAGCGCCTGCGCGGCGTCCTGGCCGTAGGCGGTCACGGAGTAGACCTCCTCGCCGCTTTCGCGGGCGTAGGTCACGTCCGTGGCGTTATAGAGCTCGAGCAGATGCTCGCCGAGCGTGGAATAATCCGGGAACAGGCCGTTCGTGCGGTAGGCGCTGCCGTTTTCCAGATAGATCGAGCCGTCGTAATAATACAGCCGCACGCCGTTTTCCTCGATGCAGAGGATCGTCTTGCCGTCCGCCTGGGTGCGGAACAGATGCGCGTCGGTCTGCAGCGTCTCGTCGCCGAGGTCCATCTGCACGGAGGCATCCATATCCAGCTCCTTGCGGGCTGAGAGATTTTTGAGCAGCAGCAGCGCGTCGACGCTGCTCTTGAGGTTTGCCCGGTAGATCAGCACGCCGGCCGTCAGCGCGGCAGCGAGCACCAGCAGCACGATCAGCCAGACGCGGCGCCTGCTTTTCCGCTTCTTTGCCTGTTCGGGCGTGAGCGGCGCAGGCTGCGCGTCGGGGTCGGGTACGCCGATGGCGGCGTCATTCGCGTTCTGCTCGTCCTGCATGGCTTTGCGCAGGGCCTGCATCTGGCGGCGGCGGGTCTTGCCGAGCTTATGGATCAGGTGGATGATGAGCAGCACCAGCAGCGCCGTGAGCCCGGCCAGCACGATCCACACCCACCAGACGGGGAAGGTGGAAAGCGCCGCCATCTGCACGGTCTGGCCGGAGGCCTCGAAGCTCAGATAGCTGCCGATCTCGGTCGTTTTCGCCTTCTGCCAGACGCCGTTGGCGTTCATGAGGTAGATATCCGGCGTGCCCTTCTGCCCGTCGGGAACGCGGAAGCGGATGGTGTGCGTGTCGTCCTCATCCTCCGGCAGCCGCAGCTGCCACTGCTCGATGACGGACTTCGCCACATGCGCCGCAGGCGCGTGGCCGTCCGAGATGTTCTGGAAATACTTCCGGATGGCCTCCGGGACGCTGGCGGAGATCTCACCGAAGGCGGTGGGGGTGATGGCCTGCGGCTGCGCCTGCAGCCGGTCGGTATCGGAGAAGGCGCCCTCGGCCAGGAAGACCGGGCGGCCGTCGTCCCGCTGCGCGTCGCTCGGCAGGGCGTCGACGCAGGTATGGTATTCCGCCGTGACGGTGGTGTCAAAGGTGACGGAGTTGAGCGTGGGGTGGTCCCACACGCCGTACTGGCCGTCCACGGCCGGGATGTCGGGGTACGCGCTCTCGTCCAGCGACTCGCCGTAGTTCACTTCCACCGTCTTGAGGACATTTCCGTCCGCGACGAACTGCACGGTGAACGTCCGGAAGGCATCGGGGAGGGTCTCGTCTTCCATGAGCGTCCGGTAGGCGATGGGCTCTGCCGCACCGGCGACGCTCCTGCCGTTCAGGCCCGCGAGCGCGTCGGAGACGAAGCGGTTCTGCGCGAACGCGCCCGCGTCGCTGCCCGCGATCGCACCGGCGTACTGCTCGTACGCGCCGATGCGGACGAGCGCGGTGCAGCCCGAGACGGTGCTGCCGCCGCCCGTGACGCTGTCCGTCACGCCGCTGCCGACAATGCCGCCGAGGTATCGCCCGCCCGAAAGCTCGCATTTTGCGCAGCACTTCTCAATGGCTGCGCTGCAGATGCCCGCCACGCCGCCGACATAGTCGCCGCTCTGGCTCTCCACGCTGCCGTAGGCCTCGCAGCCCTCTGCAAGGCCGAGGTCCATCCGGCCGCAGATGGCGGCCGCGCAGTCCTTCTTGGCCGTGACGGCACCGGTCGAGACGCAGCTTTGCAGCAGCGCGCGCAGCTCGTACTGCTTGCGCTCCGAAGAGGACAGGCTCTGGCTCACGTCGCTTTCCGGGTCGACGCTGTATTCCAGGCCCATCGCGCCCGCGATGCCGCCGACGTTGCGGTCGGCCTGCACCGTGCCGGTATTCTCGCACGCGCGCACCGCACCGAGGGTGATGCTGTCCGGGTCGGTCTGCGAGCCGTCGGTGACGAGGTCGCGGTTTTCCAGCTCGTCCATGGCGGCAAAGACGGTGTCGTTGATCTCACCGAGCTTATCGCTGATGGCCTGCACGTCGTTCTGCAGTGTCGTGGAGAGATTCGCCGCCTGCGAGCCGATGGCGCGCATCTGCGCGCCCATGCCGCTCAGGGCGGAGGCCAGCTCCGGCATGGAGGCGTCGGCGTTCATCTGCAGCGAGGCGCTGAGCGCGCCGCTGCCGTCCGTGCCGCCGGAGAGAGAAAGATCTGAAGGGTCGACAAAGCCGCCCACGCCCGCGCCGATCCCGGCGGACGTGCTGCTGCCGATCTCCAGCGGGTGCGTGTCGATGGTGAGGTCCGCGTCCTTCCCGGCGCCGATGGCGGCCCCGATGCCTGCGGAGGCGTCGCCCACGGTGAGGTCTGCCCCGCCGGTCACGCTGCCGTCTGCCAGTGCACCGGCGTCGATCGTTGCGGTGGCGCGGAGGTTATTGGCCGCGTTGGCCGCGCCGTCGAGATACGTGCCCATCCCGGCCAGCTGCGAGCCGAGGCTGCTGGCTGCGCCGCCTGCGTCGGCGGTGGCCCGGTCGGTCAGGGTCCTGAGGTCCTGCAGCTGGGTCTGCAGCTGGTCCTTCGTGCTTTCGGACACGGTCACGGCCACGTACGGCTCGACCTGGCCGGCGATGCCGCCGACGTCCTTGCGGCCAAGGATGGTGCCCTCGTTCGTATTGCTGCGCAGATACCCGCTCGTCGAGCCTGCGATGCCGCCGATGTTGTAGCCGACGTGCTCATAGCCGACCGTGCCGGTATTTTTGCAGCCCGCGATCAGGCCGGTGTTGGTCCCGGCGATGCCGCCGGTCTCGGTCGTGGTGAGGAAGGTCTGCGAGGTGGTGAGGTTGGCAAGATCGAGCGTCGTGTCGATCTGGATGTCGCTGAGGCTCAGCGACGCGTCGACGTTGTTGGTGTTGATGCTGCCGGTATTCGTGCAGTGGCGGATGATGCCCTCGTTCAGGCCTGCGATGCCGCCCGTGGCGTTCGTTGCCTGCACCTTGCCGTCAAATGTGCTGCTGATGATCTGCCCGGAGACGCGGTTGACGCCCGCGATGCCGCCGATCTGCGCGCTGCCCTGCACCATGCCGGTGAAGCTGCAGCAGACGATGCGGCCGTAGTTTTCGCCCGCGATGCCGCCGGCGACGATCTTGTCGCCCGCCGCGGCCACGGAACCGGCCACGTTCAGATCCTCCACGCTGCCGCCGGACAGGATGACGGCGAACAGGCCCGCGGGGCTGTAGCTGCCGGTGAGGTTCAGGTCGGAGATGGTATGGCCGCCGCCGTCAAACGTGCCGCCGAAGGCGGCCACGGGCGTGTAGTCCATCCCTGCCAGAGAGATATCCGCCCGCAGGATGACCGTTTTTCCGGCCGACCAGGTGTCGAGCGCACAGCTTTTCGCAAAGCTCACAAAATCGCTGGCGGAATCGATGTAGATGGTATCCGGGCCGTCCGCCGCCGAGGCCGTCAGGCCGAGCGGCGCGAGCAGCGTCAGCGCCAGAAGCGCCGCGAGCAGCCGCAGCGCGGCTTTCTGCTTATTCTTCATGTGCTTCGGCCTCCTTTTCCTGCGGCTGTTCGTCCCGCGGAGCGGCTTCTTCACCGGGTTCCGGCTTTGGCTCCGCCTCGGGTTCCGGCGAAGGCGCCGGGTCGGTGTCCTCACCGGGGTCCGGCTCTGTCTGGCCGGAGAGCAGGCTGATGTTCACGTCGCCGTCGACATACGCGTGGACGATGCCGTGGATCTGGCCGCGGATCTCGCCGCGGACCATGCCGTCGATGCGCACGCGGCCGGAGGACTGGTGCTGCGAGACCGGCGTGGGCACGTCGAAGGAGGTCTTGTCGATGACCTTCTCACCAAGAAGCAGGATCTGCGGCAGGATGAACATGACGATGATGATCGTGATGATGGTGCCGCGCCCGAGGCTGTCGCCGATACCGGCGATGGCGGCGTTGGAGGTCATCTGGCCGATGAGGATGCCGGCGATGACCATCATGAGACCCGAGGTGATGATCGTCGGGAAGGCGAGGTTCATGGTCTCAATGATGGCGTCCTTTTTGGGCATTTTGTCCTTGAACTCCATGAAGCGGCTGGTCGTGACGATGGCGTAGTCGATGTTCGCGCCCATCTGGATGGACGAGACGACCAGATAGCTGAGGAAGAACAGGGGGCTATTCGTGATGGTGGGGATGCCGTAGTTGATCCAGATACTGCCCTGGATGACCAGGATCAGCAGCACCGGGATCCCGGCCGATTTGAACGTGAACAGCAGAACGACCAGCACGATCAGGATAGACAGGACCGACACGACGACATTGTCGCGCGAAAACGAGGCCTTGAAGTCCTGCTCAGACGAGGAATCGCCCACGACGTACACATCGCCGTCCGGATAATAGCTGCGCGCGACGGCGCGGATCTGGTCGAGGAAGTTGTAGGTCTCGTCGCCGCCCACGGGGAGGTCCAGATAGACGAGCATGCGGCTGTAGTCATCGGACTGCAGCTGCTTTTTCGCGTTCGTGATCTGCGAATAGGCGTCCTCGAGCGTCTGGGTCATATCGGCGTCGAGCGAGACATAGCCGTCCTGCATCTCGCCGTAGAGGAAGGTGAACATATCGATGAGCGGCACGGAATACTTGGGCAGACCGCCGATGATCTTGCCGTAGTTGCCGCCGTCGGCCGCATAGGCCGCGTATAATAGCTCCGCGACCTCATAGTCGAGGTCCGTCAGCTCGGAAAACTGCCGCGGCGTGAGCGCGTCGGTCAGCATATAGCCGCCCATGGCCTCCACGTTGGAAAGGCCGAGGGTGGAGTCGACCTCGTCATAGGTTCCAAGCTCGTCCAGAAGCTTCTTTTCCGACGTGTAGTCCCCTGCCGGGACCACGACAGCGACCATATTGCTCGAGCCGAACGTGGTATCGATCATATTGTCCGCGATCTGCTGCGCGGACTGCTTGGTGGTCTTCAGATAGCTGAAGCCGTAGACGTACGGGCAGTTGTTGGCGAAGAGCATGGCCACGATGATGACCGCGAGGAAGATGGGCGGGACGATCTTCTTCGTCGCGTAGGCGAAGCGGCCGACGAAGGGGATCTTCGGGACGAAGTTCTTGTGGCGCGTGGCGTCGATCTTCTTGCCGAAGAGCATGAGAAGGCCGGGCATGAGGAAGAACACGGCAAAGAGCGAGAAGAAGATGGATTTAATCAGGCAGATGCCGAGGTCAAAGCCCAGACGGAACTCCATAAAGAGCATGGCCACCAGACCGCCGATCGTCGTGAGGCTGCTGCCGCAGATCTCCGGCACGGCCTTGCTGAGCGCGACGATGACCGCCTCGCGGATGGGAAGCTTTTCATGCTCCTCCTTATAGCGGTTGCAGAGGATGATGGCGTAGTCGACCGACAGCGCCAGCTGCAGCACGATCGTGACGGAGTTGGACACGAACGAGATCGTCCCGAGCAAAAAGTTCGAGCCCATGTTCAGGACCGCCGCCGCAATGAACGTCAGCAGCAGCACCGGCACCTCGGCATACGTCTGCGACGTCAAAACCAACACCGACACGACGACGATCGCCACGATGATGACGATGACGCCGATCTCCTGCGCGAGCGTCTTGGACGCGGTATCGCCGAAGGTCGCGGAGACGTACATGTCGTAGCCGTCAAGGGCGGACTCGATGTCGTTCATGACGGTCTCGCAGCGGTCGTCGTCCTCGGAATAGTCGAAGGTGATGTCGTAGAGGGCGGAGGCGTTGGTATAGTGATCCCTGGTGTCGTCAAAGCTCACGCTTTGCACGCCGTCAATATCCGCGATCTGCTCGGAGACGGCCTGCGCCTCGTCATACGAGACGTTCACCAGCATGAGCTTGGCCGTGCCGAAGGTGGTGAACTCGTCCTCCATCAGGTGCAGGCCCTTGTACGTCTCAGACTCCTTCGGCAGGTAGGCGGACAGCTGGTTTTCTACCTGCACCCAGCTGCGGGAGAAGACCGAGAAGACCAGCCCGATCGCAACGATCAGAAAAATCAGATTCCGTTTGTCGACGATGAAGCTGGCGAACTTGTACATAAAGCCCTCTTCCTTGTTTTTCGGTTCCTGACTCATAATTCACGCTCCTGTGCTATTTTTACCTCTTAAAATTTTACATTTCAGTTTAGCACACAACGCGCCGAAATGACAATATGCAAGCCGCACAAAATGCGTAAAAAATCCCCGCCCGGCAGACAAGCCGCCGGGCGGAGATTCTGATCATTCTTACGCCTCCAGGCGCGCGCGGATGGCGTGCAGGAAGTCTTCGCTGGTGACGGCCTTGGGCGCGGGGCCCTCGACGAGACCGGCAAGGTCCTTCGTCATGACGCCTGCGCGGATGGTGTCGAGGCTCGCGGCCTCGAGCTTATCGGCAAACGCCGCAAGGTCGGCAAGACCGTCGAGCTGTCCGCGTTTGCGCAGCGCGCCGGTCCAGGCGAAGATGGTCGCCATGGGGTTGGTCGAGGTCTTTTCGCCCTGCAGATACCTATAATAATGGCGCGTGACCGTGCCGTGCGCGGCCTCATACTCCGTCGTGCCGTCCGGCGCGACGAGCACGGAGGTCATCATGGCGAGCGAGCCGAAGGCCGTGGAGACCATGTCGCTCATCACGTCGCCGTCATAGTTCTTGCAGGCCCAGATAAAGCCGCCGCGGCTGCGGATGACGCGGGCGACCGCATCGTCGATCAGGGTATAGAAATACGTCAGTCCCAGCGCCTCAAACTGCGCTTTGTAGGTCCGCTCGTATTCCTCCTCAAAAATGCGCTTGAACGCGCCGTCGTAGACCTTGGCGATGGTGTCCTTGGTGGAGAACCAGAGGTCCTGCTTCGTGTCGATGGCATACTGGAAGCAGGCCTTGGCGAACGAGCGGATGCTCGATTCCTTGTTGTGCTCACCCTGGAAGACGGCCGGGCCGTCGACCTTCTGGACGAGGACGGTCTGCTCCTTGCCGGACACGCCGCGGAAGGTCATGGTGCACTCGCCGGGCTCGTCAGTGGCAAAGCTCACGGATTTATAGACGTCGCCGTAGGCGTGGCGGGCGATGGTGATGGGCTTTTCCCAGTTGCGCACGACAGGCTTGATGGAATCGAGCAGGATCGGCGCGCGAAAGACCGTGCCGTCCAGGATGGAGCGGATGGTGCCGTTCGGGCTTTTCCACATCTCAGTCAGCTGCGGGTACTCGGCCATCCGTTGGGCATTCGGGGTGATCGTCGCGCATTTGACGGCCACACCGTATTTCCGCGTGGCCAGCGCCGCGTCGACGGTGACCTGATCCTTCGTCTCGTTGCGGTGCAGCAGGCCAAGGTCATAATACTCGGTCTTCAGCTCGACGAACGGGCAGATCAGCTCGTCCTTGATCATCTTCCAGAGGACTCTGGTCATTTCGTCGCCGTCCATCTCGACGAGCGGCGTTTTCATTTGGATCTTTTCCATGCGATTCTCCTTATCCGCGCTTGGCGTAGTAGTTCATCAGACAGCCGTCGAGCAGGATCTCCCGCTCGTCATCGGTCAGGCCCCGGACGTGCAGCACGAGGGGCGTTTTGCTCCCGTCGGCGCGCAGGACCATAGCCGGGAAGTCCTCGCTCCCCTGCTCCAACGTCCGGCGCACATCCGGCACGAAGACACAGTCGCCCGGCTGGCAGTCAAACGGCGTATCCGCATCCAGCGTGAACGGCAGCATGCCCCAGTTGATGCAGTTGCTGCGGTAGCGCTTGGTGGCAAATTCGTAGCAGATATTCGCAAAGCCGCCCAGCACCTTCTGGCACGAGGCCGCCTGCTCTCTGGCAGAGCCGTCGCCGGGCTTGTTGGCGAACACGCAGGAGCCGAACTGGGTGGTCTTCATCAGCGCGTCGGCGTCGCCAAAGTGCGCCAGCACGGCGCGCAGCGCCTCGGGAGAAGAATCAGCTCTGCGTTCGGCTTCGAGCGCGGCGATCTTCTTTGCGCGCGGCACATAGTCCGGCACGCGGCGCGAGAGCGTGAACTCCGCCAGCCGCAGGGGGTTCGAGCGGTAGGACGAGGTCTCGCCGGACGGGATGAGCTCGTCCGTGGTGGTCACGGGGTCGTGGATGACGGCGGCCAGCTCCAGCAGGAGGTTTTCGCCGAGCTCGTACATCTTCGGCCAGTCGGTGATATTCGGGCCCATGATGAGCTTCGTCTCGGGCTGCGGATGGCCGAAGCCGTTGTAGACGCGGCGGACATAAACCGTCTTGTCAAAGACATACGGGTGGCGCTCCGGCTCATAGTCCAGCGCGTCGGCCGGGGTGATGCGGCCGCCGTTCTTCGCCGTCGCGGCGATGGAGCGCGCGTCCATCAGGCACACGCCCGCGAACTGCCCCTCGCCGGGCTTCGAGCCCTCGCGGTTCGGGAAGTTGCGCGTCGTATGGCGGAGAGACAAGCCGTTGTTGGCGGGCACGTCGCCAGCGCCGAAGCACGGGCCGCAGAAGCTGGGCTTGATGATCGCGCCGGTCTCCAGCAGCTGGGCCGTCACGCCCATGCGCGTCAGTGCAAGGCTCACGGGGACGGACGTGGGATAGACGTTCATGGAGAAATAGCTATCGCCGATCGAGCCGCCGCGCAGGATCTGCGCAGCCTCGTCGATGTTGTCAAACATGCCGCCCGCGCAGCCCGCGATGATGCCCTGGTCGGCCCAGACCGCGCCGTCGTGGATCTTACCCAGCAGGTGCACGTCGGCCTTCGGCCAGCGCTTTTTCGCCTCGGCCTCGACCCCGGCGAGCAGGTCTTCTGCGTTTGCGAGGAACTCCCGGATGGGGTAGGCGTTCGACGGGTGGAACGGCAGGGCGATCATCGGCTCGACGGCGGACAGGTCGATCTCGACCATGCAGTCATAATACGCGCCGTCGCCGGGGGCAAGCTCCTGATACGCCTCCGGGCGGCCATGGATCTCAAAGAATCTCTTCGTCTCCTCATCGGTCTGCCAGATAGAGGACAGGCAGGTCGTCTCGGTCGTCATGACGTCGATGCCGTTGCGGAAGTCGATGGACAGGCTGGCAATACCGGGACCGACGAATTCCAGCACGCGGTTTTTGACGAAGCCGGAGGCGAACGTCGCCTGCACCAGCGCGAGCGCCACATCATGCGGGCCGACGCCGCGGCGGGGCCGGCCCGTCAGATAGACCAGCACGACCTCGGGCAGGTCCGCATCCCACGTGTGCCGGAGGAGCTGCTTGGCAAGCTCCGGCCCGCCCTCGCCCACGGCCATGGTGCCGAGCGCGCCGTAGCGCGTATGCGAATCCGAGCCCAGGATCATCGCGCCGCAGGCCGCCATCTGCTCGCGCGCGTAGGAATGGATGACGCTCTGGTTGGCGGGCACGTAGATGCCGCCGTATTTCTTGGCCGCGGACAGGCCGAAGACATGATCGTCCTCGTTGATCGTGCCGCCGACGGCGCAGAGGCTGTTATGGCAGTTGGTCAGCGCGTAGGGGATGGGAAATTCCCGCATGCCGCTGGCCCGGGCCTGCTGGATGATGCCGACATAGGTGATGTCGTGTGAGAGCATGGCGTCAAAGCGGATCCGGAGCTTTTTCTCGTCGCCGGACTGGTTGTGCGCCTGCAGGATGTGGTAGGCCATCGTCAGCCGCCGCCCGTCCTCCGGGCGGATGGAAGCGCTGCTCTGCGGCACGCCGCCGCAGAGGAAAACGCCGTGGTTCGTCAGTTTCATGGTTGGTCCTTCCTTCCGGTCGGTTTTTCTTTTGTTACACTTTATCACAGAAACGCGTTTTTGAAAAGTGTTCCTGCAAAAATTCACAAATTCTGCTTTTTTCACAATTCATCCAGCAATCGGCGGCCGTTTTTGCAGGATTTCGCATCGCTTCCGTCATTTCCTGTACGCCGTTCTTGCATTTTGCCGCCGATTCCGGTATGATGGTCAAAAAAGCGGAAGGAGGGATCGGATGGCGCAGTATTACATGCTCAACAAGCCCCGCGGGCTTCTGACCGCCCGGCGGGACGCGCGGTGCGAGACCGTCATGCGCTGCTTCCCGGAGGCGCTGCAGCAGACGCTGCATCCGGTCGGCCGGCTCGACAAGGACACGGAGGGGCTGCTGCTGTTTACGGACGACGGGATGCTCGACGTGCGGCTGCTGCGGCCGGAGCGGCACGTGGAAAAGGAATACGAATACCGCGCCTTCGGCCATCTGGACGAGGCTGCCCTCCGGCAGCTCGAGACAGGCGTCGTGCTCGCGGAGGGCCAGCCGCTCTCGCGCCCGGCACGGGCCGCGCTGCTCGCGCACACCACCATCGGGGAGAGCGAAGCGTACCTGCCGGAGCGGTTCCGGGAGAAATATCTGAAAAATCCCGGCCGTCCGGTCACGGTCGGGAAGCTCTGGATCACGGAGGGGCGCAAGCATCAGGTCAAGCTGATGGTCAAGGCCGTGGGCGCGCACGTGTTCTATCTCAAGCGCTGGGCCATCGGCCCTGTCCGGCTCGACGCCGCCCTCGCCCCCGGCGCTTCCCGCCCCCTGACCCCCGAAGAGCTGCACGCGCTCGGTCTGTAGGCTGCCAATATCCAAAGAACGCCCCGGGCGGCAATGCCGCCCGGGGCGTGGTGTGTCTGCAGATCAGTCGATGTCGACCCACTCGTAGCCGAGGTAGGTCGTGAAGGCTTCCTTGAGGATGTCCTTGTAGTGGCCCTCGCAGATGGCGGTGTGGTGCTTGAAGCCGCCCTTGGCGAGCGTGATG
>ERZ809296.3411-NODE-3411-length-13461-cov-5.869312_pt1 | contig 13461 bp, 9 predicted proteins | sample MGYA00520511_ERZ809296 | MGnify/ENA primary metagenome ERZ809296 (study PRJEB31576, sample SAMEA3212662) | Homo sapiens | biome: human-gut; feature: human gut; material: fecal | place: Sweden | collected 2012 ... | reverse complement strand
AGCGACCGGCAGGGAGCTATGCGACACCGGACACCCCGTGCTCGAGGACAGCCCCGAAGGGGCTACCGCAGGCCGAAGCTTGGGCCGAGAGGGAGCGCGTGCCCAGTGGGCACAACTGCCGTAGGCAGTTAGCGACTGGCAGGCCTGAGCAAATACAAGAGCCGGGCACGGCAGTGCCCGGAACGCCGATATTTGCGAATAACGCGCAGCGGGGCGGGCCGCCTCTGGAGTCGCCGTGCCGCGGGCTTTCTTTGGTACTTTCTTTCGCTTCGAAAGAAAGTACTGCCCCTTCGGGGCGGCAGCCCGACCATCCGCGCCGTAGTCGGCGCGTCATGCTCCAACCGAGGCAAGGGGTATGCGCCTACAGGCGCACCAAAGGGCTTTCCGTTCGCCCTTTGGAAACCTTCGAGCACCGAAGTTGGAGAGAAACCCATAGGACAGTAAGTCTCAGTCCGCGCCGTAGTCGGCGTCTCCCACGGCGAGGGTTCTTGTACGGCAAAGCCAGCGCCCGCCGTCACAAGCATGGGACTTCCTCAGAGTAAACCATCAGCACGACCCGCACTGCCGTGCGCTCCGCTTGTTGCTTGCCTGAACTCCGGGTCGCTAACCACCTTCAGCAGCTGTGTTCGTCGAATCCTTACTTTCCTCCTGCACCCCTCCGTTCACTTTGTAAAATAGGACAAATAGTCCTAAAACAAGAACCATAAGAATATTTCTCTTGTTTTCTCCTTCCCTTTAAAGCCAAAAAGCGCATTGCTCCTTTCTCCCCATCAAAAAAGAGACTGCCTTCCGCAGTCTCTTTTTACATTTGCTTTTTACTTCGAATAGTCCATCCAGAATACCGGCCGAACCGTGTTGGTGGGCCAGTCCACATCCTGCATCCCGTAGGCCGTCAGACGGCCGTCCACCCGAACGCCCCACATGTCCATCTTGCGCGCGCCCGAGGTGCGCAGCCACCAGCGGCACGCGCCGGTCGTTTCGCCGATGGTGCAGCCCTGTGCCTTCGCATGTTCCGTGGCGTAGGCCATCCGGCTGGACTGCTCCGGGAAGTAATGCAGAATTTCTTCATGGCTGAGCAGATACAGCTTGTCCTCCGTGTCAGCGCCCGCCCCCTTCATGCCGTGGGGATTTTCGTTCGTCACGGTGGTGGTCAGAATCTTTTCCTGCTCCTCAGCGGTGAAGGCCGCGTTCAGAAATTCGCCGTTCATCCACTCCCGCAGGGTGGAAGCACCCCAGTACATGGGCACCCGCTCCGGGTAGACCACCTTTGTTTCCAGACAATATTTGCTCAGCAGGAACGCCTTCTGATTTTCTTCGTCCACATCCAGAACGATCCATTCGATGGGCTCCTGACCGTTGGTCAGGTCTTCGTCCTGCTCGTAGTGACCGAAGGTGATCTCACTGCCAATTTCGGGCAGCGTTTCCGCCGACGCAGCGCATACGCCCAGCAGGAGCGCCGCACACAGAATCAGGGATAAGACATGAATCAAGTGCTTCATAAGAGAAAGTCCTCCTTTGTTTTTTAAGGCTCGTCAGTCGTTGGGGATTGCGGTGACAAAGTAAAGAATGTCGCCGACGGCCCGCATGACCTTGGAGTCGGCGTTCATCTTGATGTTGTGCATGATCATGCTGGAGGACTGTCCGCCGTCCAGATTGTAGGCGGTGACGGCCCCCAGTTCCGCCATGAGCTGGGCCATCTGATCCATGGTCAGGCCGGTGGAGTTTTCCTGAATGTAGCCGTCGGACACGGCCACGACGTATTTCAGGCGGTCGATCTGGCCGATGGCGACCCGCTGGGCATAGGTCACTTTCCGGTCGGGGAAGGTCTGCGCTTCGCCGTTCAGCACCAGCGCGGGGCCAAAGGCAAAGGATTGCAGCACGGGCCGTTCCAGCTTGGCGAAGTTTTCCTTCGTCATGGGCGACACAATGTGGAAATCGCCCTGATCGTCGATGACCAGCCCATCGTAGCTTTCATCCTCCCGCTCCCGCAGAAGCACACCGTTGCGATAGATGATCCCAGCGTCATGATAGGTGAACCAGTCGGCGTTGATGGCAAAGACGGCGTTCACCTTCTGGGCGATAACGCTGGCCCGCATGGTAGCCTTCTGCGGATAGGGTTTGGCCAGTTCGCTGCGGATCTGGTTGGCGTTGGCGATTTGGATGAAGGCTACCACTACGTCGGTGTCATGGACGCGAATGCGGTGAAGCTTCACATTAATGGAATCGTCATGGTAGGACAGATTGTCCTCGCTGAAGGCGCTGCTGTCCGGCTTGTAATTGTTCTTCGCGTCTTCGGAAGCTTCATAGGAAATATCGGAAAAGGTAACAGGTTCCAAGTGGGGCAGCTCGGCGCTTTCCGCCAGTGAAAAGCCAGGCAGCGCACAAAGCGCCAGCAGCAGACAGACGGCTTGAACTACGGGTCGTCCATTCTTCCCGGCGCGCTTCCCCCGTTCCGAACCCAGCGAACGCATCCATAGCACACAGCCCATGAGACCAACGCAAGCAGCGACCATGCAGCCATAGCAGCCTTCCACGTCCAAAAAGCGCAGGAAGGGAATGCGGCCTTCAGTGGCAAATTCCAGCAGGATGCAGAATGCCACCAGCACCCCGAACAGCACCCAGCAAAGGCTCTTTTGCAGCGCTTTGCCTTTTTTGGAAAGCCGCTGATAGCCAAAGAGCACCGCTCCAACGGTCAGAGCGCTGAACAGTTCCTCGCAGCGGACAAAGCCCCAGCGAAGGAACTCGTCCCGGCGCAGGCTTTCCAGCACGATCTGCGCGGCGGCGAAAAGCCCCAAAAGCAGCAGAATGCCGTCTCCGTCCCGCCGGTCTTTGCGGCACAGCAGCGCCGCAAACAGCACCAGAGCCACCAGCGCTTCCGCCATGAACAGCGCCCATGCCCACAATTCGTAGGAGGGATCGTACATCATAAAGGGAAAGCGGCACAGAAAGGTTTCTTCGTAGACGTATTCACCGTACCCCTGCCCGGCAAAGCCTTCGCTGAGCCGGAAGGCGGCGATCATCAGGGCCATAGAGGGAGCGTATGCGTCCATCAGGCGAAGGGCGCGCTTTCCGCCGCAGCACCACAGTGCCAGCAGGCTACCAATCAGTCCGCCGTACAGCATGTGCCCGTTCTGCCACGGGGCGAAAAGCTCTGCAAAGGCGGGTGGGTCATAGGCCAGATTGACCAGCCGGTAGAAAAAGTGGGCGCAGAATACGCTCAAAAGAGGCGTCAGGACGGAAGCCAGCACCAGCGTGAGGGCGTCGAAGCCCCGCTTTTTTCCCTGCCAGAAGCCCAGTCCCCAAAACAGCACCAGCCCGGCCAGCAGAAAGATCCCTCGGAGCGGCGCGGCTCCCGTACCGATGTACAACACCATGAAAACTCCACCTTTTTCTGTTTTCGCTTTGCCGCATCTATGCAAAAGAACACGAAAAAGCACCGTCTCATTATACCGCGAGACGGTGCCTGCTTCAAGGCTAAAAAGAAAGGTTATTCGTCCACCTGTGCCAGTAACGTCAGGCTGCGCACGTGCCACTGGCCGTTTTCCTTCACCAGTGTGGCGGCATAGCGCCCGCCCTGCCATTTGGGCGGATATTCGAAGCCGTCGCCATACAGGGCTCGGGCCGCGTCTGCCGACGAGCTTTTTACCCGTCCGTCGATGCGGGGGATGGTCTCGGTAAATTCCGCCCGGGCGGTGGTGTCCCAGGGCCAGCACCACATCCACGTCATTTTCAGCCGGTGGTCGATGCCGCGCACCGTGTAATAGGTGTAGGGGCTTTTCCCTTCCAGCGCGATCTGCAGGTTCTGATCCCGCTGCAGGTAGCTGGACTGGAAAAACTTGGTCAGCTCGGAAGCGTCCTCCTCCATCATGATGACCTGCGCCCGCTTGGCCATGCCGTCCTTCAGGACAATATAAATGTTGGTAGCGTTCATGGCGTAATAAAACGTGACGGTAAACAGGCTCAGCAGCGTCAGCAGCAGAAACAGTCTGCCCGCCAGATACCAGATGAACCGGCGCAATCTTTCCATGACGGCGCCTCCTTTCGGGATGTGATCGACCCGCGCGGGGTCAGGGCTTCAGCTTACCCTCGGTCCAGTGCTTGCGGCACAGGCTGACGTAGCTCTCATTGCCGCCCAGCATGACCTGCGCGCCGTCCTTGACGACCTTGCCGTCCAGAATGCGGGCGTTGCAGGTGGCCTTCTTGCCGCACCAGCAGATGGTCTTGACCTCCTCGATGGTGTCCGCCCAGGCCAGCAGCCACTGGCTGCCTTCGAACAGGTTGCCCTGAAAGTCCGTGCGCAGACCGTAAGCGATCACCGGCACATGCCGGTCATCCACGATCTCCACCAGTTTCTCCACCTGCGCCTTGGTCAAAAACTGGGCCTCATCCACGATGACGCAGTCGTATTCCTCTACGGGGTAGGTGTCGATGTCCTCCATGTAGCCGCAGGCGCAGGAAAGGCCGCAGCGGCTGGCCACCATGGTCTCGCCGTCCCGGCTGTCCAGCTTGGGCTTGAGCATGAGCACCTTCTGGCCCCGCTCCAGATAGTTGTAGCGCACCATGATGGCGTTGGCCGTTTTGCTGGAGCCCATGGCCCCGTAGCGGAAATAAAGCTTTGCCATTGAAATGGCCTCCGTTCGTAAGTGATAATCAGTCGCTTTCGCTGGTATCGGGGATGCCAAGCCGGGAAGCCAGATCAGAAGCCCGCTGGGCCGCGTCCCGGAACCCGGTCAGCGTGGAAAAAAGATCGTAGGCCCCCTGCAGGTCTCCGGCCATTTCCATTGCGTCCGCCTGACTGTACTGCTCGTCCCGGAAAATCTGCTCGCATTCCACCGCCTGACGGGCGCTGCTGAGATAATCTCCCAAAATGGTGAACAGGTAAATAGCTTCTTCGTAGGAATGTTCCTCCCGAAGCTCGATGGCCCGGTTGTAGATTTGCCCCTGCAGGTTCAGCAGCCGGTCGGAAGCGTCGGCCACGTTCCCGGCGGCGGAATAGTCGTAAAGAGCCTTTTCGTAGTCCTTGCGGTTTTCCGCGTCCACGCCTTTGTTGTAGTACTGGTGCAGGGCCGCGTCCTCAAAGTCGCCCAGCTTGCCGAAAGCCTCGGCCGCACCCGCAGCGTCTCCCGCCGCTTCCAGCGCACAGGCATGGCAGTAGGCGTACCGCTGTCCGCCCATCAGAAGCGTTTGACACTGCTCAAAGTACGGTTCGGCGTTCAGATAGTCGCCCTGCTCCCACAGCACCAGCCCCCGGGAATAGGCGGCATACTGGGCGGCCTGCTGATAGTCCCCCAGCTTTTCGAACGCCTGAGCCGCTTCCTCATATTCGCCGGAGGCAAAAATATCCAACGCCCGGCGGTAGGACTCGGAATGGTTGGCCGTGCAGCCGGTCAGCAGGATAAACACGAACCCCAACAGCAGAAATCGTTTCCATCGCTTCATGGCCGCAGCTCCCTTCTTCGGCAATCGCCCTGTTCATTGTAATCTAACGAGCGGAAAAACGCAAATCCTGCCGAAGAATGGCGTAAAGCTCCACGTCGGCGTAGCGGCCCTTGTTGTAGACCCGCTGGCGCAGCCGCCCTTCATGGATCATTCCCGCTTTTTCCATCACCCGGCCGCTGGCGGGGTTGTCACTTTCGTGCTGGGCCTCGATACGGTTCAGATTCAGAGTGTCAAAGCCGAATTGCAGCACGGCCTGCAGCGCTTCGGTCATGATGCCCCGGTTCCAATAGGCCCGGCTCAGACTGTAGCCCACCTCGGCGGAGCGGTTCTCCTGCTGCACCCACATAAAGCCGATGGTGCCGATGGCTTTACGATTTTCGTTCCATACGATCACAAAGGTGGAGGGCTGACCGGCCCGGTACTGCCGGATGAGAAACCGAAGATAGGAACGGGTCTGGTGAATGGAGGTGTGCGCGTCCCAAAGCACGTGCCGCGCCACCTCGGGATCTTTGGAGTATTCGTAAAGATCCGCCGCGTCGCTCATGCGGACCGGGCGGAGGGTCAGCCGTTTCGTGCGCAGCGTGGGCAGACTGGAAAAAAGATTCAGATGGTTTTGCATGAAATCGTTCCGACTCCGCGTTTATTTATAGGAAGGATGGAGCTTCTGCCACGCCATGAGCAGCCCCAGCGCGGTCTTCGCGTCCTGAAACTCGCCGCTCATGACCCGCTGCACCGCTTCCTTCAGGGGGATGCGGGTCACGCGGAGAAATTCGTCCTCGTCGGGATGATCTTCGTGCTGGCTCAGGCCGGTGGCCAGATACAGGCCGATCTTCTCGGTACAGAAGCCCGGCGTGGTGACGATATGGCTCAATTTTTCCATATGCTCGGCTTTCAGGCCGGTCTCCTCCCGCAGTTCGCGCACGGCGCAGTGCAGGGGATCCTCGTCTGCGGTGTCCAGCTTACCGGCGGGAATTTCCCAGGTCAGCATATCGTTGACCACCCGGTGCTGTCGCACCAGATAGACGTACTCCTCGTCGTCTACAGGAACGATGGCTGCCGCTCCCTTGTGGTGAACGATCTCCCGCAGGGCGGTGCGGCCGTTTGGCAGGCGCACCTGCATATGGCTCACGTCGATCAGGGCTCCCCGGAATACGGTTTCATCGCTGATCGGCGTTTCGATCAGCTGACGGTCGTCGGACAACATGAATGTTCGCCTCCTTGAAATGACCTTGTTCTTAATTCGCCAACGGGACGGCGGAACCCTTGCAGAACGGAAAAAAGATCGGCGCGAAAGTTGTAACATAATGGACGGGAATCCGGGGTCTGAATTTCTTGACAGGCCATATCATTCCCCTTAAAATGAACATGGAGATCCTTACCCGCCCTGTGGACGGAGAGAATCTTCGGTCAGAACAAACGGCAAGGAGGAACTGCAATATGTTCGGGACGCAATCATACGGAAGAAGAGGACTGGCCCTATTGACCAGTCTGCTGCTGATCCTTTTGCAGCTGGCGGCCCCGCTGGGGGCGCTGGCCACGGAAACGGCGGACGTGCCCGCAGTTTATGTGAGCTACACGGATGCCAACGGCCTGACCGGCAGCGCCATGGGGCAGCTGGCGGTGGGGGAGGACGGGGTCACTTATTATTGGGCCCAGACCATGGACAGCCCCACGTGGCCCCTGCAGATCACCGTGGGAGTGGCGGACGGAAGTCCCTACTTCTATAACGTGACCTATCTCTGGTGGAACGCTGACAAGACCGCACCTGTTTCCCAGCAGGACGTGACGACGGCGGACGCCACGCAGGCCGTGGCGCTGGTGGAGTTCTACCGCAACGAGGAAAAGACCGACTACGCCGGCAGCTGCTATGTGTATCTGTCCACCCAGCAGCTCCCTCAGGCTGCGCCGGTGAACGGAACGATCACGATCCTTTATGCCACCGAGGACATGCAGCAGCTGCTGGACGATACCCGCTACGACGTGGCCCCCGGCGTATATCAGTTCACGCCGGACCGGCAGGGCGAGATCCCCGGCTATGAGGCGGTCGACGCTTCGCCGCAGACGGTTACGGTCTATGAGGATGGCAGCGTTTCCGGAGACGTGATCTTCTACATGCGGCCCGTCAGCAACCCCGGCGGCGATACCGGCGACAGCGGCAGCACTGGAGACGCTGGCAACACCGGCGATAGTGGCAACACTGGCGATGCTGGAAACACTGGTGACAACGGCAATATGGGCGATACGGGCAACAGCGGTGATCCTGGCAGCACCGGCGATACGGGAAATTCTGGGGATGCTGGCAATACCGGCGACAACGGAAACACCGGCGATACCGGCAGCACCGAGCCTCAGGAACCGGCCAAGACCGGCCCCGAATCCTACGGCACTTACACGCCTTTGAACGATGTGCCCGGCTATACAGTCGCGGAAGAAGGAACGATCAATTTCCGCGCTACGCCGAAGAGCGGCAGCGACGTGACCAACGTCATCAGCGCACTGAGCCAGAAAACGCCTGTGACCGTGCATGGTCAGGTGGATGTGAACGGCAAGCTGTGGTACTACGTCAGCTATTTTGAGGGCGAGAAGGAACTGGTCGGCTACATTGTGAGCGACTTTGTGCAGCTGGGCAGCATTGCGCAGGTGTATGTATCCTATGTGGATGAAAACGGCACGGAATTCAGCGGCGCTTATGTGACCGTCTCCACCGAAGAACCCATGGTGGCCCCGGAGGCCAAGTATGTGCCCGAAGGCTACGAGCCCGTGGAGGCCGACCCGGTGCAGGTGGCGTTTGTGGACGGACAACCCCAGCCCTCCGTTATCACCTTCCGCTATCAGAAGCCGGAGGTGCGGGCGGAGATCAAGGTTCACTATATGGCCAATGGGCAGGAATTTGCCACCGATACGGTGACGGTTACCGAAAGCGATAACTTTATCGCGCCCAAGGAAGAACTGGTGCCCGCAAACTACAAGGCCGTTTCAGTGGAGCCGGTGACGATCACGTTCACCAACGGTCAGCCCAGCCTGACGGAAGTGACTTTCACCTATGAAAAGGGTGAAGCCACCGCCACGGTGAACGTGCACTACGTGGCGGGCGACGTGGAGTTCGCCAGCGACACCGTGCAGATCACGGAGAGCAACAACACGGTCAGCCCGAAGCCGGAACTGGTCCCGGCAGGCTATAGCGTTGTGGACGCGAACCCCGTGACTATTCCCTTTGAAAACGGCGCGGCCACGCAAACCGACGTGACCTTCACCTATCAGCGGCCTGAAGCGGTTGCTACGGTGAACGTGCACTACGTGGCGGGCAACGTGGAGTTCGCCAGCGACACCGTGCAGATCACGGAGAGCAACAACACGGTCAGCCCGAAGCCGGAACTGGTTCCAGCGGACTATAGCGTTGTGGATGCGAACCCCGTGACCATTCCTTTTGAAAACGGCGCGGCCACGCAAACGGACGTGACCTTTACCTATCAGCGGCCTGAAGCAGTTGCCACGGTGAACGTGCATTACGTGGCCGACGGCGCGGAGTTCGCCAGCGACACCGTGGAAATCACGGAGAGCAATAACACGGTCAGCCCGAAGCCGGAACTGATCCCGGCAGGTTATAGCGTTGTGGATGCGAACCCCGTGACTGTTCCCTTTGAAAACGGCGTTCCCGCGCAGACGGACGTGACCTTCACCTACCAGCGGCCTGAAGCAGTTGCCACGGTGAACGTGCACTACGTGGCGGGCGACGTGGAGTTTGCCACTGACACCGTGGAAATCACGGAGAGCAACAACACGGTCAGCCCGAAGGCCGAGCTGGTGCCGGAAGGCTATACCGCCGTGGACGCGAACCCCGTGACCATCACCTTTGAGAATGGCGCGGCCACGCAAACCGATGTAACCTTCACCTACGCCGCGCCCGTCATTCCCACCGAGGGGACCGTGACCTTCCGTTTTGTGGACGGTCAGGGCAATCCCCTGCGGGACGCTGTGCAGACTACGGTGGCCAACGGCGTTTATACCGACCTGAGCGTGTATCAGGCCGCCATTGACGGCTATGACTGCATCGGCGTCAGCACTAACCAGCTGACGGTGGAAAACGGCGTGGCAAGCCCCGCCGAGGTGATCTTCACCTACCAGCGCAAGCCGGTGAACGGCAAGGTGCGCGTGGTCTACATGGCCGATGGCGTGGAGTTCAGCAACGAAGAACGCCAGCTGACCGTGTTGGGTGAAAATACCGTCGCCCCTGACGCAAGTCTGGTGCCCTCCGACTACACCACGCTGGATGTGGCTCCCGTGACCGTCACCCTGTACGAAGACGGCTCCGTGGAGCCCCAGACTGTGACCTTTACCTATGAAAAGCCCCAGACCCCCACGGCGGCCAATGTGACGTTCCGCTTTGTGGACGAAAAGGGCAACGAGATTCAGCAGAGTCTGGTGGTCTCGCTGGAAAACGGAACCTACGGCGAAGCCGATCTGGCCGAATACCGGGCCGAGATCAAGGGCTATACCTATCAGGGCGTGAGCGCCGGTCAGGTCGTCAGTCAGGACGGAAAGGCCAGCCCCGACACCGTCACCTTCAGCTATAAACAGAAGACCACCGCCACGCTGGAAGTGCGCTATGTGGACGCCATCGGCGAGCAGGTGATGGGCTCTCCCGAATATATCGAGCTGCCCAAGGGAACCACCACCGTGGCCCTGAACACCCGCTACGTGCCCTCCGGCTATCAGCCCTCCACCAACTATCCCACGTCCTACACCGTGACCGTAGGGGACGATCTGGTGGCGGAGCCCATCACCTTCCATCTGGTCAGCACCAGTGTGAAGGCCACGGTAGAAATTCATTATCTGGTGACCGGTTCCTCCGACGCGACGATGATCGCCAGCGTGAAGAAGGAACTGACTCCCGGCAAAACCGTGCTGGAGCCAGACCCCTCTGTGGTGCCCAGCGGCTATGAAATCGTAACCGATGTGCCCCAGTCTGCGGAGATCACCGTGGACGATTTGGGCATCGCTACCCCCAATCTGGTGAACTTCTACTGCAAGAAGACCCAAAGTGAAATTTACACCGGCTATGCGGTCACCACCGTGCAGACCGGCCTGCGGGGCGCATATAACCTGAAGGACAGCTCCGTGAAGAAGCTGCTGGCCCCCAATACGCTGATCTACATCAACGGTCAGGCTACGGTAGAAAATACCCTGTTCGACAGCTGCCGCGTCATGCTCGGCTCCGACGACGTGGGCATCGTGAAGGACTCCGACGTGCGTCACATCACTGCCGCCGAGGCCCAAGCCCTGATCGACCAGTGGAACCGGGAACATCCCGCCACGCCGGATCAGCCCACCACCTCCGTAGCGGGCTATTACATCACCACGGCGGAGGGCGTGCCGCTGCGCTACGGCCCCAACGCCTATACGGCCACCATCGCCCAGCTGCCGCTGGACAGCGTGGTCTACGTCACCCAGCAGCAGACGGTGAACGGCGTGGACTGGTATGTGGCTTACTACAACGGCAACGCGGGCTACATCCGCGCCGACCAGATGCTCCGCAAGATGACTGAAGCGGAAATCAACAAGTATATGGCCGGTCAGAAAACGACTGCGCCTACCTCGCCCAGCAAGACGGCCGCGCCCTACGATCCTTACGGAAAGTCCAGCTACGGCTACGTGACCAGCAATTCCGTCAACTTCCGCGAGACGCCCAACGGCAAAAAGATGAAGACGCTGAGCAAGTATGCCTTCGCCTACATCATCGGCTCCAAGGAGGTCAACGGCGTTACCTGGTTCTATGTCAACCAGAACGGCACCATGGGCTGGGTTCACGGGGACTACTTCCATCAGCTGAACCTGACGGAGTTGACCAGCTTCCTGAACAGCAATGAATACCGGCAGGGGCTGGCCAACAACTCCAGCAGTACGAGCAGCAGCACCAACAAGGACAATACGTCCGGCAACACCTCGGTGAAGCCCAGCGGCGGCAATTCCGGCTCCGCCACGGCGGGGAATATCTCCTCTGTAGAGGACTGGAACGTGGGCACGTGGAAGAACACCGGCGTGACCACGACCACCAGCTATGCGCCCTTCAATCCCTATGCGACCGCCACCCCCGCGCCCTCGGCCAGCGTATCGCCGTCCGCCAGCGCGGAGCCGACGGAGACCTTCGTCATCGGCACGATGATCCCCATTACCTATGACGACGAAAGCAAGGAAACCCAGACCGGCTCGGTGCCGTGGGGCCTGATCGGCGTGGGCGTGGTACTGATCGGCGGCGCGGGCGGTGCCTATGCCTACGCGGTCAACCAGAACAAGAAGCGCCGTGCGGCTGCGGCCCGTGCAGCGGCCAGCCGCCGTGCAGCCGGAACCGGCACGCAGACGGGCGCAGCCCAGAACGGCAGCAGTCAGCAGGCGCAGAATCCCTACGCCCGCCGGGCCGTGGCAGCTCCGCCGGTAACAGGCGCGGGCACCCAGCAGCGGCAGCAGTCCCAGAATCCGACGGGAACGACGAATCCCTACGCCCGTCCCAGCACGCCCTACGGAACCCAGAATAATGGTTCTTCCTATGGAGCGAACGGATCGAATCCGAGCGCAGTAAACGGAACGGGCAGCGCGGCGAATCCTTACGGCGGCACTTCCGCCTATGGCAGCACCAATCCGTACAGCCCGTCCAACAATCCCTACAGCAACGGCAGCATTGTGGGCAGCGAGACAAAGTCCTCCTACGGAACGGAGACCCAGCGCTCGTCCTTTGCCCCGGCTTCTCAGCAGCCCGAGGAACGTCCGGCCGCCACGGCCGGAACGCCCGCGCAGCGGACGAACCCCTACGCCCGGCCCATTGAAACCGTCTCCGGCGAGACGGCGCAGTCCGGTCAGCCGCAGGCTTCCTCCGCAGGCAGCGAGGAACCCCGCCGCCGGTCTACTCGGATGCAGCGCTACCACGCCGCGGAAGAGGAAGACCAGAACAAGTAAAGAATCCTAATCTCAAAGGGACGCCGTGAAAATGGCGTCCTTTTTGATTAGAGAATAGGGGAAAAGCGTCAAAGTCTTATTTTAAGGGGACTCATGTTGATTTCGGCAGCGATGGACTTTTGGGTGATTACGTTTGAAAGTTTTGAAGGCCCCTCTGCAAGCTGCGGGGCAAGCCAACTTTGCTGTAAAAAACTACCCCGGTGGGGCTTGACGCGCCGACTACAGCGCAGGGGTGGGACTTGGTGTATGGTTTCTTTTCGGTAGGCGAAACCGAAGTGGTGCAGGGGGGAACGGAGGGAAATATCAGCCCAGTGGGCTGTCCGCCGAAGGCGGAAATGACCCGGAGTTCAGGCAAACAACAAGCGGAGCGCACGGCAGTGCGGGCCGCGCCGATTGTTTGTCCCGAGGAAAGCCCCCTGCTTGTAGCAGCACACGGCAACTTTGCTGTAAGAAAAGCCCTCGCCGGGGCTTGACGCGCCGACTCCGGCGCGGATGGTGGGGCTGCCGCCCCGAAGGGGGTAGTACTTTCTTTCGAAGCGAAAGAAAGTACCAAAGAAAGCCAGCGGCACGGCGACTCCGGGAAAAAGCCCTTTATTGCCCATTTTTGAAAGAGGGAGTTCGCAATGTCGCGCGCAATGGAGTTGGCCAGCTTTCGCATACGGGCGGAGCGCGCTCGTGCTCGCCTTTTTCCGCCGTCAAAATGGGCGGGCCTTTTTCCCTCCGCTGCCTATCGCCGCTCTGCTTCCCCGCAGGTGGCGTTTGGCAGACACAAATGGCGATGCTTGAGATATTCCCGTGTTACGTGGGTGGTTTCGCTGCATCCATAAACAGACCTGTTTTTCAATTCACAGTTGGCGGTGAACATACTCAGCCAGCGCCGCTTGGGATGCTTCGGTGAAAAATGAATATTTTTGCAACGCAAAAGGCCGGCAGGATTTTAAATCCACGCTGGCCTTTTTAGCGAGCCATGAGGCCCGTTGCCGAATGGCGGTCTTTACTATACAAGTAACATGGAACTACACCAGACCGGCGAGCCGTGGCACCTGTCGTGCCACGGCGGTAAAACCCCGG
>ERZ809296.3406-NODE-3406-length-13484-cov-4.640926_pt1 | contig 13484 bp, 17 predicted proteins | sample MGYA00520511_ERZ809296 | MGnify/ENA primary metagenome ERZ809296 (study PRJEB31576, sample SAMEA3212662) | Homo sapiens | biome: human-gut; feature: human gut; material: fecal | place: Sweden | collected 2012 ... | reverse complement strand
TTGCCCTCATCCGACCCGGGCTTCGCCCGGCCCACCTTCCCCCTCGGGGAAGGCTCTGTTGACGTGGTACAATTTTACAGTGTGGTACCACTTATGAAAGCCTTCCCCTGGGGGGAAGGTGGCTGCGAAGCAGACGAATGAGGGCTACCTACCGCAAGCAGTCCGTCGTGTATGAAGGTAGCATCAAAAGTCTATTACCAACCCCGTCCTGAGCTGCTTGGCCCGCGCCCCCAAAACCTCTCTCAAAATCTGAAATCCCCGCTCCCCCGTACAATGTCCGGTGACGATCTCCTCCACACCGCTCTTGGCTAACCTCTGTCCCAGGGCATACACTTCTTCATCCGGTGTCTCGAAGAGATGGAAGCCGCCGACCAGCGCCCGGATCGTCTGGCCGGGAAAGGCCTCCTGCGTCTCCCGGACGATGACATCCGCCCCGGCGTGACAGCAGCTGTTGAAGATCACAAGGCCCCGCACCGTCTGAAAGACCAGGCTCTGCTCATGGGAGAAATCATCGGGGGTATACTTGCCGTCGCGCAGGCGGTACATCTTCCCCGCCTTGCCCTTGGCGGCCAGGCCCGGTGTGGTGTGGGGGAGCAGAGAGACGCCGGGGGCGGGGGAGAAGGGGCCGGAGACGAAGCGGATGCGGTCGGCGTATTCCGCCAGCGTCCCCTTGCGGATGCCCTCGTAGCGCCAGCCCCGGTCGGTCCGGTCGTAGCAGTCCTCGCCGCAGCCCTGGCGGAGGTAGAGGGGGGCGGTGAGATTGCGGCGGAAAAAGGCGGGCAGGCCGTCGGCGTGGTCCCAGTGGGCGTGGGAGAGAACGGCAAAGTCGGCGCGGGAGAGATAGATGCCCAGGGCAGCGGCGTTGCGGGCGAAGTTCTCCCCGCCGCCGGTGTCCAGTAAAATATGCTTGTCTTGGTATTCGATCCAGAAGGCCAGGCCCCACTCGGCGGTGAGCTGGGGGGCGGGGCGGTTGTCGATGAGGGTGGTAACGCGCATCGGGAGGACCCCTTTCCTTGTTTATTGTAGATGTGGATAAGGTACCATTGATTCGCAGATCGGTCAAGCTGCTTTATCGGACGTGTATTGTATTCCTTACGTATTTGATGATCCGTAGGGGCCGCAGACCTCTGCGGCCCGTTGGTGTAGGGCGGTAGTGTGGTTTCGATGGGTGGTACTGCGCGGCAGGTAGCGGGCCGCAGGGGTCTGCGGCCCGTTGGTGTAGGGTGGTAGTATGGTTTCGATGGGTGGTACTGCGCGGCAGGTAGCGGGCCGCAGGGGTCTGCGGCCCCTACACAAGTACGCGGGAATCTGTCATAGACGTTGCTGCCCCCGCATAGAATGACAGCACGAACAAAGGAGGTGCCGGTATGTGGGACAAGGTGCTGCCGCGCACCCTGCGGGAGCAGGTGGCGCTCCTGCCCCCGGAGGTGGGGCGGGAACTGGAAGAGCTGCGCCTGCGGGCCGGGTATCCCATGGCCGCCGTGCGGGGCGGGGAGGAATGGGTGCCGGAGGGTTGGCGGCGTTCCATCCTGACCGAGAGCGACTTGCAGCGGGTGCTGGAAATGGCGGGGCAAGGCTCCGTCCACACGATCCTGGACCAGCTGCGGAGCGGGTTCGTCACCGCCGCCGGGGGCGTGCGGATCGGGATCTGCGGCGTGGGCGCTGTGGAGGATGGACGGCTGTTGTCCTTCCGTCAGGTCACGTCGCTGGCCCTGCGGGTGCCGCGGGCCATGGCCGGGGTGGCCGAGCCGCTGCTGCCCCAGCTGGCACCGGGGCGGGAGCTGCCCTCTACCTTATTGCTCTCCCCGCCGGGGGTGGGGAAGACCACGCTCCTGCGGGACCTCATCCGCTGTTTATCCACAGGGGTGTGGATCACCCCCAAACGGGTCGGCGTGGCCGACGAGCGGGGGGAGCTGGGGGTCGGGTCCCTGCGGGCCTTTTTGGGGCCGCGGGTGGACGTGCTGGCCTACTGCCCCAAGGCGGCGGCGCTTGGGATGCTGCTGCGGGGGATGTCCCCCCAGGTGCTGGCGGCGGATGAAATTACCGACCCGCAGGATATCCGGGCCATGGAGCAGGCCGCCGGGTGCGGCGTGACCCTGCTGGCCACGGCCCACGGGGGGAGCCTGGAGGACTTGCGCCGCCGTCCCCTCTATCGGGAGCTGTTGGACGCCGGCATTTTTCAGGCCTTCGTCTTTCTCACCCGGCAGGGCGGGAAGCGGCACTATCAAGTTTGGACGGGAGGGGAGGCCCCATGACGACACTGGCGGGAAAGGGGCTGCTCTTCGGCGGCTGCGTAGCCCTGGGTATCTTGACGGGGCTGGGCCGGCTGCGGCGGGTGGCCTGCTTGGCGGACTTTCGGCGCAGTCTGTCCGGTCTGGCGCGGGAGCTGACCTTCTCCCTGCGGCCCCTGCCGGAGCTGGCGGAGGAAGTAGCCGGGAGCGGCCCGGCGGGGGACTGCCTGAGGGCCTGCCGCCGGTGCTTTCTGGCCTCCGGCGGCGAGAGCTGGGCCGAGAGCTGGGAGACGGTTTTGCGGGAAGCGGACCTGCCCCTTTCAGACGAGGACCGGGGCCTGCTGGCGGAGTTCGGCCAGGTTCTGGGCCGCTACGACGGCGAGAGCCAGCAGCGGGCCTTACAAGCCCTGTTGGACCGGCTGGGGGAGCAGGTCGAAACGGCCCGGCAGACGGCCCGGCGGCTGGTCCGGGTGGACGTGACGCTGGGGGTGACGGCGGGGCTGTTTTGTCTCATCCTGCTGTGAGGAGGGGGAAAAACCATGGATGTGGAGCTGGTGTTCAAGATCGCGGCGGTGGGCATTCTGGTCTCGGTGCTCAACCAGGTGCTCACCCGGTCGGGGCGGGAGGAACAGGCCACCATGACCACGCTGGCGGGGCTGATCGTTGTGCTGATGATGGTGGTGCAGAAGATCAGCGAGCTGTTCGAGCTGGTCAAGACCCTGTTCGGATTGTGAGGGCGCGGGATGGACTTGCTGCCTGTGGCCGCGGCGGGCGTGGCGGCGGCTTTATGCGCGGTGGTGGTGCGGCAGAGAGCGCCGGAGATCGCCTTGGCGCTGGCGCTGGCGGCCTGCGTGGTCTTATTGTGGCACACCCTGCCGCTGCTGGAGACCATCAAGGACGTGCTGGACGAGCTGGCGGACCTGGCCCAGGTCTCGCCCCAGCTGCTGCGGCCCATGCTCCAGACGGTGGGGCTGGCGCTGGTGACCAAGCTGGCCTCGGCCCTGTGCAAGGACGCGGGGGAGGGGAGCCTGGCCGCCTTCGTGGAGGTGGCCGGGAGCGCGGCGGCGGTGCTCGTGGCCCTGCCGCTGCTCCGGATGGTCTTACAGCTCATGTTGGGATTGCTGTGAGGCGGTGCGTCTGCTGCCTGCTGCTTCTGCTGGGCTTGGTTTCGCCCACGGCGCTGGCGCTGGACGAGGAGAGCGCTGCCCAGGCGACCCAGGCGCAGAGCGAAGCCTTTGGCTTCGACGACCTGGAACGCATCGGGGAAGCCTACACCGGCCAGGAGGACATTGCCGGCGGGGTGGACGTGCCGGGGGCCTTTCGGCATGTCGGGCAGACGGCCAAGGACAACCTGGGCCAGGTGGTCAGGACCGCCGTGCGGAGCTGCGTGCTGCTGCTGGCCGTGACGCTCCTGTGGGGCCTGGCCCAGGGGATGCAGGCCGGGGCGGGGGAGTCCGGGGGACTGGAGGCCATCACCCTGGCCGCCGTGCTGGCCATCACCGCCGTTGCGGTGGGGGACGTCCACTCCCTGCTGTCCCTGGGGGAGGAGGCCATTTACAACATGGAGACGCTGGGGGACGTGCTGCTCCCCGCCGTGTCCATGGCCACTGCGGCCAGCGGGTCCCCGGCCATGGCGGTGGTGAAGCACGGGGCGACCATTTTGTTCTCCGACTTTCTCCTGCGGCTCATCCACAGCCTGCTCATCCCGCTGTGCTATGCGTTCGTGGCGGCGAATGTCGCGTGGGCGGCGCTGGCCAACGAGGGGCTGAAGCGGCTGGCGGGTTTTCTCAAGTGGCTCATCACGATGGTGCTCTCCGTCGTCCTGCTGGTGTTCGTGGGGTACCTCAATCTCTCCGGGGTCATCTCCGGCGGGGCGGACGCGGCGACGGTGAAGGCGGCGAAGTTTACGCTCTCGAACCTGGTGCCCGTGGTGGGGGGCGTGATCTCGGACACGGCGGAGACGCTGCTGGCGGGCGCGGCCATTCTGCGCAACGCCGCCGGGGTGTTCGGGATGCTGGCGGTGCTGGGCATCTGCGTGGCCCCGTTTCTGAACCTGGGGGCGCACTACCTGCTGTACAAGGGCACGGCGGCGCTGGCGGCGACGGCGGCGGGGTCCGGGCGGCTGACGGGGCTGATCGAGGCCCTGGGGACGGCCTTCGGGCTGATCCTGGCCATGACGGCCTCCTGCGCGGTCCTGCTGACGGTGGCGATGGTGTCGGCGGTGTCCGCCGTGGGATGAGAAGGGGGGATGCTCCATGACGTTGCTTCGCACTTGGATTGTAAGCGTCACCGCCTGCGCCATGGTCATTGCCGCCGCCGAGGCCCTGATGCCCGACGGGGCGGTGAAGCGGGTGGGAAAGCTCACGGGGGGTCTTATCTTAGTGCTGGGGCTGTTGCAGCCCTTGGTGAAGCTGGACTATGATGATTGGCTCGACGATCTCCCCGCCCAGACCGCCGGGGCCGTGACCCAAGAGGATTTGGAGGGCGCGGCTTACGCCCCGATGAAATCCATCATAGAGCGGGAGCTGAGCGCATACATTGTGGACAAAGGCGCCCAGCTGGGGGTGACCTGCACGGCCCAGGTGGTGTGCGAGACGGGGGAGGACGGGGTGCCCATCCCCACCCGGACCACCATCACCGGGGCCATGACCCCGGCGCAGAAGGAGGCGATGATCCGCTGTGTCACCCAGGAGCTCGCCATCCCCCGGTCGGGGCAAATCTACCGGAATGAGGAAGTGCCATGAACGGAAGAGAAGCAGTGGGCCGCCTGCAAAAACACCTGTCGGGTCGGTCGGGTCTGTCCAGTCGGCTGAAGAAGTACAAATGGGTGGGCTTGGTCCTGCTCGTCGGCCTGCTCCTGCTGGCCTGGCCCGCCGGGAAGGAAAACCAGGCCGAGACGGCGGCGGAGACGCCCCAGACCTTCGACCTGGCCGCGACCGAGGCCCGCCTGGCCGAGGCCCTGTCCCAGATCCGGGGGGCGGGGGAGGTGACGGTGGTGCTGACCCTGGCCGGCGGCCCCCGGCAGGTCCTGGCCCAGGATGTGGACCAGGCAACAGAACGGGGGCAGGAACGGCGGGAGACCGTGGTCGTCTCCCGTGGGTCCGGGGGACAGGAGGCCGTGGCCGTGCAGGAGGTCTCGCCGGAGTACCAGGGGGCGCTGCTGGTGTGTCCCGGAGGGGGAGACCCCACCGTGCGGCTCCAGCTGACCCAGGCCGTCGCCGCCCTGACGGGGCTGGGGGCCGATAAAATTTCGATCAGTGAGGGAAAGTGAGGAAGAAGTCTTATGAAGCTCTGGAAACGGAATCTCATCGCCGCCGCCATCGTGCTCTTTGTCTGCGGGGCGGTCTACTTAAATTGGAGCTACACCCAGGACACCGCCGCCGGGAGGAACCTCGGCCAGGCCGCCCTGGTGGGCGGGCGGGAGGACCCGCTGCTGACCCAGCCCGACCCCGGTGCCGCCGACGGCAAATCAGACGGCAAGTCGGACGGGAAAGCCGAGGACGGCCAAGGCCAGGACGGCACCCAGGCCAACGACCCCGCCACCGCCGAGAGCGGGAGCTATTTCTCCACCGCCCGCCTCAACCGCCAGCAGGCGCGGGACAACGCCCTCTCCCTGCTCCAGGAGGCGGCGAAGGACGAAAAGGCCGACCAGACCGCCGTGGACGAGGCCAACGCCTCCATCCAGACCATGGCCGACGCCACCGTCACCGAGGCCCAGATCGAGAACCTCATCACCGCCAAGGGCTACACCGACTGCGTGGCCTTTCTGGGGGAGGACAGCATCAGCGTCGTCGTCTCCGCCCTGGACAACGGCATGACCGACGCCGACGCGGCCCGGATCGGGGAGATCGTCATGGAGCAGACCGGCCTGAAAGCCGACCAGATCAAGATCATCGAGGCCGAGTAAGCAAGCAGAACACGGAACAACGGAAGAGAACCCCTCACGGACAGAGCAGCTACCCTGTGCGTGAGGGGTTGTCCTGGTTTTCGCGGGCTGGTATAATGGAGCCACGAAACACGGAAAGGGTGGTTTACCATGTCCAGACCCACGAAGCTCTTGCTTGCCTTCGCCGCCGGGGCGGCGGTGGGAAGCGCCCTCCTCCGCCGCCGTCTCCGCCCCGCCGTGGGGCAGAGGATGGACCAGGTGCAGGACCAGATGGACCAACTGAAAGCGGCCTACGAGCAGCAGGATCGGATGCGGCGGGATTTCACCGCCAACGTCTCCCACGAGCTGAAAACGCCCCTGACCTCCATCTCCGGCTTTGCGGAGATTATCAAAAACGGCATTGTCAAGCCCGAGGACATCCCCCGCTTTGCCGGGAACATCTACGAGGAATCCCAGCGGCTGGTCACCTTGGTGGATGACATTTTGAACCTCTCCCGCCTGGATGAGGCGGACGTCCAGCTGGAGCGAGAGGACTTCGACCTCTCCTCCCTGGCCCGGGATGTGGCCGGCCGCCTGAAGGCCTCCGCCAAGAAAAACGGCGTGGTCATCACGGTGATTGGTGACAAGGCGGAAATCAACGGCGTGAAGAGCATTGTGGACGAGATGGTCTTCAACCTGGTGGACAACGCCGTGAAGTACAACAAGCAGAACGGCCGGGTCACCGTCACCGTGGACAGCTCCTCCGACGGCACCGCCCTGACGGTGACAGACACGGGCATCGGCATCCCCCAGGCGGATGTGGACCGGGTGTTCGAGCGCTTCTACCGGGTGGACAAGAGCCACTCCAAGGAGATTGGCGGCACGGGCCTGGGGCTCTCCATCGTCAAACATGGGGCGGCCTTCCACAACGCCAAGGTCAGCCTGCAGAGCACCGAAGGCGAAGGCACCACCGTGCGCCTGGTATTCCCCAACTGATTACAAGTTCTTCTCTGAAAATATTTCCCCGAAAAGGAAAGGGCCTCCCGGCTGGGAGGCTCTTTCCTTTTGCTTTCGCGGGCTCAATCCAAGAACAGGCAGAAGGGGTGGCCCTCTGTGTCGAAGAACACGATGACCCCCTGGTCCTCTAAAAACTGCTGGGGGGACTTCACCGCCCCGCAGGCCAAGGCGTGGGCCTCGGCCGCCTTTAAATCGTCCACCTGAAAGTCCAGGTGGAGCATCTTCATGGGCTTGCCGGGCTCCTCGGGCCAGACGGGGCGGACGTAGTTCTCCTCTGTCTCAAAGGAAAGCCCCGTGCCGCCGTTGGGGTCCCGCAGCAGCACCCAGCCGTTGTCCTCCATGGTGATGGGCCAGCCCAGCAGCTTGGAATAGAAGTTCGCTGCCCGGCGGCCGTCCTCGCAGTCCACCACCACGGTGCGCAGATGAATCTCCATAGAAAGTCCTCCTTGTTTTGTCCTTTCCCTCCCTGCCCTGGCGGCGGGGATTGTTTCTGCCGCAAGGGCGGTTATACTACCCACAGCCCCATGCTGATGAGGTACAGCGCCGCCCAGTACAGGACCATGATGGGCTTCTGCCATGTGTCATCCCAGTGGGCCAGCTGGTTTTTCGCCACCAGCATGTCGGAGATGTAAAACAGCAGCGTGCCCAAGGCCACGGGCCACCACTCCCAGCCCAGCAGGAACACCAGCGGCAAGCCCAACGCCAGGCTGCCCCCCAGCAGCGCCGGGTACAGCAGAAAGGGCGCTGTCAGTTTGCCCAGGGTGGGCAGCTCCTTGCGGAACAAGAGGGCGGTGAGGATGTACACGGCCACCCACAGAGCAAGGCTCCACCAGGAGGGCGTGGCCAATCCCCACAGCCAGGCAATCAAACACACATGGCCCGCGCCGAACACCAGCATGCCGGGCACAAAGCTGATTTCCAGCAAGGCGTCGGCAATGGTGCACAGCACAAAGAACCAGAACGCCCAGGGCGTGCTGGGGCCCTGGGGGAAAGCAGCCATGGCCAAAGCGGCGCTGCCCACGGCCAGAAAGCTCCCCGCGCACTTGGCCACCAGGCTCTCCTTCATCCGGCCGGCAGAGCGCAGGAAGAAATACAGGGCGAACTGTGCCACCCACACCGGGATGGCGATGCAGGAATAGATGAGAAACAGCTTCACAGCAAACACCTCCTCTGGTTAGATTATACCGCGGGGAAAAGAGAAGTCAATGAAAAAACTATCTTTTCAAAGTGTTTTTTATGAGGTATGCTAAGAAAAAGAGAAATTCCCCTGTAACGAAACCAGGGGTGGGGAGTCCTATAGACGGAGAGGGGTGAGGAGATGGACGATTTCGAGCGCATCTACGCGGAGTACTACGACCAGGTGTATGGCTACTGCCTGCGGCTGACCCACGACCCCCACATGGCGGAGGAAGTGACCCAAGAGTCCTTTTTCAAGGCGCTGAAGGCCATCGGCTCCTTCCACGGGGAGTGCAGGCTGCAGGTGTGGCTGTGCCAAATCGCCAAGAACACCTACTTCTCCCTTCTCAAAAAGCAGAAACGGTCCGCCCCGCTGGAGGGCGACTGGCCCGCCCCCGCGGATTTGGAGGAGCGCCTGGGGGACAAGGAGGACGCCCTGAAAATCCACCAGGTGCTCCACCGGCTGGAGGAGCCCTACCGGGAGGTCTTTTGGCTGCGGGCCTTTGGGGAGCTGAGCTTTGCCCAGATTGGCGGGCTGTTTGAAAAGACCGAAAGCTGGGCCCGGGTCACCTATCACCGGGCGAGAATGAAGATAAAGGAGGCATTGGAATGAAAGTCACATGCAAAGTCATCCAAGACCTGCTGCCCCTGTACCACGACGGCGTCGCCTCCCCCGACACCGCGGCCCTGGTGGAGGAACACTTGCAAACCTGCGAAGCCTGCCAGGAGGAGTTTCACAAGCTCCAGGAGGCGGTGGATCTGGCCCTTCCCTCCCCAGAAAGGGAGGAACAAAAGACGGAGAGCCTCAAAAAAGTAAAACAATCGCTTCGATATAAGCGCCTGGCAGTGATCGCTATTACCCTAGCGGCCATGATCGCCATTTTCATTCCCGTGGGGATGTGGATGAGCATCCCCTGCATAAGCCCGCCTTTGGAAGAGGTGGCAATCGACATCACCGAGGAAAACGGCATTCTCAACATCCATTCAGTGTCTTCCTGGACTGTTACTATGCGGCGAGCCTTTTATCCAGACGGCACGGATGCGCAGGAATGGGAGAGAAAAAACGGCTCGGCCCTTATTTTGAGTGCCTACTACACCCCCTTGGAAGGACTAGCCGCCCATTTTGACGGTTCCGAAGACGAACTCATTTCCGGGCTATCTCAGTGGGCTATCACCGAGGAGGGCTGGTGGGAACTGCATCGGGACGATGTGGAGTATCTGGAGGACATGGATAAGATGAGGACAGAGTATCCCGATCAGCCCCTTCCAGACTACGATCAAAACGCCCCGCGCTCCCCAGAGGAGGATGTGGATTTTCTCTATCACGGCATCAAAGAAGTCTACTATTACGATGGATTGGACGCAGGTATCTGGGGAAAAGAGAACGATGAGCTTTTGGCAGATTTAGAAAAGCACGGCATCCTCCTGTGGACCGCTGAGGATGGGGTAGTCTACAACCCGTAAACCTTCAAAAAATCCCCCAAGCGGCTGCTTGGGGGATTTTCTTGTGTTTGATGGGGTAACTTGCTGCCAATGGGCCGGGACGGCGGCCTATCGCCCTGCGGGCGCGTCCGGCCTTGTCCCTGGTTTCTTTTTTTGCAACGCATGGCGTTGCTTTTAAGGCCGCGAGACGCTGTCTCGCGCTCTGCAAGCCTTTTGTAAAATGCTTGAGCGAAAACTTTTACGCCGCTTCGCGGTCATCCCATTTTATAAATCTTCACCCCATAGCCGGGGAGCTCCACGGTGCCGTGCAAATCTGTCTTCTCCCCGGTGAGCAGCTCCACCGTGGGGCCGTTATAGGCGCACTCCATCTGGCAGGGGTTCTCCTCGGCGTTCACCGCCACGATGACGGTCTGCGCCGGGCACTGGCGCACGAAAATCCACTGCTTGTTCCGCAGGGTCAGGTTCTGGAAGCCGCCGTCTTTCAGGGCCACGCAGCTGCTCTTGATGCGGCTGAGCTTGCCCAGGAACTCCGTCAGGTCGTTTTCCAGGGGCTTTTCAAAGCAGGGGCGCAAAGCGGGGTCGCCCTGGTGCTTTTCGCCCTCTGTCCCCCACTCGCTGCCGTAGTACACGCAGGGGATGCCCGGCATGCAGAACAGCACGGCGTAGAGGGCGTTCATCTGCTTCTTATCCTGGAGGATGCTGGCAATGCGGGTGACGTCGTGATTGTCGCAGAAGGAGAACAGGTGCATGCCCTTATAGAGAGTCCACTGTTCCGGGCCGAACTGCCGGGCCAGGGAGTGGGCGATTTCGAACATATTTAACGAGTTAAAGGCGGAGTACAGACCCTTGTAGCACTCGTAGTTGGTGGCGCTGTCCAGCATCTCCTCGTTGACGATGCGCTTGTAGTCCCCATGAATCATCTCCCCCAGCAGGAAGAAGCCCTCGTCCCGCTGCCGCACGTAGCTGTGCAGGCGGCGCATAAAGTTCTCGTCCAGCAGGTAGGCCACGTCCAGCCGCAGGCCGTCGATGGAAAACTCCTCCATCCAGCCGCCCACGCAGTCCAGCAGGTAGTCCACCACCGCGGGATTTTGCAGGTTCAGCTTCACCAGCTCGTAGTGGCCCTCCCAGCCCTCGTACCAGAAGCCGTCGTTATAGCCGCTGTTGCCTCCAAAGTTGATGTGGAACCAGTCCTTATAGGGGGAGGCCTCCCGCTTTTCCTTCACGTCCTGGAAGGCCCAGAAGCCCCGGCCCACGTGGTTGAACACGCCGTCCAGCACCACCCGGATGCCCGCCTGGTGCAAAGCGTCGCAGACCTCTTTAAATTCCTGGTTGGTACCCAGGCGGCAGTCGATTTTTTTGAAATCCCGGGTGTCGTAGCCGTGGGTGTCCGACTGAAACACCGGGGAGAAATAGATGGCCCCAATGCCCAGCTTCTCCAGGTGGGGGATCCACTCCTTCACCTTTTGGATGCGGTTCACCGCCACCCCGTCGTTCTCAAAGGGCGCGCCGCAAAACCCCATGGGGTAGATTTGATAAAACACAGCGCTTTGGGCCCAGTCCTTTTCCGGCTTGCCATGCAGCATACACGTTCCTCCTCGTTTTGTGGTTTCCGTCTAGAATTCCATTCTGCTACCAGTATAAAGCATTCCCCGCGAAAAGGGAACCCCTTTCCCGAAAATTTTTGCGCCTTATCGCTAAATTTTCTGACAACGTAAGAGGTTTGTTGCCGCACTTTGTTACAAGAACCACTGGTTTCCCCGCTGTAAGGGCCGATTTCCCGGGGCAGCCGCGGCCATAGAAAAGGGAGGGTTTGGCAAAACCCTCCCAAAAAAGCTTAAGAAATTTCGTATGCGTCCTGGCCGGTGACGGTGAGCACCGTCTGATAAAAGGCCTCCATGGCCTGGACCATGTACTCCAAATCCTTGGCGCCAGCCGTCTCATAGGGGGAGTGCATGGACAGCTGGGGCAGGCCGATGTCCACCGTGGGCAATGCCACATGGGAGCCGGACAGGTTGCCCAAGGTGCCGCCGCCGGGAATCCTGGAGTTGTTGTAGTACACCTGCACCGGCACCCCGGCCTTTTGGCAGATGGCCTGGAACACCCCGGCGGTGAGGGCGTCGCTGGCGTAGCGGGGGCTGTGCTTGACCACCACGCCCTCGTTTAAGTAGCAGCGGTTGGTGGGGTCAGACTTCTCCGGGCTGTCCGGGTGGACGGCGTGGGCGTTGTCCGCGGAGAGCATAAAGCCCCCAGCGATGGCCCGGTACAGGCCCTCCCGGTCCTTGCCGCAGGAGAGGGCCACCCGCTCCAGCACATCCCCCAGGAAGGTGGAGTCTGCGCCCTGGCGGGTCAGGCTGCCAATCTCCTCGTTGTCAAAGAGGGCCAGCACCGTGACGTTCTCCCGGTTCTCCCCGGCCAGGAAGGCCTTGGTGGCGGCGAACACGCACTCCAAATCGTCCAGGCGGGGGGCGGCGATAAACTCCTTCTCCCCGCCGAACACCGTGCCCTGGGCCCGGCTGTACAGGTACAAATCCCAGGAGAGGATGTCCTCTGGGGCCACGCCGGCGTTCTGGGCCACCATGGCTTTCAAATCGGCCTGGCTGCCGCCCAGCAGGGGCAAGGTGTCCTTCTGGGTGTCCAGCTTCACGCCCTCGTTGACGCCCCGGTTCATGTGGATGGCCACCCCGGGAATGAGCAGCAAATCCCGGCGGATGTCGCAGAGGACGGACTTCACGCCCTTCTCGGTGCGCACAGCCAGCCGCCCCGCCACAGACAGGGGCCGGTCGGTCCACAGTGCCAGCTGCATGCCGCCGTAGACCTCCGTGTTCAGCTTGGTGTACTTGCCATCCACCCGCATCTCGGGGGACTCCTTCACCTTAAAGCAGGGGGAATCCCCGTGGGGGGCCACCACGGAAAAAGCGCGGAAATCACGCTTGGGCACCTGGAAAGCCATGAGGGAGCTCATGCCTCGGATGGTGAAGTACTTGCCGCCGGGCTCCAGCTGCCAGGGGTCTGTCTCCAGCAGCTGGGTAAAGCCCTCTTGAAGCAGCATGGCCCGCACCGTGGCCACGGTGTGGCTGGCGGTGGGGGAGCATTGGATAAAGTCAAACAGTTGATGAATCAATGGAAAAACCTCCTTACGGGTTCCGATACAATCTCTGGCCTAGAGTATTATAGCACAAACCGGCCTAGCGGTAGGTGAGTATCCCAATATTTTTCGGCCCTTTAAAGGAAAAGGTGACGGTTTCGTAGCGGATGCCGTTTTCCTCCAGCCACTTGCAGATGTCCGCCACCATCTCCTTTGTGCCCAGCTTGCGGGTGCGGTCCCAAAAGTTGCAGCAGGGCACCACCAGCACCGGCCGGACTTTGGCGGACTCCACCACCTCCCGCACCGCCTCGTCGGGGTGCAGGCCGATGACCAAATCGTAGTACGAGGCCATGTCCGAGACGTACTCGCACTGGCGGTTCTGCACGCCCACCACCTGGTAGTGGCGGGGGTCTATCACCTCGGCCTGGTAGTTGTACTTCTTGTTGAGGATGCGGGAGAGCATCCCCTGGCCCCCGGCCACATCGGCAATGTAGTGGACCGAGTTGCCAAAGCGCTCGTAGACAAAGCGGGCAACTTCCTCAAAGCGGGCCTCGTCGCCCTTGCACTTTACCTGTGTTTTCCTTCCCATACGGCGAACTCTCCTTACCGGCGAAAGACCCGGCAGCAGCCTCCCTGCGCCGAGATCGGAAGAGCGTCGTGTAGGGAA
>ERZ809296.3400-NODE-3400-length-13491-cov-17.586410_pt1 | contig 13491 bp, 10 predicted proteins | sample MGYA00520511_ERZ809296 | MGnify/ENA primary metagenome ERZ809296 (study PRJEB31576, sample SAMEA3212662) | Homo sapiens | biome: human-gut; feature: human gut; material: fecal | place: Sweden | collected 2012 ... | reverse complement strand
TTTTCGTCTACGAAAACACAACCTTGCCTTCCTTAAATCTTTACCCCTTTCCGACGCGGTGGTTCAATTTCCGCCGTTTCCGCTTTCAGGGCTTGCAGATTATTCCGAAGAGCCTGAACAGCATTTGTTTCGGGGGCGTTCTTCTGTGTCGAAGGCTTTTGTGTTCGGCCTTTTATGCGGGCGGTTAGATAGTCATTTACGTCCTTGTGCCCGCTGTAAAAACTGCTTTGGTCGATTACCTCGCTGCGGGGGCAAAGACGGATCAGATCGGAGGTCGTTTTACGCCCGGCTTCGTCGTTGTCAAAGAAGGCGTGAATCACCGGATGCCGGGAGAGAAACGGGATGGCTTTGGGCAGGTTGACGACCGAGTTCAGAACCGCGGCGTCGATGCGCAGTCGTTCGGGATGTTTCAGCGAAAGATAAGCGAGAAAATCCATAAATCCCTCGAAAGCGATCACCGTGTCGGAACGGTTGTCGAGGGTGGTGATATGTTTGGGCGAGGAGCCGCCTTTGAACCGCTCGGAGCGGAGCTCCCACCCTCCGGCATCGTTGCGGAACCCGACGGCGAAAAAGGCGCAGCCGTTTACCTCGTAGCGAACCTCGCGGCAGAATGCCGCGGCGACAGACGGGACGATGCCGCGCGAGGCGAGATAACCGACCAATGCCGGATGCCGGAGCGAAGCGTCGGAGAGGATGCAGAGCGTGGGGACAGTGGCCGAACACACGACCGGCGATACCCCGCCAACGCCAAGAGGCTCACCAATACCCGGTGAAAGAGAAGCAATCCCTGTGTCTCCTTTTTCACCGTTTTGCAGCCGTCGGACCGCTTCGCGGCTGTCGCACCGCTCCAACCGCATTACGAGGGTGCGCAATGTGCCGCCTTCGCCCAGTCCGAAGTCGTACCAAAGATTTCGCACGTAGTCCACTTTGAAACTCGGCGTGCGTTCTTCCCGCAGGGGTGAAAGATACATGCCGTAACCGTTGCGTTCGTATTTGGGCTGAATGCCACGCCGGGCGAGAAAATCGCGGATGGAAATCCGGTTGCAGTGTGGTATGACAGTCATTTTTTCCGTAAGTTTGTTGAGAAAACAATGTAAAATTCAGTGAAAGAAAAGGTTGGCATCTTACAACTCTCTTACACGGCATCCGGCGCTGTAAGTCCGTAAGAACCCGTAAGACTTTGTAAGAGGATTTATAAGAAATGTAAGATTATGAAAATAAGAAACCTACCTTCTTTTTTCAACATTCTTACATCGCTGCATCGTTCAGCAATCCGCCGAGCTGTTCCCGTGTGACGGTATAAACCCGTGCCGTCTTGCCGTCCTGCCGCTGCGTTTCGCCGTTATAGGTGATCGTATAGCGTTGGTAATAGATCGGAGGTGCGGGACGCAGCTGCCAATTTTCGGCAAGAATCCGCTGCACAGTGGGATGATCCGAGCGGATACCGCGTATCTCCAGCATATTGACCATATCGCTCACGTCGAACCGATAGTCCGCAAGGTTTTCGGCCTCCATAATGTCGTGGATGATCGACAGCATTTCGGTTTCGGTCTTGCTGCGGTTGTAGTGTACGATCCGCCGCAAGGCATCGGTGGCCAACAACCGGGGCGCGAACCACATGCGGCTCTCTTCATATGACGAGAGCATACGTTGTTGCAGGTAGAAGAGCAGCCCCGGTATCTCGGCCTGCATTTTGGCCAGCAGGTGTTGGTCGTCATACGGGAGCGGCGGCACGCGCCGCACCCAGTAACGGGTTTCCGCCGCCTCGATCAGGACGGGATTGCGCTCGTTGTTGGAGCAGAGGACGAACTTGCCGAAAAACTCCACCTCCCGGCGGTCGCGGCCTTTCGCCTCAGCCTTGTAGCTGCGGGCGGTCGAAAGGTTCTTGATCCGTTCGGAATCCTCGCGGCGGTTGAGAAGCACCTCGTCCACGCAGATCAATAGTTTACCCGTCCAGTCGTCGTTGAACTGCGAGCGGAACCGACGCCAAACCGAGAGTAATCGAATTTATTCGAATTACCGAGGTGCGAAGGAGGAAGGCACAGCCAAATCCTCGTTGGTATTGAAGGTCACGTTTCCGCCGAAGATCGACTTTAAGAGATTGAGAAAGGTCGTCTTTCCCGTGTTGCGTTCATCTGACACCAGCAACAATACCGGCAGCCGTTGCAAGGGACGCAGGTAGAGCAGTTGCAGATAGTCGTACCCCAATTCGACCTGTTCGCCGAAAATATGGGCGAGAAAGTCGTGGATGTGCGGAAAGATGCCCTCGGCAGGCTGGAAGGGAATCGGCTCGTAACGGTTCAGGAAACCGTCGATCTCCCGGTGGTAGTTCGTGTGGTCGGGAACCGTGCAGAATCCGTCGTACTTCGGGATCCGGGCCAGGTAATCCTTCCCGAAATCCTGACGCAAGGTCTCGACATTCCACGGGATGAGCGTCTCGACGCTCCGGCCGCTGCTCAACGGCTGCCGGACCCGCTTGTAGATGGTCGTTCCCACACGCAGGTAGGGGCTTTCTCTTTTCACTGTTTTAGCGGGCATGGCTGTCTCCGTTTAGAATCCGTTGCACATCCGCCACGCGATAACGACGTTGCCCGCCGTACTCCACGGGAACAAGATAACCGCTCTTGGCCCATCGCCACAACGTAGAGGAATCAACACCCAACAACGCGATGGTCTGTTTTCGCGTATACAATTCGCCCGCTTGTTGCGGAACCGGCATTACGGACGGCGGCGACGCGACTGCCGTCAACTCCCGATGCCATTGCCGGAGATCTTCCAGACGGACGGTCACATTCACTTCACCGCCCAGCTCACTCAATTGTTTTAAGTCCATAATACGATAATTTAACCGAACCCGAACAGCAGGTTCAGCGGCGAAAATAACAGGTGCTTTTCCTGCACCTGTTTTTGCAATCGAATCACCGCATTTGCACCGGCAAACAATTTCAGATATTGCTACTTACCAACATTTTGCAATTGCATGAAAACAGAAAGAAAATTCCCTGCACCGACCGGGTGCAGGGAATATCTCACACTTATACAGCTCTTTATTTTTGGATATATTCTTTCAGATTATCGAGCAATCGGATGCGATAACCTCCGTCCGTCGCCCGGAGTTTGGCCCGCAACGTCTTCGTATTGTATTTGGCCAAAGACTCGAAGCTCGCTTTCAGCCATTCCGCCAATTCGGTCTGGTCATAAAAACGATTGGTCGCGCCCTTAAAAGCATTCCAGACGTTCCAACCGTAGTGACACAAATCCCCATAGCTCACCCGATCGTGCCGAAGCCGAACCTGCGGCACATCGTTCGAAACAGGCGTCATACATGCCAGATAAAGCAAGCGTCGTCGCAAAATTCGCAGGTTCGTCTCGTCAATGGCATCGCCCAAATCCTTGTCGGTATATTCGTAAACGGTGGCGAGTGCATTTTCGAGAATCCGATCGTCCGGAACCGGATCGGCAGAAACAACGGCGGATTCCGGCACGATCGCGTCCGGACTTCTTTCACACCGCTGTTCGGAACCGACTCCTTCTGTCGTTGTTTTCTCTTCACCTCTCGGCTGACTACGCCCAAACCGGCGAAAAAAACGCTCCGAAAGATCCGCCGAACTGCCCACGCTGAAAAAGTAAAATCCGGTCACGCCAAGTCCTGCGGGGACAAGCAAGACAAGCGCCAGCCAAAGTGGAAATCCCCGCGAAACCATGACGCTGAACAAAACGATCAAAGCAAAAATCACAGCGCTCGCCACAATCAGGCGAAGACCTTTCTGGAAATAATACTCGGAGTTCATAGTTACGATTCGCTGAAAAAATCATTCTCCATTACAACTTCCCGAAACCGATCCCGCAACTCCGCCATCCGTGCGATCAGTCGATCGTACGGCAACGAATCTCCGTAGATGAAATACTCCTGCATCCGTTCATAATCCCTACGCCATACTTCCGCCAATTTTTCGGGCGGAATAAAATCGATCCGGCTTGGATGGTGCGTCCGATAATCGACTCCGCGAATCGTATTGAATATGCTGCGATGCCTGACAATCTCGACATACATTTTCGGATCGGCCAAGGCTGCCTTTCCGAAATCCGTATCCATCAGCCGCTCCAAATCGTATAGATGACGTGTCATTCGCTCGACGCGCGGATTCTCTTTCTGAAACTCTTCATGCAGCAAAAACGCTTTCTCCAAAAACGTCCGTGTCGGTACGACCGCATAAATCGGGAACACCAATTCTCCGAATACATCGGGATATGCCTCGGCAATCAGCGGACGAATCTCGATCCGCTCACGCGGTTCTTTCATCGACCGGCAGCTGAATTCGATCCGGATTTGCGATTCCACATACTCGATATTCGCATAAATGCTTCGATACGGCAGCAGCACCAGCGTCGGATCGGTATCGGAGTCCTGCGCCGGAACGGCACGCAACTCAAAATCGGAAGCCCCATATCCTTCCAGCAATGCCTGCGTTTCCGCAACGAGCCGCTGCTCGATATAGGCCCGCGAAAGTTTCCGAATCCGATCGCGCTGCGACTTGTTGTCCCCGGCAATTTCCCAAAAGGACTTGTCGATCGCAATGTCGATATCCTCCGAGAAGCGTTCTATGACATGCCAACCCTTGCTCAACGACGTACCGCCCTTGAAGGTAATGAAGTCCCGGCACGACGATTCGAACAGGGCTTTCAGCGTCATCGTCACCCACCAGTCCTTCTCGACAGCCTGCGGAGGAAGCCCGACACGCTCGCTCGTCTGTGCAACGAACATACTTTTCTGCTCGTCGGAAAACATCCAAAAATTATTCTTCATAGAACGACATAATGATTTTACGAATCCATGCCGGCACCAACCGCAGATCGGGCAGAATGCTCGACTTCGGAATCCGGGCGAATATCGTCTTCAGTTGGGCGATGTGCTCCTCCGTCACCTGCGGCCGACCGATCTCCTTCAGAGCGAATACGGCAAGCATCAGCGTTTTATTCTGATAGGCCAAATTTTTAAGCGCCACACGCTTGAATCGCAATTTGCGACCGTTGAACAAATTAACCGTCCGGGAATTGCCGTCCGTATAAAACACATAGTTCATCGGTACCTGGGCAGACAATCCCAATACATTCAATGCGTGCATACCCGTCGGAACAACCCGGGCTTCGCCCTGCCGGGCTACCTTTTCAGCGATTTCATTGATGGTCGGGTATTGTATGCCCAGTCCGAACTTTCTGTCGATTTTGGGATAGCAATAGAGGCCCCTTGCAATACGGACTAAACCGCCTTTTCGAGTAAGCCGTTCCAATGCCTTCGCAACCGATACGGCCGATCCGTACACAGCGAAATCGGATGCGGAATACAGCTTACCACGCCCGCACTTTTTTATCTTATTAAGTATCTTACCCTCTATTACTTGCATATATTTACACACATATATCTGTCGCAAATTTATACAAATTTATCGACAAAACAAATCTTACTCCAACACGCTTACTGCATCACGCTTAATATCCATGTCAATATCGCGATAACGAGCGAACGCCCGGCTGCCGTCCTTATGACCGGACATCGCTCCCACGATCGCAGGGTCTTTCACGCTTTTATAAACATTCCCGATGAATGTCCGGCGCGCCATGTGCGACGAAGCAAGGTCGCAGATCGGCACCTGAACATTCTGCCGCGTCCGCTGGTCGATCGTCGTCACCATGCGCGTCAGTCCCGCTTTACGGAACGCCGCTTTGATATAGACATTATATTTTTGCTCCGAAATAAATGGAAACAATGTTCCGCGGTTCTCATCGAGGTATTTACGAATCAGTTCTTTCGCAGCACCGATCAGCGGCACCGAGACCGTCACCACTCGGTCGTCTCGCGTCTTGCGGGGAACATATTCGATGCAATCGCCGATGATATTGGCATAGGTCATCTTATAAAGGTCGCTCACCCGGCAGCCGATCATGCATTGGAAAACAAAAATATCTCGTTGCGTTTCCAGTTGCTTGTCATCCCCCATATCCGCTTCGGCCAACTGTTTGCGTTCGTCGGTCGTAATATAGATAGGCGTACCGTAGACAATCTCCGCAATCTTGTACTGCTTGAACGGATCATTGTAGGTATGTCCGTTATCATTTAACCATACATAAAACGACCGTAGACGAATCAACATATCCGAAACGTAATTCATGCCCCGCTCTTTCGGACGGCCGGGAATTACCGTTTCTCCCGCAGCATTGAGGTACGGGCCGCGCTTCACAGGCAGATTCTTCCTCACCTTCGGCCGGGCATACGGCACCTCGTCGTACAACTCCGGATGTTCGTCGAAAATCTCCGGTTCTTTCATCAGAAATGCCCCGAAATCATCAAGTGTCGTCGGAGATACGGTGTGTACGTCCAGCACGAACCGTCGGTTCGACAGTTTACGATACAACTCATACCGCTTCAACGTCCGCACCAAGACATTGAAATGCTTGACACGCGATTCGGACAATTTATGCGTAGCGAGGTATTCATCCGTCAACGGGAAAAAGCCTATTTTCTTTTCCTCAACGGAAGTCGCCGTCTTTGGCCGCAAAGTGCGCCGGATCAACTTTTCGAGCCACTCGCGCGTAACGGTCGATTTATCGTCTGCCGCCTCGACCGAGGTCTCAATTACATCGACCAATTCTTTCAATTTCGCCCGCTTTGCCAACAGCGCATCGCGCTCCTCCCCCGGTATGTTCGGAATATTGATATCGTTTTTCTTTCCCCAACGTTTCCGATCGACCCAAATGCCGGACGGCACACGTACACGCAATTCGCGGGAAACATAGACACGGAAATTAACTTGCGATTCTCCCGCGCTGTTCTCCCCTTGCGCCAAAACATATGTAACTTTTGCCATACATCCTCATTTTATGCTCTACAAAGATATGATTTAGATTCGAATACAGCAATACTTTCATGTCCGCACCGTGTCCGCATTTTTGCAAAACAGCTAAAAACAGACAAAATACATTTCATAGTATATCATTTTAATATACTATATTTCAACATATTATAAATATATTCAAATTTTAGTTATTTGCATATGTTTTCACAAATTAATTCCTGTCCTGGGCACTGGCAATCCCCGTAATCGTTTGATTACGGGGATTTTCGTTTTCCGCAGGGAGTACTAATCGTCACTTCTCATTCTTCGGAAGACATTTCTGAACCGGGAAATCCGGATATAACTACAATTCAATTGATTATATCAAGTACAGAGGCCATCTGAAAGGTTGTGTCTTCAGAAAAATGCGCTCTAATCCAGGATAAAACGTTTCATGTATTAGGACCAACTATTAGAAAGAAAAAGTTCCGGGATCGCCCCGGAACTTTTTCAACTCTTTTTTATCGATCCTGCCTTTCCAATAGGAGCACACAACTCTCAAATGGTTTGGCCAAGTCGAATCCCACTCCGCATTTCATCAAATAATCGCCCGATAACGTCTGACCTTCGGCATGGCAACCAGTTTTGCCTTTCTGACGATTCTGTTCCGTTATTTTGTAATATCCGGCGGGATCAAGCCCCTTCAGCCGGAGCGTAAGCCTCGTCCGGGTATGTAATGCCGTGCTGAATGCAAACAACACACAGCGTTCCTTCGTCTCCGAAACGTAATTCAACGCAGCCCAACCGCTTTCATCATAAGGAGAAACCAACCGATAAAGGTCCCCGTGCTGCACAACGGGGCGAATCGTTTTATAGGCTGCAACAGCATCCTGCAAACAGGCAATCTCCTCGCGGGCGAGTTTTCTCGGATCAAGTTCGATGCCCATGCGTCCCGACATTGCCACATCGCAGCGGAATTTGAGCGGCAGCGACATTCCGGTCTGTCGGTTGGGAGCAGCGGAAACATGCGCAGCCATTGCCATAGTCGGGAAAAAGTGGTTCGTACCCCACTGAATAAAAATCCGGTCAATTGCGTTCGTATTGTCACTCGTCCATATTTCATCGTGAAAAGGCAAAGATCCGAAATCGACACGACCGCCACCCGAAGCACATGCCTGTATCTCAATGTCGGGATACTTGGAACGGATACGTTCATAGACATTATACAACCCACGAGTATAATCCACCCAGAAACGACTCTGCTCATCAGCGGGCAGATAGGTCGATCCAACGTTGTTGACATGCCTGTTGGCATCCCATTTTACATAACTGATACCGGGCGCCGAGGATAACAAATCATCAAAAACGCCGAATATGAAATCCTGCACGTCCGGATTGCACAGATCGAGAATCCATTGATGTCTCAAGGTGGGAATTTCGCGTTCTCCGCTCCGAACGATCCACTCGGAATGTTCCTGCGCCAGTTCGCTATGCGGATTTACCATCTCCGGCTCAATCCATATTCCGAACCGAAGCCCTTTTGCCGCCGCATACCCGGCAATGGACTGCAATCCTCCGGGCAGTTTGGCTGCATTCACCTGCCAGTCGCCCAACCCCGCGGTCGCATCGTTACGCGGATACTTGCCGCCAAACCATCCGTCATCGAGAATGAATAGTTCGCATCCGATTTCAGCAGCTTTGTCAATAATCTCCCGCAGATCCTTTTCATTGAAATTCCAATATGTTCCTTCCCAATTATTCAGAGCCACCGATCTGTACCGGTCGCCATGCGCAAGGGCGTAACGGCGTGCCCACCGGTGAAAGTTACGCGTAAGCTGTCCCTTCCCGCGATCGCTGTATCCAACCACAGCCTCCGGAGTCGTAAACGATTCACCGGGCAAAAGCCGTATTTCGGAGCAGAACGGATTGAGTCCGCATCTTATTTGCAGCATGTTGAAGTCGTCCAATTGAAACGAGGATTCAAAATTCCCCGACCAAGCGAGCGCTCCTCCGTACACCTCGCCATCATCTTCCTTGGCCGGCCCGTTCACCGAGACAATGAAGCAGGAGTTCTCATTATGGGTCGTACGCACTCCTTTTTTTGAATCTATTGTTTTGATGCCGGGAGTCAACAATTCCTCTTTGAGCCACATCTCCGCATTCGAGGAACCGTGGAAATGTGTCAGGTAATACGACATGGCCTTCAAGGAAAAGAATGCCGAAGCGATCTGACGAACAATGACAGGGCCCTGTTCCCGGTTGCGGACCGTAACCGACTGCATGACGATATCCTGCTGCCGGAATGCGGTGAAACGAAGTTCCACGGTCAACGGCAGAACCTTATCCTGCAACACGATAATCGTTTCGGTCCGGTTTTCATCCAATTGCCGGCTATGACAGGATGAAAAGACCAGCTCAGTGGTAAGTTGCCCGTCTGCATGGACCAGCGTCAAGGCTGGATTGGTATACAGCGCCCCGCCATATGCCGGATACAACTCCCAGGATTTCTCCCTGCCGCAGGCGGACAAAATAGCCCCGGCATCCTCTTCCGACAACCGGGCACCCCAATAACGAAACATCAGCGGTTTTCCCGATGCGGCACTGAACACGAACGACTGGTGGTCGGTATCAATCTTTACGATTTGCAGGCCGCCCCCTTTCGACGAAGTGGCTACAAACAGCAAAAGCAACAATAAGGCAAATGCCCGTTTCATAGGTCTACTCTTTCAAGTGGAACAGTCTCAAGGCCCTGTCCGGATAATTGGTAATCACCCCATCGACACTCAACCGGGCAAGCCTTTGCAAATCGGCTTCGTCATCGACCGTCCAGGGCAGAATCTCCATACCGGCCGCATGGGCCTTGGCAACCAATGTTTCATCGACGAAAGTATGCTTGGGACTGTAAACATCGGGGATAAAATTCAATTTGGCAAGGTTCTTATCGAAATCAGTTGCCGAGAGATAAATCAGATACGAAGTCCGTATACCGGGATATTTTTCATGTAAATAATTCAGGACACGCGCATCGAAACTCTGAATCGTAACCCTGCCGCCAAGCCCCTTTTCAAGGATGACCGCCATACAAAGATCGGTAAATGTTTTGTAATCAGGAGCCATACAGCGTTGTTCCTTGCCTTTGGAGGCTTTGATCTCTATGTTGTATCGTAGATTCCGACCGCCCTTTTCCCGAATATGAGCCTCTGTGGCGTCGAGCAATTCCGAAAGAAGCGGCTTGCAAGCAGCGATCCGTACCCGCGCAGGGTATCTGGAATCGCCGGCAAGACCGGTATCATAACGCCGAATGTCATCATACGGCATTCCGAACAGTACGAGCGAGGCTTCTTCAGCTTTCGTGACACGAGTCCCATCAGGTTTAGTTACATACTCCGAAGACATGATCTCCTCGTGCGAAACGACGACAAGGCTGTCTTTGGAAATCATCAAATCCAGTTCCAGCATATCCACGCCCAAATCGATCGCATTTTTCATCGCCATGATCGTATTTTCAGGCCATAATCCCATTCCGCCGCGATGCGCCTGAATCTCCGTATATTCGAGTTCCACGCGAACGACTGTCATACCACAGGCTTCAATCGGCACACTGAAAGCCTGATTCGCTCCCCGGTTTCCGATTTGCCGCCCGGAGGCGTCAAACAAGGCGACGTGCCGGATATCGCAACGCTTACCCGGAAGAATACGGTCTGCACGGAGAGTAACCTGTACTTCCCGATCGGAAGTGCTGTTATTCAGAAGCATGACGTAAAACACTTTATCGTTCTCCTCCAAGGCGCACAGATAATCGACCTGCGGCTCCGAAACGTCAATGGCTTCGGGCGGAAGACAAAGCGAAGCGGTTTTATCGAAAATTTTCCCGGCAGCGAATCCGTAACATTTATGAGGCCCTACCTTCGGAGTGACGAATCCACCCGGGAAATCGACCGCCCCGTCCGAGCGCATCATGATTTCGGAGATCAGATAGTCTACGATCCACCCGACCTGCCACCAGGCATGATGGGGGAAGCGGCCCGGACCATTATTCATACGATTCCAATAGTAGGAAGCAACGCTTGTCGCCGGATCGACAAAAGCGTCGCGCGCCCACGCCGCAGCCCGGGCCATGTCAAGCAGTAACCGGTCGCCTGTCATGGCATAAAGCCTTACGAACATACCTGCATGGCTGCATAACAGAATCGGACCGTTGCTTTTGGCATTGCTGCCCAACGTCCCTCCGTGTTCGAACGAAAGTCCTGCCTGTGCAATCTGCCAATCTTCACGGCTGACACCTTTCACCAGCTTCTCCTGCCGGGTCGGAACGGGATGCGTGAATATATTATTCGTATAGAAGCGCGCCGTGCGCAAAGCTGCGTCCCGATAACAGTCTTTCCCCGTCGTTTCATAGAGATCAAGCAACGCCTGGGCACTTTGGGCAATAACAAAATCGGGGACAAAGCGAAAGTCCCCGCAAACCCCGAGGAAGGAACCTTCGTCCACAGCATTTGCCACAAACCAATCGGCACCCCGGCAGGCAGCATCAAGATAGCGCTCGTCGCCCAAAAGACGGTAAGCCACCAAAAGGCCATAGAATGTCGGCCGCAAATCACGCAAGTCCCTAAACACCGGCTTTCCTGTGGCTTTGTCGTATGCAACTTCCCAATGTCCGTCGGGATACTGCCATGCCAGCAACCGTTCAGCCCCACGCCGCAAATCTTCGCGCAATTCAGCGTCTCCGGGATTGAAAAGCAGCATATTCCCGATATCGAGCATGATATAGTAAACCGTCCCGATCGGCTCTGCATAATCGCCCCATTCTTCTGTATAACGGCCGCTTTTCCACAGATAATACTGCCCTGCAGCCGCTCCTGACAGCGGACCGCCGGATACTTGCTGATGGATTTTGAAGTTCCGTGCGTAAGGTAATCGTGTCCGGCGCAACGTGTCATTTCCCGTAATCCGGGCGAGCATCCACATAGCCCCGTAATCCGAATTTTTAACAGCATCCCTTTCGTATTCGAAAACCGTGGCATTATACTCTTGCGCCCCAATGGTATCCCCTCGATAATCGAATGTACGCCAAAGCGAAGTAGAGTCTTTCTCGAGGTATTCCGCCATACGGAGTATACGATCCGTAAGCGACTGCCGAGGCTCTTTCAATGCAAGGAAATCGCCGAAACGATAGATGTCGCGGGCCGCATGGCTACAAAGGGCATACCAGTCTCCTTGCTGCACCGTATACCGGAACCGGAACGTGCGGATCTCGCCCTTGCGCATATACGAATCCTCCTGCCCCAAAACCGGATGATAAGCCGAAGGGGTCAGTTCCCGGTCGCGATTCATCAGGGAAAAGCCCAGCCGCCATTCATTCTGGGTGCTGTGATCATAAGTCCACGGGTCTCGCCCCTGTCCCGGCTCGGGAATCACGGCAAACGAAAGTCCCTGCCGGTCGGTGAGTGTCGGACAAAGAGTGGTAGCCGTCCGCTCCCGGACAACGACTGGCCTGTCGGGAATTCCCTGGCCATAGCCATAACTCCAGACGAAGTTCGGCTCCAGTTTTCGTCCCTGAAAATGTCCCGGAATGACACCCCAGGCCATCTCCTTTTCGGACAACGTGGCCAAAGTCGGAGTTATGAGCGAAAAATACCCGTCGACCGCAGCCCGCAACGTCATTGTCACTTCGATATCGCTGCCGAACTGTTTCGATGGCCGCCAGACGGCCTGCAAGGTGCCCTGCCGCGTTTTTCGGGTGAAAATAATGCTGTCACCCTTTTGCATCGCCGATGCCGGATAAAAACGCACCAACTCTCCGGCCGTATTCATCGCCACAGGGCGCAGATTATCGCGCCAACGCCCATACAAAAGCGTATATTCCCTTCCCGGAAATTTCCGGACGTAATCAGGCATCGTCTCGTACAATGAAACGGTATCGGGTTTGGTGGCGGAATACAGAAATCCATAGCTGCCCGACGGATTTTCCAAGGAGATTCTTCCCGATGCAGAGTTCGTCGAGACCGTCGAAATCCGGTACCCATCGCTTTTCTCTTGCCATTCGATGCGAAAATGTTCCGCCTCGACCGCCAGGCGTTTTTGCGCTGCGGACGGAATGCACAGCCCCGCTAACAGCAGAAAGAGAATTCCCTTGCCAACAGTTGCTGCTTTTATGAAATATCTCATACGTCGTCGTTTTTTAAGGTGCGCCCTTCCGCTGAAGAAGAACGCACCTTATGGGTTTAACGTTATTCGGAGTCTTTCACGCAGCGCACGGAATAACCGGCGAGTTTGCTGATTACCGAATTTGCGATCGTCTCGTATTTGGCCTGCAACACGCGGCGGTAAGCCTTTTCCGGATTGTCGGTAAACTCATCGCAAGTCCAGAAATAGGCATAAGTGCCGATGTTATTGAAATTCCCCTTCCCTTCGGCCCGCTGTCCCGCCGGCATGGCGGTAAAACCGAATAAATCGGAGCCATTGAAACCTTCGACGTTTGCCTTGAGTTTCGTACCTTCTTTGTCAGTCTGCCGCCAGCCGGGTTTGCCAGCAGCGGTCTCTTCGGCCATGCCGATCGCAATCTCAAGTGTCTGATAATCCTTTTCCGTGGGCACATGCCACCTGGGAGCCGCATTGGGATTTACATGACCCGGCATATTACCGTTGTTATGTACTG
>ERZ809296.3366-NODE-3366-length-13620-cov-8.632952_pt1 | contig 13620 bp, 13 predicted proteins | sample MGYA00520511_ERZ809296 | MGnify/ENA primary metagenome ERZ809296 (study PRJEB31576, sample SAMEA3212662) | Homo sapiens | biome: human-gut; feature: human gut; material: fecal | place: Sweden | collected 2012 ... | reverse complement strand
GCCTGAATGACCTCTATGACCAGATTTATAAGGCGGAGGATCTGCTGCAAGAGAGTATGATGAAAAAGGCGACTCTGGAAAGTGAGCAGATGTCTGTGCAATCTATGATCGGAATCCTCTCGTCTTTTGACGCAATCTATGATAGAATGAATGCAGCAGAACGGCGCGATCTTGTGAAATACCTGATTTCCGAGGTTGAGTTGTTCCCGCGTGAGGAGCAAAAGACGCAGAAACGCTTTGTAAAGGCGATTGCGTACAAGTTTCCTATTGAGCAAAAGGTGCTCACGCAATTTGATGAATGCGGGGCATCTGTCGAGACGGTATGTTTATTATCCAAACATAATGCCAAGCAGCATATTGAGGTTGGTTTGAATCTGGACGAGCTGGACTTGACCAAAGCGGAGAAGACGGCTACATAAATTAATTGGTGCGATTATGAAAAAAAGATTCTCATTAACAACAACACATATAATAATAATGATCGGCTTCCTGCTTACGATTTTAACAGGCACATTTTTCCTGTCATTACCGATAAGCTCGGCGCATGGTAATGCAGCTTCTTTTTGGGATGCCTTGTTTACTGCAACGACCGCTACCTGCGTTACAGGGTTAGTTGTTATACCCACTGTTTCGTCATGGAGTGTCTTTGGGCAGGTTGTAATTCTTTTGCTAATCCAGATTGGCGGACTCGGTGTCGTAACTATTATGTCTGGACTGATGATTTTATTACATAAGAAAATGGGGATAAATGATAGGTTATTATTACAGGATGCGTTCAATTTGAATTCCTTGTCAGGACTTGTCCGCTTTGTAAAAAAAGTTGTTATCGGAACACTTGTCATAGAAGGAATCGGTGCTCTTCTATATATGAAAGTGTTTATCCCGGATTTCGGTCCAAAAGGAATATGGATTTCAATATTTACTTCGGTCTCGGCCTTCTGCAATGCCGGTATTGATATCATTGCCGAAAACAGTCTTTGTGACTATACCCTTAATCCTATGGTCAATACTGTTACCTGTTTTTTAATCGTTATAGGTGGTATCGGCTATATCGTTTGGTGGGATATAATTCGGGTAATAAAAAACATTAGACAAAATAAAAGGAAGATTTTTGGAAATCTGACTTTACACAGCAAAATTGCAATTATATCAACTCTTCTCTTGATTATAGTGGGCGCAATTCTTGTTTTTGTTTTGGAATATGATAATCCGCAAACCCTAAAGGATTACACATTACTTCAAAAAATAGAAGTATCCTTCTTTCAATCTGTTACAACTAGAACCGCGGGGTTTGCAACGCTACCGCAAGAAAATCTTACGAATGCGACCGCTGTGGTTTGTCTGCTGCTAATGTTTATAGGCGGCTCTCCTGTCGGTACAGCCGGCGGAATTAAAACCGTTACCTTTGCAGTGATTATTGCGTCAGCGTGGGCATCGATTTGTAACAAAAAAGATACAGAACTGTTTGGAAGACGCCTGGCAAAGCAAGCTGTCGGTAAGGCAGTTGCCGTTACCTGTATGTCTTTCGCTATTATGTTTGTTTCAACTGTTTTGCTGTCTGCAACAATGGATGCCGATTTATTGGATATCGCTTATGAAGCGGCGAGTGCAACCGCCACTGTTGGGCTTACAAGAAATTTGACGACCACGCTCAACGATATCGGAAAACTTATCGTTATTATTACAATGTATCTCGGAAGAGTAGGGCCGATATCCCTCGCTGTCGCATTTAATCGTAAAAAAGAAAACCCAAATATTATCAGGAACCCAATCGAAGAAATCAGTGTAGGATAAACGGAGGATTTTGTGATGAGTATCAATAAGACATATGCAGTATTTGGCCTGGGCCGATATGGAAAAGCTGTTGCCGAGGAGCTTGTAAAAAATGGCGCTGAGGTGCTGGGAGTTGATATTGATCAGGATATTGTCGATAATGCCGTTGAAACGATTCCTGTTTGTAAGTGTGCTGATATTACAGAAGCAGAGGTGATAAAAAGGCTGGGTATTTTCAATATGGATATCGTAATAGTATCCATGGCAAATAATTTGGAAGCCAGTGTAATGGCAGTAACGCTATGCAAAGAAGCAGGTGTTGAAACCGTGATTGCGAAGTGTGCGAGTGAAATGCAAGAAAAGATACTAAAGCGTGTCGGTGCTGACAGAGTTGTATTTCCCGAAAGAGAGTCGGGCATAAGACTTGGCAGAAGCTTGATTACGTCAGGATTTTCAGAGATGATTGAGTTGTCGAAAGAAGTATCCATGATCGAAATGGATGTGAAAACAGAATGGATTGGAAAAACGCTTATTGAATTGAATCTCAGGAAAAAGTATGGTATCAATGTGGTAGCAGCCCGAAAAGGAAATATCTTTTTGACAACGATAGAGCCGACGCTTTCCTTGGAAAAGGGTATGCAGCTAATCGTGATTGCCGAAATCTCAAAAATTCAAAAGCTCAAGTGACTGAATCATAAGAAAAATGGCAAAGGACGATCGGGTGCATGAAAAAGTCGGCTTAAAGCGGCTTCAGCTTACCTATGCTGAAGATGATAAAGGATATCCTTCGCTGTTTGGAGGCATTCACACTATTTCATTTGACTTGTCAGGTATATCGCCTACCCCGTTTAACACCAGCCGCGGACGGTAGGGGAACTTATTGATGTCGGCGCGGTCGGTCACGCCAGAGAGCACGAGGCAGGTGTCAAGGCCAGTCTCGATTCCCGCGATCATGTCGGTATCCATGCGGTCGCCTATCATTACCGCGTCCTCTGAGTGTACGCCCAGTATCCTAAGGCCTGTCCGCATCATAAGAGGGTTGGGTTTGCCTATGAAATAGGCGTTCTGGCCGGTGGCCATTTCGATAGGGGCGATCATTGCCCGGCATGCGGGGATTATCCCGTTCTCAGAAGGGCCTGTAAGGTCGCTGTTGGTGCCGATGAGCTTTGCGCCCTTCATCACCAGGTGTACCGCCTTCAGTATGTTCTCGTAGTTGTAGGTATTACCCTCGCCGATTATAACGTAATCCGGGTCAACGTCGTTCATGGTGATGCCTTCGTCGTGCAGCGCCATTATGAGGCCTGCGCCGCCTATTACGTAGGCGCTGCTTTCCGGCGACTGGGAGCTTATGAAGCGTGCTGTCGCCAACGCACTTGTATAGAAATGGCTCTCGTCCACATCAAGCCCCATGCGCTTGAGCTTTTGCTGAAGCTCCTTGGGTGAGCGCTCGGAGGAGTTGGTGAGGAAGAGGAAGTTCTTGTTTTCCTTATACAGCCAGTCAACGAACTCCTTTACGCCGGGCAGCAGCTTGTTGCCGTGGTAAATGACGCCGTCCATATCGCATATAAAACCCTTCTTGTTCCTTAATTCGTTCATATCATTCCTTCTTTCTTTTTCTAATCTTTATAATAAGATGGTAACTCTGCAATGTCAAATTTAAAAGCAGGCATTTGTAAAAAATATATATAAAGATTTCTCGGCGTGCGGGGGGGTTTAAAGGCTATTGATTTTCGACATAAAAGGTGCTAATATAGAAATGATTTTTCGGCGGCAGGCCGGCGCCGCCGAAGTTATATTTATTTTCATCAATCAACCCTTTCTTAAAAACAATTGCTTTAGGCGAAGAAATCGGAGGAATTATTTAGAATGACACTATTTGAAAATCTTTTAGGACATACCCTGATTGCCGCGGACAACGTCTGGGGTTTGATGGGCGTTATGTGTATAGGTGTTGCACTTTCAATACACCTTGAGCAGAAGTATCAGTGGGCCTCCAAGGTCTCCGGCGCCATAATCGCGCTGATAATGGCGATGGTTCTCGCAAACCTCGGCGTTATACCCACGAACTGCACGCTGTATGACGATATTGTATGGGGCATCGTCGTTCCTATGGCTATCCCCCTGCTGCTGCTGCAGTGCAACCTCAGCCGCGTATGGAAGGACACCGGCCGTATGCTGGTCGTGTTCCTTATCGGCGCACTCGGCACTGTCGTCGGCGCGTTCCTCGCCTATTATCTCCTGCGCGAACCCTTTGGCGATGCGCAGGGTCTTGCAAAGGTAGCCTCCATGATGACCGGCTCTTATATCGGCGGCGGCGTAAACTTTGCGGCAATGGCTTCTCAGTATGCTGCCGGTGACGATCTCACCGCTGCCGCTACTGTTGCGGATAACCTGCTGATGGCCGCGTATTTCTTCGTTCTGATCGCCTGCGCCGGCTCCAAGTTCTTCCGAAAGCACTTTTCACATCCTCACATAGATGAGGTAGAGGCCGGTGCCTCCAAGGAAGTTTCGCAGACTCAGGCTGCCGCTTTCTGGAGCCGCAAGGACATCTCCCTCAAGGATATTGCGTATAACTTTGCTTATGCCATAGTCGTCGTTTGGGTATCCCGCATTATTTCCGGTATTTTCTCCGACATCGGCGGCAATCCCTTCCTTGACTTCATAGGTCAGTTCTTCGGCAGCCAGTATGTATGGATAACCACCATATCCGTGATAGTTGCCACCTTCTGCACCAAGACAGTATCCAAGATGCACGGCTCACAGGAAATCGGTACTTACCTCATTTACCTCTTCCTGTTCGTCATAGGCGTTCCCGCCAACATCATGACCGTCCTTACCAAGTCCCCGCTGCTGCTCGTGCTGACCACGATCATGGTTCTCGTGAATATGCTCTTCTGCTTCGGCGCGGCAAAGATCTTCAAGGCTTCCCTTGAGGATTCCATCATCGCCTCCAATGCCAATATCGGCGGTCCGACGACCGCTGCCGGCATGGCGATATCCCAGGGTTGGACGAGGCTGGTTGGCCCCGCAATGCTGGTGGGCGTGCTCGGCTATGTTATCGGCAACTACGCCGGTACGCTGGTCGGCATTATCCTCGGCGCCGCATAAGTTTCTGACAAAGCCTGCTGTTTTGTAACGACAATATAACTCCGGCGCATCTCTTAAACAGATTTGCGCCGGTAATTTTACGGAAGGCAAAACTATGTATTTTGATGCACACTCTGATATCTGGTGTGATGTGACTACTCGCCGTCTCAATGGCGAGACGAACGTATTTGATCGCTGCCATCTGGAGCGTCTCCGCAAGGGCGGCGTTGAAGGAAGTATTTTTGTTATTTGGGTTGACCCGCCGTATGACGTGGACTATGTAAAGCGTACCGAGCAGATCATGGCTGCCATAAAGGCAGAGATTGCCGAGTGCAGGTCTTTCCGCATCGTCCATAGCTATGACGAGATGATGAAGGCCAATGCCGACGGCAAGATATATATCTTTATCGGCATAGAGGGCATGGCGGCGATGGGCAAGGACCTTACCTGGATCGACCGCTATTACGAGTTCGGCTGCCGCCACGGTATATTGACCTGGAACGAGGCAAACGACCTCGGCGCGGGCGCGCTCTCCGGCAAGGATTACGGTCTTACAGACCTCGGCAGGGAGACCGTCCGGCGTATGCAGGAAAAGGGGATGCTGCTCGACGTTTCCCATCTTAATGATGCTGGCTTTTGGGATGTCGTCAAGATTACGCAAAAGCCCTTCATCGCATCCCATTCCAACAGCCGTGCGATGTGCGGCGTGCTCCGCAACCTTACGGACGATCAGCTTCGCGCCATACGCGATATAAACGGCGTTGTGGGCTTGAATGCGTTCAATATCTTCATAGATGACGACCCAAAGAACCAAACCGTCGAGCGCCTTGCCGAGCACGCGGCGCACATGATCGACGTCATGGGCATCGACCACGTCGGCTGCGGCTTCGACTTCTTCGAGTTCATTGATAACCCGGATACCATGGGCACGATGACCGATACGGGCAGCCCCTGCACCAATGGGCTTGAAAACTGCTCCAAGATACCGAATCTCTTCGCCTGCTTCGAGAGAATGGGCATGAGCCAGGAGGATATGGAGAAAATCGCAAGGCTCAACTTCCAGCGCGTAGTAAAGGATACCATAGGCTAAATATACCATGTACAAAAAAACGGGCTTCCGGCGGCGAACCGGATGCCCGTTTTCGTATGGTGCTCACTGTATGGCGGGGAAGGAGACGGTAATGGAGGTACCCTTGCCCGGGGCGCTGGTGAGCTCTATCTTGCCGTGGTGGTACTGTACCGCGTGCTTTACTATGGAAAGGCCAAGTCCGGTACCGCCTGAAGACTTGGAATGGCTCTTATCCACCCTGAAGAAGCGCTCGAATATGCGGTTCTGATACTCGGGCGCGATGCCGATTCCGGTATCGGAAACGGTGACGGAGGAGAAGCCGCCCTCGCTTACCGTGCTTATCTTTACGCTGCCGCCCTGCCTGTTGTACTTTATGGCGTTGTCGCAGAGATTGTATACTATTTCATATAGCAGCCTCTTTACGCCGTATACATTGGCGGGAGAACCTTCGACGGTGATGCTTATACCCTGGCCATCGGCAGACGGGAGCAGGTCGTCGGCTACCGCCGAAGCGACAGAGAGCAGGTCGATGTTTTCACGGGGCATATCGCCGCCTTCGTCAAGCTGGGAAAGGCGTATTATGTCGCCTATCAAGGTAACGAGACGCTGTGCTTCCAAACGTATATGTCCTACAAAACGGGACATATCCTCCGGTTTTACCATGCCGTTCTCTATCAGCTCCGCACTGCCTATTATGCCCTGTAAAGGGGTCTTCAGCTCATGGGAAACATTGGCGGTGAACTCGCGGCGGTTCTGCTCGGCAGTCTCTTTTTCCGTTATATCGAAGGCCAGTATGACTACGCCTGCCGTTTCGCCATCCGCTGCTATGCGGCTTATATCGAACTGATATATGAGGCCCTTGCGTGAAGCGTGTATCTCGCTGTGGCCGTCCTTGAGCGCAGCCTGTATGGCTACACTCATGTCGTGACTGCGGTCCACAGAAAGGAAATCCCGACCGATGCAGGAGGGCTCCGCACCGAAAATCTCAATGGCGGCGGGATTTATGCTGAGTATGCAGCCGCGGTTATCCAGAAGTACAAGGCCCTCGTTCATACTGGCTGTTATCTGGGCGAACTGGTCGGTGCGCTTTTTAAGCTCCCGCATTTGCGCGGTTATCTGGTTGTGCTGCCTGTTTATGCGGTTGAGCAGAGGAGACAGTTCTTCATATGAATCGTTATCCAGCGGATGCTCAAGATCCAGGCTGTTCAGCGGCTCGACTATGCGCTTTGATAGGCGCTTTGCGAGCATGCCGGACAGCACCAGCGCTACTATGAGCACTATCAGAATGGGCTGGAGGATTCCCAGCATCAGCACGCCTATGGTGGCCCGGCTCACGGATATGCGCAGTACGCTGCCGTCTGTGAGCCTTTGGGCGCAGTATATGGTCTTTTCAAGAAGGGTAGAGGAGTAGCGGATGCTTTCGCCGTAGCCATCCTTAAGCGCCTGCTTTATCTCAGTGCGGTCGGCGTGGTTTTCAAGGCTTTCAGCGTCCGTACGGGTGTCGTATATAACATTGCCTTGGGTATTTATCCATGTAATGCGGTATCGGTCGGGGGAGAGCCGTTTTAAAAAGTCATCGCCCTGCTGTTCCACTGATACTGCCGCAAGGCCGAGTTCGTCTTTTAGCTGCTTTTTCTGTATTATGCCGAAATACTCATACAGCGCGCCGGTTATTACAAACAGGCTGGCAAGCAATACCGCTCCTGCTACGAGGAGTATGGAGTGGAATATCTTTTTTGTCATTGTGATACCTCCAGCCGATAGCCTACGTTGCGTACCGTTTCTATCATATCGCCGTATTTGCCGAGTTTCTGCCGCAGAGTGCGTATGTGCATATCCACCGTCCTGCTTTCGCCAAGATAGTCGGTGCCCCATATTTCCTCCATCAGCTGATCACGGGTGAAGGCGATACCGGGGTGGGAGAGGAACAGGCGCAAAAGCTCGAATTCCTTGAAGGTGAGAGCAACGCGTTCGCCATCTGCGGTGACGGTATGCTGGTCAAGATTAACTATGAGGCCGCTGGCCTTGAGGAGATGTTCTACCTGCTTGGGCGCACAGCGGCGCAGTACGGCCTTTACGCAGGAGACCAGCTCCATTACGCCGAAAGGCTTTGCGATATAGTAATCCGCGCCCAGGTCGAGCCCCTGTATTTTATCGTACTCCGTGCCTTTGGCGGTAGCCATTACCACGGGTATGGAGTCAAGCTCAGGGGAGGATTTCATACGGCGAAGAAGCTCTATGCCGTCTATGCCGGGCAGCATAACATCCAACACTACCAGCTCGGGCCGTTGCTTTTGCAGCGCTTCCCAAAATGAGGTTCCGTCCTCAAAGCCCCGGGCCTCCAGGCCTGTGGATTGCAGGGCGTAGACCTCTATATCCCTGATGCTCGCGTCATCTTCAACGCACCAGATCATGCTATACCTCCTTGTGAACGCCTGTTACCGAGAATATCACCCATTCAGCAATATTTACCGCGTGGTCGCCTATGCGCTCGAAATACTTCGCAATCATGAGAAGGTCCAGGGCGTACTCGCCGTCGGCAGGCTCTTCGGCTATCTTGGTTATGAGCCGCCGCTTTACCTGATCGAAGTAATCGTCAACTGTATCGTCATATGCCACGACATTTTCTGCCAACATTATATCATGCTTTACGTATGCATCAACGCTCTCTGTCACCATTTTAATAGTCGCCTTGGCCATTTCCCTCATAAGGTCGTCATTTTCTGCGGGGCGGCCGTCAAGGAAAGAGATTATCTCCGCGATGTCCTCAGCCTGATCGCCTATGCGCTCCATATCGGTTATCATTTTCAGCGCTGCGGATATCTGTCTCAGATCCTTCGCCACGGGCTGCTGCTGAAGCAGCAGCTTCAGGCACATTGACTCTATTGTGCGCTCCTTCTGGTCTATCTCGGAATCCAGCGGAGCTACCTTGGCGGCCAGAGCTGCGCTGCGCTCGGTAAGCGCTTCCGATGCCAGCTTTATAACCTCCTCACACAGTGCGCCCATCTCTATAAGTTCTTTGTTAAGCAGCGCAAGCTGCTCGTCAAAACGGCTTCTCATCTCTAACCGAACCTCCCCGTAATATAATCTTCTGTCTTTTTGTTCCCGGGCTGTGAGAATATCTGCTCAGTGTTGCCGTATTCTATAAGCTCACCCAGAAGGAAGAAGGCGGTGTTGTCGGAAATCCTTACTGCCTGCTGCATGTTGTGGGTGACTATGACTATGGTGTATTTCTCCCTGAGCTGCATGGCAAGCTCCTCTATCTTAGAAGTAGAGATGGGGTCAAGGGCGCTGGTGGGTTCGTCCATGAGCAGCACTTCCGGCTCCACGGCGAGAGCGCGGGCTATGCACAGCCTTTGCTGCTGGCCTCCCGAAAGGCCGAGGGCATTCTTTTTTAGCCTGTCCTTTACCTCGTCCCAAATTGCCGCGCCCCGGAGGGAGCGCTCTACGATATCGTCCAGCTTGGCCTTGTTCTTGATGCCATGGGTGCGCGGGCCGTAGGCGATATTATCGTATATGCTCATGGGAAAGGGGTTGGGCTTCTGGAAAACCATTCCTATCTGGCGGCGGAGCTCATTCACGTCTGTTGTCGGGTCGAATATGTCGGCGTCCCTGTATTTCACGCTGCCTGTTATCTTAACGTCGGGTATGAGGTCGTTCATGCGGTTCAGCGTCTTGAGAAAAGTTGATTTTCCACATCCGGAGGGCCCTATGAGGGCGGTTATGCTCTTTTCGGGTATATCTATATTTATGTCTTTAAGCGCCTGATGGCTGCCGTACCAGAGGCAGAGATCCTGTACGGTGATTATATTCATCATAGTTCCTTTTTCCTCCTGAAGTATCTTGCCACAAGGTCGGCAGAGAGGTTTATTATAAGAGTAAGCAGCATGAGTATGGCAGCTATGGCAAAGGCCACCTCGAATTCACCGCGCTCCTTTGCGTATACGTAAAGGGCGACAGTAAGCGTAGCACCGGAGCTGCCAAGGCCTGAGAAGAAGCCGTGGAGCGTGTGGGCGAGGCCTGCCGTAAACAGCAGCGCCGCCGATTCGCCAAGTATGCGCCCTACGGCCAGTATGCAGCCGGTAACAACGCCGTCCGTACAGCCGGGAAGCACTACTGTGCGTATCACGCGCCATTTGCCGGCGCCCAGCCCGAATGCGCCCTCGCGATAGCTCTGGGGAACTGTTTTAAGGCTCTCCTGAGTGGTGCGCATCACGGTGGGCAGGTTCATTATCACCAAGGTAAGAGCGCCTGCCATAAGGGAGGTACCCATCTTGCAGAACCGGCATAAGAACAGCATTCCTACCAGACCATATATTATTGAAGGTATTCCGGAGAGCGTCTCCGCGGCATACTCTATGGCGTTTACCACCCGTTTGTTTGAGGCATACTCGGTGAGGTATATCGCTGCGCCCACCCCCAGCGGCACCACGATAAGTATTGTAGCTATCACGATGTACAGGGTATTCATCAGATCAGGCAGTATGCCTATGCTGTCTGCAAGATAGCTGGGGGATGTGGAGAGCAGTTCCCAAGTTATATTGGGCAGCCCCTTATACAGCACGTAGCCTATCAGAAACAGCACAAGCAGGCAGGTGAGCCCGGCAGAGAGCCACATGAGGCACTTCATCAGGCTCACATATGCGCGGCGTTTGACCGATACGTTTTTTTCTTCCATGGTCTAACCTTCCTTTTCCCTTTTGAGAAAGAAATTGAGCGCGGCGTTTATCAGCATAATGAACAGAAAAAGCACCAGCGCTATGGAGAACAGGGCCTGCTGCTGCAAGCCGCTGGAGTAGGACATTTCGCTTGCCACGGCCGTTGTAAGAAACCTTACGCTCTGGAAGAGGGAAGGCATGTTCGGCACGTTGCCCGAAACCATCATTACAGCCATTGCTTCGCCTATGGCCCTGCCAACGCCCAGCACCACCGCGGCCGCTATGCCGCTTTTCGCGGCCGGTACGGATACCCGGAAATACGTTTCCACAGGTGTTGCGCCGAGGGCGAGGGAGGCGTCCTCGTATTCCTTGGGCACAGACTCAAGCGCGGTCACCGAAACCTTTATTATAGATGGCAATATCATAATGGAAAGCACTATGATGGCGGCCAGCAGGCTTGAGCCATCAGGCACGTTGAAAAGCCTGCGTATGCCGGGTACGAGTATCAGCATACCTACAAGGCCGTAAACTACCGAAGGAATGCCTGATAGCATGCTCACCGCTGACTGCATAATGGCCCTGACCGAAGGCTTTGCCATTTTTGCAAGGTACACCGCCGTAAAGAATCCCACAGGCACTCCCAGCAATATGGCGCCGGCAGTACCGTAGATGCTGGTGAGTATGAAGGGCAGTATGCCAAAGGAGGGGGTAGCGGCTGTAGAAGCCCAAGTCTTGTTGAAGAGGAATGGAACAAGACCTATCCTGCGTATTGCCGGTATACCCGATATGACCAGATATACCGTGATGAGCAGAACGCAGCCCACTGTTATAAGACCGAGCACAAGGAATATGCTGTGCATCACCAATTCAAGCATTTTCCCGATCCTTTTGTTTTTCTTCATATTGCGTATCCTCTCTCAAGGCTTACAGGCAGCTGTTGCCGGCTGCCCTTTATATACCCGTTTATCAGTTTACCGGGACCGCACCTGCTGCGGTGATCACTTCCGCGGCTTGGCTGGAGGTAGCGTAGTCGAAGAACTTCTTTGCAGTTTCGGAGAGCTCAACGCCGTCCTTGGTCACCAGTACGAAGGGACGCTGGATAACATAGCTGCCGCCCTTTACAGTCTCCTCAGTAGGAGCGATGCCGCCTACGGTCAGCGCCTTTACGTTGTCCTTAAGGGAGGCGAGGGAGGCGTAGCCTATAGCGTCGGGGTTCTGGGAAACGGTGGTGATGACGTCGCCGGTGGAGGTCAGCTCCTGACGGTACTTGCAGGCGTCATTTGTGCCGGTTATGGACTCGAAGCCGTCGCGGGTGCCGCTGCCGGCCTCGCGGCCTATGAGCACGATCTCAGCATCGTTGCCGCCAACGTCCTTCCAATTGGTGATCTCTCCCTTGTAGATAGATGCGATCTGCTCTACGGAGAGGTCGGATACGGGGTTGTTGGGATTTACGATTACGGCGATGCCATCAAGTGCGAGTACTGTTCCGGTGAGGCCTGAAGCCTTCTCGTCATCCTTCAGGTTGCGGCTGGAGAGGCCGATATCACAGGTGCCTTCGGATACAGCCTTGATGCCGGAGCCGGAGCCGGTAGGATTGTATGTATATGAGGTGCCGGGTTTGCTGTTGATGAAGGATTCACCCAGGGAGCCTATGACTTTTTCCATGGAGGTAGAGCCGTCCAACGATACGTTGCCGTCTTCTGCGGCAGCCTCAGGCGCCTTGGCGGAGCAGCCGGCGAAAAGTGCCAGTACACAGGCCGCTGCGATTACGATGCTTATGATCTTCTTCATTTTTCTTTGATTCCTTTCTTTTTTATGTCCTTGTCAACTGATGGTATCGTTTACGGTTATTATGTTAAATCTACCGTGTAAAATGAAAAAGAAAGGTTATGTAAAACCCATGTAAAATGGCGCAGTAGGGGATAAACACGGTTATTCCGTCATTTTCCACTGAATTTTCAAGGTTTTGTTTACATTATGTTAATGTTATTTGCAAATCATCGTGATATAATTGCAAACGTGGAACGATACAAGCGGAGGTTTCTTCACAATGAAATGCAAAAGAATAATTTCTATAATTATGGCGGCGCTTTGCCTGCTCACTATGTCGGGCGCGTTCGCTTATAAGGTAGGCGAGGCGAGGGTGGCTATAGGCGCTAACCTTGATTCCGAGCAGATAGCGGCGGTATACAGTGATTTCGGCATAGAGCGCGGCGTAATACCCGAGATAACCGTCACCAACGAAAACGAAAGGCAGTACCTCGAAGGTCTGGTAGACGACAAAAAGATAGGCCATAAGGCCATCTCCTGCGTGTATATCACAATACTGGACGACGGCTCCGGACTGAATGTATCCACCAAGAACATTAACTGGTGTACCGAGCAGATGTATAAGAATGCCCTGACTACCGCCGGCATAACAGATGCAGATGTGAAGGTCACAGCGCCCTTTGAGGTGTCCGGCACAGCGGCTCTTACCGGTATTTATAAGGCGTATGAGGATATAACCGGTAATTCGCTTTCCAGCCTTGCAAAGATGGTAGGTGCCGAGGAGCTTATCGTTACCGGCCAGCTTGCTGAGTACATAGGCAGCGACGAAGCTACCGCCCTCATAAACGAGCTCAAGGGCATACTGGATATCACCGAGACCATGTCCGATGCGGACGTGAAGAAGGAGATAAAGAAACTTGCGGACCAGTACAACGTGCAGGTGACAGATGAGCAGATAGAGCAGCTGCTGAAGCTGTGCCGTCAGCTTGAAAAGCTTGATATCAACCAGCTCAAGGAAAAGCTGGTATCAATCACTAATACCGTTGAAAAAGCCATGACTGCCAAGGATAAGGTGGCAAAGACCGTCACGACAATTACTGAAAAGGTAACGGGGTTCCTTGGAAGCGTCAGCAAGTTCTTCGCCGGGCTATTTAATAAGTAAGTAAGATATAAGAGCACAACAAAGGCGCGTGCCGTATGGCACGCGCCTCAGTCTGTCAAAAAACCCCAGGGTTGATAAGGGGCCGCAGCCCCTTATGTTTA